>Ga0222652_1001003_pt1 | contig 9566 bp, 5 predicted proteins | sample AntAcemetagen371_FD_179803 | JGI IMG/M metagenome (GOLD analysis project Ga0222652, IMG submission 179803) | Saline water microbial communities from Ace Lake, Antarctica - #371 | ecosystem: Environmental > Aquatic > Non-marine Saline and Alkaline > Saline | place: Antarctica: Ace Lake | collected... | reverse complement strand
TCCAGTAGAGGAAATTTGTCAGCAGGTTGATGACTGGAAGGTGAGTTCCGAATTGATGGATTTGCCACCGGAAATCTGGAAAGCCCTGGGTGACAATGGCTTCTTCGGCATGATTATTCCCAAACAATACGGCGGGCTGGAGTTCTCTGCTTTTGCTCATTCGGCCGTGGTGATGAAGGTGGCGAGCCGCAGTGGTGCCCTGGCAGTGACGACCATGGTGCCGAATTCGCTTGGTCCAGGGCAGCTATTGCTGGAATACGGCACGGAGCAACAGCGCGACCACTATTTACCCAGATTAGCCAAAGGCGAGGATATTCCCTGTTTTGCCCTGACAGAACCTACCGCAGGCTCCGATGCCGCAGGTATGCTCAGTGAGGGGCTGGTTTGCAAGCAGCAGGTGGACGGCAAGGAAACCCTGGGTATACGCCTGAACTGGAACAAACGCTACATAACACTGGCTCCGGTGGCCACAGTGCTGGGGCTGGCGTTCAAGCTTTACGACCCGGATGGTCTGTTGGGAGAGCAAAAAAGCCTGGGTATTACCCTGGCGCTGATTCCCACCAAAACCCCGGGCGTGGAAATCGGCAATCGCCATATGCCAATTGGTACGCCCTTTATGAACGGCCCCATCATTGGTCGCGATGTGTTCATCACTATGGACCAGATTATTGGTGGCCAGGAGCGAGTCGGACAAGGCTGGCGTATGCTGATGGAATGCCTGTCCGATGGTCGCGGTATTTCCCTGCCTTCACTCTCAGTGGCCGCTGGCAAGTTTGCCAGCATGCACACTGGTGCCTATTCGCGGGTGCGCACGCAGTTCAATCTCTCGATTGGTGATTTTGAAGGTGTACAGGAAGCGCTGGCGAAAGTGGCAGGCAATACCTATCTGATGGATGCGGTGCGCTGTTTTACTGCAGCCACAATTGATATGGGCGAAAAGCCCTCCGTTGCTTCCGCCATTGCCAAATATCATCTGACTGAACGCATGCGTCAGGCAGTAAATGCGGCAGTGGACATACATGGCGGTTCGGCCATTTGTATGGGACCACGCAATCCCATGGGGCGCAGCTATCAAGGGATTCCCATCAGTATTACGGTTGAGGGTGCGAACATATTGACCCGCAGTCTTATTATCTTTGGTCAGGGGTCGGTACGTTCGCATCCCTGGATTTTGAAATCCATGCAAGCCGCAGCCAATCCCGACAAGTCTCGGGGATTGATGGATTTTGATGAATCCATCTCTCACCACGTCACCATGTTTATGGGCAATCTGTCCAAATCGGTATTGGCGGGGTTCAGTGAATCCTTGTTTACCGAGGGACTGGATGGCTCGCCAGCTGATACCTATTACCGCAAGCTTTCGCATATGAGTGCCAGCTTTGGGTTAATTGCCGATGTGATGATGCTGCGCTATGGCGGCGATCTGAAACGTCTTGAATACTATTCCAGTTTGTTGGGAGATTTACTGAGTTACCTTTATATAGGCTCGGCGGTACTCAAGTACTATCACAATCGTGGAGAAACCCAGGAAGATCGTCCACTACTGGACTGGTCTATGCACGAGTGCTTCCGCAGCTTCCATGTGGCCATGAATGATATTCTGGACAACCGTCCTCTCGGTTCCCTGACGACAGTTATCCGCCGCGCGATTTACCCTTTGGGTACGCCAGGCTTGTCACGCAGTCGCGCAATCGAAACGGCGGCTGCCAAAGTGATTACTCGCGATTCAGATCTGCGCAACTCACTGATCCAGGGCATATTTATTCCGACAGCAGAAGACGATCCGATTGCACGCATGGAGCGAACTTTTCATGTGGTGCTGGCGGCCGAGGAATCTGAGAAAAAATTCCACCGGGCCCTGCGTGATCTCAAGCTTGACCCCATTCACTTTGAAGACTGCGTCCGGCAAGTGGTGGATGCCAACAAGCTCAGTGATTCTGAAGCTCAATTGGTACGTGATGCCCATGCAGCAAGAATGGACGCAATTCAGGTTGATAACTTTGACCATAATCTGCAACCCTTGGCAGAGGATTCAAGGGGGGACGCTGCATGAACAAAAGAGTATTTATCGTAGACGGGGCCCGCACACCGATACTGAAGGCCCGTTCCGGGCGGGGCCCATTCTCTGCTGCAGATCTTGCGGTCCAGGCTGGTCGCCCATTATTGGCCCGCAACCAGATCCCGAGGGAAGCTTTTGATGAAGTTATTCTGGGCTGCGTTATGGCCAGCGCCAAAGAAGCCAATATTGGCCGGGTAGCGGCCCTGCGTTTGGGCTTCGACTTATCCGTTCCCGCATGGACGGTGCAGCGTAACTGTGCCTCTGGCATGCAGGCGCTGGATTCGGCCATGAATCGTATCCAGCTCGGACATTCAGACCTGGTGCTCGCTGGTGGCTGTGAAGCCATGAGTCACGCACCGGTATTGTTTAATAACAATTACGTCAACTGGCTGGGTAAATTTGCCATGGCAAAAAGGTTGCCGAAAAAACTGGCGGCCATGCTGGATTTTCGTTTGTCCATGCTCTCGCCCGATTTTGCCCTAGAACATGGTCTGACAGATCCGGTGGTAAAATTGAATATGGGGCAAACAGCAGAAAAGATTGCCCATCGATTCAATGTTACCCGACCAGAAATGGACGAGTTTTCTGTGCGAAGTCATCACCGGGCCGCAAAAGCTCTGGAGGAGGGCGCATTTGAATCTGAGATGGTGCCTGCCTTTGATAACCGCGGCAAGGTTTATGAGTTTGACGACGGCGTGCGAGCGGATTCCAGTGTGGAAAAGCTCGCCACACTCAAGCCGGTATTTGACAAGCCTTACGGCAAGGTGACAGCAGCCAATAGCTCGCAGATTAGTGATGGTGCTGCATTTTTGATTTTAGCTTCAGAAGAAGCACTAGAAAAATATCAGCTCGAACCCCTGGCGGAGATAAAAACGGTTCAGTGGGCCGGTTTGGATCCGGCTGAAATGGGCCTCGGTCCGGCGTATGCTTCGGCCATGCTATTACACAAAGAACAACTTACGCTCGACGATATTGATTACTGGGAGTACAACGAGGCCTTTGCCGGTCAGGTGCTGGCCTGTCTGGAAGCGCTAAAAAATGAAGAATTCTGCAAGTCAGAGCTGGGACTGGAAGGAGCACTTGGCGAAATAGATCAGGATCGTCTGAACATTCACGGGGGCGCGGTTGCCTGCGGTCATCCAGTGGGTATGTCCGGCGCTCGCATCGTGTTGCATTTGGCGCATGTTCTGCGTCAGACCAATACCCGGAGGGGCATTGCCAGTCTCTGTATCGGTGGCGGCCAGGGCGGTGCAACCTTGATTGAAAATCTCTCGGTATAGCCAAAGGAAGCAATGACCATGTCGAATCAAGAATACAAAAACTGGATTCTGGAAGAAGGTGAAGAGGGCATCAGCTGGCTTTGGCTCGATAAGGCCGATTCCCCGGTCAATGTTCTCAGTTCGGAAGTGATGGGTGAGCTCGAGGAAATTGTGGCTCATCTCGAGCAGAACCCACCAAAAGGGCTGGTGATCGCCTCAAAAAAGGATGCCGGTTTCCTGGCGGGCGCAGACATTAGTGAATTTACTGAGCTGAAAACCCAGGAACAGGTGATAGGCCAACTACAACGCGGCCAGAACCTGTTCCTGCGGATTGAACGGCTCAAATGCACCACGGTTGCCGCCATACATGGGCATTGTATGGGTGGTGGAACTGAGCTGGCTTTAAGCTGTGATTTCCGGGTGGCGGATGAAGCCAATGAATGCAAAATTGGCCTGCCTGAAGTCAAGCTGGGCATTCATCCGGGTTATGGCGGCGCCGTTCGCCTGCCTCGCCTGATCGATGATTTTCAGGCCCTAATGTTGATGATGGCTGGTCGGGTAGTAAACGGTAAATCAGCAGGCAAACTGGGCATGGTTGATGTGGCGACTCAGCGCAGACATTTGTATGAGGTCGCCGAGCGAATTGCCTCAGGCGATTTAAAACCCGCTCGTCGCACAACGCTGGTTTCCCGACTATTGTCATTTAAACCCTTTAGGCAGCTAGCGGCGACATTGGCCACTTGGCAGTTAAAGAATAAAGTCAACGCTGCCCATTACCCTGCGCCTTTTCAGCTGGTTCGTTTTTGGCGGGATTTGCCATCCGGGGACGAGCCCGCCTATCTTGCCGAGGCAGAATCTGTTGCCAGCCTTTTTCGTGACCCAATTGCCTTGCGGGCCATCGAAAACCTGGTACGCGTATTTTTACTGGATCGCGAACTGAAAGGGCGGGCAAAACAGCAGCAATTCTCTGGCAAACATATCCATGTCGTCGGGGCTGGTGTGATGGGCGGCGACATAGCCGCATGGTGTGCGCTGAGCGGCTTCAAGGTCAGTCTGCAGGACGCCAAGGCAGAGTTCATTGCACCGGCAATGGGGCGGGCTTATAGCCTGTTCAGGAAGCGATTGAAATCGGAGGACCTTATACAGGCGGCCATGGACCGCCTGATGCCTGATGTTCACGGCGATGCGGTCAGTTCGGCAGACCTGGTCATAGAAGCCATCACCGAGAAACTAGAAGCCAAGCAATCGCTATACGCGTCACTGGAACCGAAAATGAAAAAGGGTGCGCTATTAGCGTCCAATACGTCCAGTATCCCACTGGAGGAATTATCGGCCAAACTGAAGAGGCCGGGTCGCTTGGTAGGTATTCACTTTTTTAATCCTGTTGCCATGATGCAACTGGTTGAAGTGGTTCGTGGCAAAAATAGCAGTGATAAGTCTGTCGGCGAAGCCCTGGCGTTTGTAAATGCTATTAGGAAGCTGCCGATTGAAGTGAAATCTGCGCCTGGATTTTTGGTCAACCGCGTACTGATGAGCTATCTGACCGAATCTATGCGTTTGTATTCCGAAGGTGTGTCTCCGGAGATGATTGATCGCGAAGCAGAGCGCTTTGGAATGCCCATGGGGCCGATTGAACTGGCGGATGTCGTGGGACTGGATATCTGTCAGGCAGTGGCTACTGAGCTAATTACAGCCTTTGGTGGTGATGCCAGCGAAGACGAGATCGGTAAGGTCATTGAGTCGCGCGTTGCCAAGGGTAAGCTTGGCAAGAAATCTGGCGAGGGTTTTTACAAATGGGTCAAGGGAAAGCCGAAAAAAGCGCCCGCGGGTTCCGGTTATGTTTCGCCGGAAGTCATCGATCGCATGGTGTTTTCCATGCTCAATGAAAGCATGCAGTGTTTGGCCGAAGGCATTGTCAAAGATCCCGAATCCCTGGATTTGGGGATGATCTTTGGAACCGGTTTTCCGCCTTTCCATGGCGGGCCAATTCAGTATATTAAAGCTCAGGGACAGGATGAGTGCAAAGAGAGGCTCGAACAGCTTGCTGGCGACAATGGCCAGCGGTTTACTCCCCAGCTTGGTTGGACCGAAGTGCAGTTGGACCAGCAATAAGGTTCGGAAAAAATCATGTTACCTGAGCAGCTTCAGGGACGCCTGTCCCTGCCTTTAATAGGCGCCCCCATGTTTATCGTCTCCGGGCCGGAACTGGTCATTGCGCAATGTCGGGCTGGTATTATTGGCTCCTTTCCGGCACTGAACGCCAGACCACAGGCATTACTGGATGACTGGCTGAGCCAAATAACCGGAACACTGGCATCTGAACCGGATGCAGCGCCCTTTGCAGTCAACCAGATTTGCCATCCCAGCAATAAACGGTTGGAGCAAGATGTTGCACTTTGCGTAAAACATCGAGTACCAATAGTTATTACCAGCCTAAGCCCGCCTGCTGAGATTGTTCAGGCGGTACACTCATACGGCGGGCTGGTCTTTCACGACGTTATCAGCATGCGCCATGCGCGCAAGGCGGCCGCACAGGGTGTTGATGGCCTGATCCTGGTGGCTGCCGGAGCTGGTGGTCACGCCGGGCCGATGAGCCCCTTTGCTCTGGTGAACGAAGCACGCCAATGGTTTGAGGGCTGCCTGATTCTTTCCGGCGCCATGAGCAGAGGATCCGATATTTTGGCCGCCCAGGTAATGGGCGCAGATCTGGCCTATATGGGCACCCGGTTTATTGCGACAAAAGAAGCCAGTGTCAGCCCTGAGTACAAACAAATGCTGATCGACAGCTGTGCCGAAGATATTGTCTACAGCTCGTTGTTTACCGGGGTAAAGGGCAACTATTTGCGTGGCTCTATCAAAGCGGCCGGCCTGGATCCAGACCACTTGCCTGACGGGGATATCTCCAAAATGGACTTTGAAGAAATGACCCAGGGCAGCAAGGCCTGGAAGGATATCTGGGGCGCCGGGCAGGGAGTGGGCTCAATTTCAGAACTGGTTTCAGCATCTGGCGTTGTTGACGACCTGGCCCGCCAGTACCAAAACACAAAAGCTGTTTTAAAAAATTAAAAAACCTGCAAGACCGGATAGCCTAAAAGATGGCACAATTATGTCGTTTTGATTAAAAATTAATGAGAGGCCCGGTTTGACTGGGCAGTCTGTAATGAGCTTAAAGCCTTGTGGATGATAAAACTGAAAAAATAAGAATAAGACGTTCCAGCGGTAAGGTTCAGTATGTCACCAGGGAAGAACTCGACGAGCTGAATGTGCGTCGCAAACAACGTGATCAGCAGCGTGGATGGGGGCGTGTCAGTAACCCCGTTCGAAGTTTTTTTGCCGCCATCCTTGTCGTATTGGGGCTCATTGTCCTTGCCTTTTGGATAAAGAGCTAGCCAAAAAGCCTTCGCTGGACTCCAAATTGCCCTGACCTTTGCTTTACTATGATGGCAGTGAACTACACATCCACAACCGGAAGGCATTTGATGCAAAACGCCGAATACTTTGAAGCTCTGGGTATTGTCCGATATCGCCGACGTGAACTCCAGATTGTGGAAGCAGCCTCCGGGGCTGCTCTGGCGCCAGAGAAAGCCCACACCAGCAATACCATAGCAGCGCTTAACCGGGTCACTTCTGTCCCAGTTGCACCCGATGTACCGCCAAAAGTAACTTTAGACAGCAATACAGAAAACCAAATACCAGATCAGCAAGTAAGCTTTGATATGCTGATCTGGAAAACTGACAAACTGTTGGTATGGGAGTTTTCCCGGGAACAGACCGAGCATTCTGCGACCAAGCACCGTCTGGTCAATAATGTTTTGAAGGCGCTTTGGCCAAAGGGTTTTTCGGGTGTGCAAATGCTTCAGCAAAGCTGGCCATTGCCCGGTTCGAAGGCCAGCAAAACATCGGCGAGTGACTGGCTTGCCTCCACGCTTTCCGGACATATACAGCAGAGCAGGGCCGCGCCAGTCTGGCTTATGGGAGATATTGGCCTGCAACTGGTTCTTGGCCACCAGGATAGCTATGACGACATGCTGGGAAGCCGGGTTAAGCACCCCCAGCTGGATTTGGAACTGTTTATAGGCCCATCGGTGCAAGTCATGTTTGATAACCCCATAGCCAAGGCCCGAACCTGGCAAATGCTGCGCGAATTACGCGCCAGGTGACGTGAACAAAGTACAAACATTCCCACATATAAACAGTCTTGAATTCAGGAGAATGCTCCCCCGGGACTGTGCCCAGGTAGCCAGATTGCATCAGCAGCTGGGATATGGCGGCTGGAACAAGGCTCAGTGGCTGCAGGCTCTGGAATTGTATCCCTGCAGCTGGGCTTTGGTGGATAACAAGAAAATTCAGTCGTATATCTGCTATCAGACGACCGTCCCACAAGTAGAGTTGTTAAATCTTGGGGTTGCCACCGAATGGCAAGGACAGGGAGTTGCGTTTAGCCTGGTAAAAGCGTCACTTGAACTATTGCCCAAATACACGGAATCGATTTTTCTGGAAGTGCGTCGCTCGAATATTCCAGCCATAGGCTTGTACGAAAAACTGGGCTTTAACCACGTGGGTGAACGCCGTAATTACTACTCGGCTGCAGACGGTGCCGGGGAGGACGCCCTGATTTACCGCTACGATTTGATACAGCAGGCAGAGAGTTAATCCAACTAATTTACCCTGCAAACTTGACTAGGTTACGTAAAGTTTATAAGGTGTTTTTAATGATTTTTCGTTTGCAATAATAAAAGTGAAAAATTTAAAAATAATCATTACGGCAAGACAAGCCGTTTATGGAGTTGCAATGAAAACCATATATTCCCTTTTACTTTTGATATCCGCCAGCCTGTTCTTGGCTGGCTGTAGTGATGATGACCCTGCCCCAGATACTCTCTGATGGTGCACTCATTATTAACCCAGGTACCGGCAAGGTTGACGGCTTTCCATACTGTTCTGCGGAAGACTGTGGCCAGCCGCTGTATTATGTTGAAGTCAATAACACCCTTAGCTTCCGTCTCAAGCCCTGGGGCGAAGCCTATGTCGCCTCGCAATTCTTTCGGTTTGATGAATATGCCCTGAATCGCGACATGGATATGGATGGCGTTTTTGATACCTCCTGTATCAATGCGCTGGGATTGACTGAGTCAGACTTTGACGGCGGCCTTTCTGAACAGGCATTTGAAGACTTGATTTCGGGTGCCATGGATAATCTCACTAACCCTGCGGCCACTGTTGCGGCGGAATGTCAGCATAACGGCACATTGCATGAAGTTCTTGGTTTGGTTATGGCGAGAAAATCTTCTGATCATACGTCAGCCGATCTGGAAGGCCAGTGGGGTGTTGTTGGTATTGAAGCTGATCACCAATTTTCCCGAGGCGGCTTTAGCACCACCCTGGCGATAGACCAGGGTGGTATAGATGAATCCGACTATGCGGGCTTTTATTCCTTTCGTTCAATTGCTTCCCCGGGTAATTCAACTGTCGGTATAGGCGCAGAAACGGAAACAGTGACAGGTGCTTCCGCAACTGTGACGCCAGAGGGTATCGTGACGTTGAATTGGGGTCCGGATCCTGACTTTCCTTTGGACGGTGATGAAACCGATACTGGTTTTATCAGCTCTGATAATGGTCTTATGTATATAGGCTGGAGGGATAGCTGCTGTGGTGATACTCAGGACTTTTTTGGCGAAACCTCTTATGCTTTCGCTGTGCCTCTGGGTGAAGCCGTCACTGCCGCGGATCTTGCTGGCAAGACCTTCTCATTTGTTGGAATCTCATACAGCATGGAAGGTGTCGTTTCGGGTGGACAGGGAAGAATTGGTGTGAATCATGATTCCAATCTGGGCTTTAAAGTCAGCTTTGGCATGAATGGCGACACGCTGGAAGCAACGCTTAGCGGTAGTACGGATCTGGGAACCCTGGATCTGAACTTTGATAACGGGCTTTCTTCTTATGACTCCGGTATCAGACTGGATGATTCGGTAGATGGTGTTCTGTCTATGGGTTCTATCGCTGCGAATGGTGCATTTACTATTCGTGAAGATGGCGATGCCCAGGAAGAAGATGCCGAAGACTTGCTGGTTCGCGGGTTTTACGATGCCAATGGTCGAATCATCATGAGCATCGTTTCTGGTGATGCGGGCTTCCTTGCAGATACGCTAGATATGGCGACAGAAGGCAACGGTTTCGCCGCAGAGTCAGATGGCTATGGTTTCTCCAACTTTGGCTACCTGCTGGGCACCTGTGTCTCCGGTTGTTCA
>Ga0222652_1000985_pt1 | contig 9675 bp, 7 predicted proteins | sample AntAcemetagen371_FD_179803 | JGI IMG/M metagenome (GOLD analysis project Ga0222652, IMG submission 179803) | Saline water microbial communities from Ace Lake, Antarctica - #371 | ecosystem: Environmental > Aquatic > Non-marine Saline and Alkaline > Saline | place: Antarctica: Ace Lake | collected... | reverse complement strand
TACATGCCATTCCGGATGGTAGCAGAACTGCTTGATGACGACAGGTTTGTTGTCTAAAACTAGAGTATAGATATAGGATAGATGGCAGCATACACCCATACCGGAGGAACATTTAGTTTTTCATTTATGGGATATGGTACAGGACAACTCTACGGATACGAACATAACGGTGTGAGCGGTGTAACGATTGTGATACCTGAGACCGCTCTAAACAACTCTTCGGATAGACAGGACCCCATTGAATACATAGGGTTTATGAACCAGACGGAACTAGAACCGGGTGTATTTGAGGGTGTACCCTATGGTCATATCGATACGGTTGTTATTCCCCCGACAGTTCAAGTGATACAGCCCAGGAGCTTTAAGGATTTAGGAATTAAAAATCTGGTTTTTCTTGAATCACCCGGTTCAGGAGAGAGTAATCTCGTCGCTATCGGGGAATATGCATTTGCCGGAAACAATATCCAATCCAGTATCACAATTCCCCCCAATGTAACAAATATTAGAGAAGGCACCTTTAAGGACAACTCGTTGGCAGGGGTTACGTTTCACGACAGTATAACCGAAATACAAACTAGCGCGTTTGAGAATGCGTTTGCGTCTACGACGAATGACCTCGTTATGCCACATATCTTACAAAAAGTCGGACCACGCGCGTTCAAGGATGCCAATCTCGCGGGAAACATCACGTTCGATCTTCACGTTACGCTTATCGGGGAGGACGCCTTCCGGGGGAACGCGATTACGTCGGTGCGCCTGAAGCGAATCGGGGATGTCACAAAATCTAGAAACATCTACTCCGGTGCATTCGCGGATAACTCACTAGGATTTGTATATGTGAATGGTCCTCCCGGAGAATGGACAATCCAAGATGACACCGCGTTTGAAGGGGCAACGCGCGTATTATACAACACATTCAACCTTGTGTCGTTGATTGAACCAGAACTCAACTTCAACTTCGCCGAGGGGTCATATATAGTTTCTGGTGTGAAATCTTATGATGAAGAGTTACCAGACCCATTACCATATGGTGAGGTTGGTCTATATATTGACGTTCCCGCAGCACACACGGGACCAGAGGGAACCCTCCCCGTATCGGGGATAGAAGACTCTGCTCTATATGACAAGGGGATATGGGCGATAGATTTACCCGAGAATACGATGGAAAGCATACCCCAAAATGCTTTTTCAATAAATCCCAATCTAGCAGACCTGATAATTCCAGCGCCGCCCACCGGAAAGATACTCACGGTAAACTCTAGCGTATTCAACCCCAATAATACCAATACTCCTCCGAAATATACGGAGGTGTTCTTTTCAGGAAAGATATTGGATTACTACATCGAACCATCATATACTTTTGACTTTGTTCTTGATTACGTGTTTGAAGATGGAAGGTTTAGTTCTTCGTACCTGGATCACCCAGTTACCAATAAGATGATCGAGAATACCACGTCACTTGAAAATGGAACGATTGGGCTTTCGGAGTTCAAATCACGCCTTATTCTGATTTCAAATACGGAAGAAGGTAGATTCGAAGTAACACAGACGTTTCTTACAGATACGCTACAGGCAACTGTTGCGGGTTCTGAGTCGGCCAATCCATTCACAGTATCGGGTGTACTTGACGTCATAGTACCAAGACAGAATAACTCTTCCTATGAGATATTTACGGAGAATACTGGGAAACAGACCTATTATATCCCCGAAACACGCAATACAAAGTTTCGTATTACCTGGAAAGATAATGCGATGTATGAAATGGAAATATCTGGGGATGATACGTTGTACATCGGACCATTGGGTTCCAGTACGACAACACAGTATACTCTCGGTGATGAGATTAGTTTGCTATCGGTGAATGGTACTTCGGCGTATTACAGTGCGGCAGCCTCTTCGATGATAACAGTAGACAACACACAAGAATCATCAGAGACGGTACCTTGTTTCTTAAAGAGAACACGGGTCCTGACCACAAAGGGGTACAAGCCGATCGAAAAGATCACGCGGCGCGATCGCATACTAACGTCTGACAATACGGTTACCAAATGCAAACTAATTAAAACACGAATCTATAAAGCTACACACGAAACGGTCCCGTATAAGATTCCAAAAAATACATTCCAGAAGGGAATACCATCTCGTGACGTATATGTATCACCCTGGCACGCCATCCGAATCTCTAAAGAAGGAATATGGACAACCCCATCCGACATAAAAAATACAAAAAAACTAACGGGGTATATTGGGAAATCATTTGTGTATTATAACATTGAAACGGAAGACTACTTATCGGACACCCTCGTTGTGGAAGGTTTACCGGTAGAGACATATGGTGGGAACTCTCCACACAAGGTTGAATATTGTAGGATTAGTAAAGACAATGGCATGTACATCCGGCAGCTGGTACATGATACACCATCTAGTCGCACACAACGTCTCTGAATTGAGTCTTTCATCGGCCTTCGCACGGGAGCACACCTTCTCAACCATGGAACCAGTTACCGCGCTTGAACGACTCGTGCTGGCACACCCAGAGCGAAACTGGCGGTGGGCTGCTCTGCCAGCTCATCTAGAGATTCGTCCCGAGTTTGTATATGCTCACCCGGAACTCCCGTGGAGTACCGACTGGGCAATCTATGAAAACACCAACATGACACCCGAGTGGCTCTCCGAGCATCCGTCAATAGATATTGACTGGAACGCGTACTCTAAAAATCCATCTCTCACGAAGGAGTTTCTGTGCGCGAATCTGGATAAAGAATGGAACTGGGTCCGGTTATCTTCTAATCCGGCCATCACGTCGGATGTAGTGGAACACCTCCTTGAGGAACACCGCGCTGAATGGTACTGGGGACAATGTGGCCTATCAAAGAACCCGAGTATGACGTACACATTTGTTGAGGACCACCCTGAGATGCCGTGGTGCTTTGACACTCTATCGCTCGTGCATCAGCGTGGTAATCGTGTGCGGATGGACACAGAACTGGATTCCTACCGGCGGGTCACGAAGCGAACCACGCGCCTTCGGCATCAGCTGATGCGGGTTGCGTGGCATCCTACTCGGTTTCAGGACTGGTGCCTTTCACAAGAAGACAAGGCGGAGCTAGGATAGGATGAAGGGGCTGTTTGGAAGGATCGAGAACGTGATATTTTTATTTATGACACATTTATCCCTTGTGTTTGTGTTTGCCACGATTTACTGGGTTCTCCACGAGTTTGTTACGCGGAAGAATGCGCTTGTATCCAGCCACAAAGACAAGAAGGACCTGACGTGGTTTGACTGTTTCTACTTCAGCATCGTGACACAGACAACGGTCGGATACGGCGACATCGTGGCGGTGAGCACCGCTGCCAGGGCGGCAAACATCATACAACTCCTTTCTGTCTACGGTGTGGTTACATATGGGATATTTGGATAACCAATTCTTTTTACGTCACGGGTAGAATGAAGACCCCAAGACACCGCAAACAATCAAAACACGCAAAAACCCAGCGCCGCAGTCGGTCGTCACCCACCAAGTGGGTCCACCACCGACCAAAGAACAAGTACGCCAAGTTCGTAAAACTCCTCGGGAAACCAGCGTGGTGCGTCAACCAGCCCCACGGAATGGCTCTGTGGAGACCCAGGGGTGGGCTAACGAGCCTGTTTGACGAGCACCTTCTCCGCGACGAAGACGTCTCCCATTGTGTTCCCGCAAAACACCACGACTATTTCTACAGCTCGGTTCGCATCTACGTCCCACCCAGCAAGCGCCGGGACGTGCTGCGCATCAGCGGGAGCATCGCGTACGACGGCCTGAAGAAACTCCTGACGGCTCGGTGTGCCAGCATCGAGGCGAACATCGCGACGCTGTACCTGGGGATGTGTGTTGCTACGGGAAAGATGGACATCGCCAACGTGAAACGCGAGGGGCTCTATGGGGCATACATTCGGGGAGAAAAGGAGCCACACGACGAGCTCAAGCGGAAGATGATGGAGATGAAGCGCGAGAACCACGCGAAGCACAAGGAAGAACTCCGGGTACCGCGTGACCCCTTGGCATTCAAGAGTTGCTAGATTACACATCGTATTTATTTAGGAATCCTGAATAGATAGAATGGCTGCCGCATCAGCAGCCGAACCATCGTTAGATGACGCACGAGCCAGAGTGAAGGCGCGTATGGATGAGTTGTCTAACCTAAAGGCAGGAGATACAAATCACGATTTTCGCCAAAATGATTGTTTAGATGGTAGAATCGTTACACGTGTACGTGCTACAATAACAGATGATGAAGCTCTGAAGGGAATACTTGGGCGTCTTAATTTTGAAGATTTGGCACTGATTCATTTCTTTAAAAAAAGCGGTATTTATCAGAATATAAAAGAGGTTACATTGATAAATGACCTATCTGCACCTTCGGGTGATTTTGAGTATAATAAACTACGTATTCAACCCAGTGGTCCCCCGGAAGGCTATCATGATAATTTAAAAAGATATGTCCTCTATGTGACAGATGCGTCTAGTTATAATGAAGTATATGTCGTAAATGATGGAGTCAAGCCAGTTGTGCTTGTAAATGGTGGTATGTTTGAGGGAGACGACAGTGCTCATTTTGTTCAGAGTATCGCACGAAGAGCCGATTCTGCTACAATGGTAAATCCAGTTGGAAACAGGAGATATATAGCTAAGTCAGATTCAGAATTACTGTACGTCAAGACTTCATATAATCAGCTAACCGGTCTATTTGAAAAAGATACTATGGATTCTAGTTTTCGTCTAGACGGCAACTATGGTGAACTAGGAAATAACTTAGATAATTTTACACAGCACATACGTAGCTCTGATGGTGGGGAGATAACAGTTTTATATCATAATAAAAACTCGGGTCCATCTATCAGACAACAATCACATTTATACTGTACTGGAGGGTCATTACCAGGGCTTGCCAATGCAGAAGCAGATATGTCGCCAGTTGTAGCTCTCGTCGGTGGCGCTGGTGGTGCTGACTATAGAGGGTGGTTTCTTGATGAGAAACGAGCCGGTGATTATCGTCAAGTACTGTTAGCATTGCGACTGTCTGAACTTGGTAAAAAGGTATTATTTGTATCGATTGATAGATTAGCAGTCGCACTTGCGGTTATCCTTGGTGTACCCGCCGGGATGATTGGTGGAGGTAATACAGGCATAACACTTTTTAGATCAACTGCATTAGTAAGGGCAATCAATCCTGCAGATGGTGTATCTGTAGCACGATATGAACAGGAGGGATATAAAAATTTGCTTGAACGCCTTGTTATTTTTCACAGTCATTATGCCCATATTCGTGCTAAGTTAGATGAAATAAAAAGTGTTCTGGATGCACGTTTACGGGTGCGCGTGAATGGGCTCAGGCAAGCCTCCCCGGTTAGGAGTTTCCAATTTAGAATCACAACGATGTACGATATCGTATCCACTATTCGTGTCATCCGTCAAATAGACACGCATATAACTGAAGTAGATAGACTGTATACATCTATCCATGCGAGGATTGGACCCATTGGAGTAGCACTTGGAAGTATAGGAACGACCGCTATCGGAGAGTGGAATGATTCTGCACGTACGATATTAGGACCCATTGGTGTGACTGACGAATTCTTATTAAAACTTGAACTATTTACAGCATATAAATGGATACCCTCGGGTGATATAAATAATATAAGTATCAAAGCTGGTCTCATTGAGTATGACTATGGTGAATGTCATAAAATGGATAAGTTAGTAAAGAAAATCGCTACAAGTCTTCCACCTACGGGGTCTAGTAGGCTTTCAAGGGGCGCATCTAAATACAACTACGTAAAGAAACTTTCAAGAGAACTGTATAGTTTTTATTTAGAACCATTGGCCGACGACGAACTGGTTGTCCTTTTAAATGAAATGTCCCGCGCGGATTTTCTACGCGATGTAACTGAGACCAATCTGACTACAGTAGGTGAAGATTCAACCATAAGAGGCGCCTTAGAAGGAAATATTCTTCCAGAGCCGGTATCCCCTGCAGACATCGCTTGGATCAATACCGTCGTTCCAGCCATTGTCCCCCCCTCTCCACCGGCCATAGTAGATGGTATTCGTCATTTAGATGGGGGGACAGAACAAGATGCCAGAACCAATGATATAGTTGGTGTTTTAAGGAATGTCAAGAATTGTTTTCGCAACTTACTCGGGAATCTTTCACAGGTTGTTATGTCCTATCGCGATGGAATGTATGGAAGAGCAAGAAATACGGGGAGTCAGATTGGGAAAGGCTATTCAACAGGGTACATTGATGTGTATCTTAATACGACGAATGAACTTCTATATGACTGTTTGTATTTAGGAATATTGAGTAGAGACAGCAGGGACGATTCCTTTATAAAAACCACGAGCGTGATTATTGGGAATGTGGTTATATATTGTCTTGCGACAATGTTGTGTCTCCGTAATGTTACAACTGGTTTAAAGTTGGGTAGCAAACCCCAACTAGACTCGTATCTAGAAAGTATTTTACGGCTTCAGGGGCGTATAGAGTTTGTATCTGATATTAATGGGTCGATCATTCCTGAGTCAGGTGCTGCTAGCGGCACAGATGAACTATTAATGAGAGATATTGCTTTTGTATTTTATAACAACCCTAGAAACGTGAGTGACTTATTAATCGGGATGTTACGTAGTGGTGACGAAGTACTAGATCAACTTGTTCCACCGGCACCCCGTATGAGTGGTCGAAAGGAATCTGGATACGTTGGCGAAGAACGACGTGGTGGTCGGGGGGGGATGTACCACAGTAGGAGAATTGGTGATAGCCGGCGACGTGGTGGTCGAACGAAACCTGGGTACGCTGGCGAAGAACGACGTGGTGGTCGGGGAGTTGGGCGTGAATGGGTCGACGATGGGGGTTCCGATGACGAGGATCGTGGGGGTCGTGGTATGCCCAGAGACGAAGACCGTCGTGGTTCTGGTGCAAATATAGAAGCAGATGTCCACTCTATAATGCGACTGTTAACCGAAAAATATTCCCCACACGCTGCCGCGGCTGCTGCTAGTGCTGCTAGTCCCCACGGCTCCCTTGAATATGATAGATATGGCGTGTATCGGAGACCAGCGGCGGCTGGCCCACCCGGTTACTTTAATTCGTTGGAGCCAAGAACGACTGCTCGTTTAGGATTGGTGTTTGGTAGAAAAATGATGCCATCTCAGACGAAGCGGCGCGGCGACCGTAAGCACCACCGTGGTACAAAGCGGCAAAGCCGAAAATGCCCGCGTGGAACCATCCGCCGCAAAGCATACAAGACCAAACGGGGTATCACCGTGCGTTCATCCTGCATCAAAGACAGGGGGCTTCCAGGAAAGGGCAAGCGGCTTTTTACCCTCCAGAAGGGTGGCCTTTCTAAGTACGGGTATTCCCTTAAGGATTCCAGTAAGAAGACTCGTCGCACGGCGCTGAACAAGGCTCGCAAGACCATCCCGCACGCCACGCTGGTTCGCAAGGTAAACGCCCTCTCCGTCTTGATGAAAAACACCCACCCCAAGTACGCGGCACGGGCTCGGGCAGACGTGAAGTGGCTGGGTAAGACTCAATCATAGGAACTCATCCTACGGCAATCGGTACAGGGACTCGTTCCCCATGACAAATTGTCACAGTATTTACAAAACTCTTCCTTTAAGAACTCAATACACGACCACTCCGATGGGTGTGTATTTCCCCTCTTTAGGGAATAGTGTACTACCCTTCCGTCCTTCTCTGGCTTTTCCTTTTGACACTGTTCACATGTCTTGGTGTTCATCGTAGTGGAACTGATTATGGTACTCGTACCAGGTTCTGTAGACAGACTCAATTGAGGTTGTGAGCTCTGCTGGGTAGTGGGATGTTACACCGTCAGTAATGCCCAGGCTGCCACATATACTATTCACAATCAACCTCCGCGAACTCGCCGCTTCTGCCTACGTCGATCCACATTTCGTGTACAAATATCACTGGTTTCCCTGGAACTGGGGGATTCTGTCTATGAACCCCGTGATTCCCGGCTGGCTCGTGGTTGTTCTCCAGAGGAAGCCATGGGACTGGATAACTCTTGCTGAGCAACCATCGTCGTGTACCATCCGGAGGCTTCTGAGGCATAAGCTAGTGTATCCTCATCACCACGTCTCACCAACGACCCGGTTTGATGAATCTCATCCGTGTGTGCACAAATGGCGCGAACGGTGCGCGAGGCGCATCGTGTATGAAATCTATCACCGCCTGGTTGTCCCCAAGCGACGCATCCGGTGGATGAATCTTGTAAACAAGATACTCAACAAGAGTACCTCGTTTGGTATAAAATATGAACGCGTGAACCGGTACGTTGCATCGTTCCTCGCGCCCGCTCTATTATGCCAGGCGCCCATTTCTTGTCCTTAGAACCCAGAAATCTGCTTCGCATGGTACCCGAATGCCGCAAATCCAAGAAGAGACATCACAGGATACAAAAACTCGGGAGACTTCTGTCCCGTCCAACCCAGCCATATCAGCACCGGCCCAACCACGAGCGCGTGAAACACAGAGACCCACCACGGGCTGGGTAACGACGCCATCATTTTCTGACCGTGATACAGTGTCACAACCAGCCCCATCACGAGGAGCAACCAGTAGACCCAGCTGGGCTGGGTAGCATACCATCCCCCGATGTAAACGAACAGGGGAGCAATGATCAGCACGTGAAGCCAGTTGATGATAGGCATTGACATCTACCGTGACCGACGTTTTGTCTGACGTGGTCGTCCGGTACCCCGTCTCCCTCGCTGGGTCCGATTGTGGCGTGCTATGGTCCCGATCCTGTATACCACCTGCGTGGGCTTCTTGGTGTGCGGGTTTCGGAGCACGATATGTTTTCCCTGGGTGCGCCTTACAACATATTTTTTCGCAAACGCAGACGGGTCTGCTGCTGCCTGTGCGTTCATCGACTCGCCGCACATCTGACAGCACGTCATCAGGTGGTAACTTCCCTTGTATCTGCCACTGGGTATCTTCAGAACGTGCGGTGTTACGGTGGTTGCGTAGCCGTATGGGGATGACTTGTTCTGGGGTGGCGCGTGGGGACAACAGGCTTGTCCATAGCGTCCGTTGCGCGGCTTGCTGCACGGTTCACCTGCTTTGTTCTTACCGTATAGTTTTGGGTGTGACGGGGGCATCTTCTATTGTCTCTCCGCAGAATACTTGTGGTATGCTGCCACAGAAGCAACCATCGGTGACCACAGAATGACAGCTGGTACCGTAGAAAGACATACCGCTGTCGTAAACGAACGGGAATAGATGCTGTCTTCGCAAAAACCTCGGTGTACATCATTCTACATTTGAGAATATGCCCCTGGAAGGACAAATGGGGCACATACAACACACGCAGCGCCGTACATCTTCACCGAGGACTGTATCAAACGAGACATTCTATCTTCCATGGTTGGAACACATTAAATAGACACAGAAACCTACCTAAGCAGAAAAATCTGTATAGTATTGGGGCGGACAGGGGTAAGAGGAATATATACGATTGTGGGGAACGAATGGTAAGTAGAGTTGCGTTTTGTATGATTAGGATTTGTGTGTTGCGTTTTGTATGATTAGGATTTGTGTGTTGCGTTTTGTATGATTAGGATTTGTGTGTTGCGTTTTGTATGATTAGGATTTGTGTGTTGCGTTTTG
>Ga0222652_1000979_pt1 | contig 9775 bp, 9 predicted proteins | sample AntAcemetagen371_FD_179803 | JGI IMG/M metagenome (GOLD analysis project Ga0222652, IMG submission 179803) | Saline water microbial communities from Ace Lake, Antarctica - #371 | ecosystem: Environmental > Aquatic > Non-marine Saline and Alkaline > Saline | place: Antarctica: Ace Lake | collected... | reverse complement strand
CGACGCTGAACCTCGGACACCCGTTGATATGGATGCAAGATAAAGATATCGACATTGTCACAGCGGCGGCAGCCTTCAATGGCTGCCGAACCAGTGTCACCGGAAGTGGCCCCCATAATCACGACTTTTTGGTTGCGGCGCTTGAGTATCAAATCGAGCAAACGGCCAAGAAACTGCAAGGCAAAATCCTTGAACGCAAGGGTTGGCCCATGGAAAAGCTCCAGCACCCAAAGGTTATGATCGAGCTGGACCATGGGAGCAATCGCTCTGTGGCGAAATTCGGAATAGCTCTCTTCAATCAGCTGCTTGAGTTCCTGATCACTGATCGCATCGGCCACAAAGGGCTTCATCACTTCGAAAGCGACTTCTTCATAGCTCATACTTGCAAAGGAGCGAATTTTATCGGTACTAAATTTAGGCAGCTCTTTGGGTATATAAAGGCCACCATCAGAGGCCAGGCCAGCCAGTACGGCGTCTTCAAAACCGAGCTCGGGCGCTTGCCCTCTTGTGCTCTGATATATCACTTGTTCAAATCTCCAAAAAAATCGTCTTAATCGAGATCTTCCACCCGAATATAAACTACCTTGCTGGTAATAACGTCCAGTCGTTCCAGCCGGGATACAACTTTACGCAAATCGGATTCCAGTGCTCTGTGGGTCACCATAACAATAGTTGCCTCGGCGGAGCCGGAAATGGGTTCTTTTTGCTGGATTGCCTCAACACTCAATTCGGCATTGCTTAGTAGCTGAGTAATCTTGTTCAACACACCTGGTTTGTCTGCCGCAGTAAAACGCAAATAAAAGGAGGTTTCGCAATCCTCAATGTCCACCACCGGCGTTTGTTTCAACTTGTTTGCCGGAATGCCCAGATAACATGACCGCGCTTCCGGGCTCACATCTTTTTGACGTGCGATTTCAATCAGGTTGGCAATCACAGACGAAGCGGTGGGTTCGGCGCCCGCTCCGGCCCCGAAATAAAGCGTTGGGCCAACAGCATCACCTTCGATCATGACCGCATTCATTACCCCATCTACCTTGGCGATCATACGCTCCTCTGGGATCAGGGTCGGATGGACACGTAATTCAATACCCTTGGCCCCTCTGCGGGCAATGCCCAGGTGTTTGATTACAAAACCAAGTTCACCGGCATGAACCACGTCTTCATTCTCGATCCTGGAGATACCCTGAGTGTAAACGCGATCAAATTGCAACGGGATACCAAACGCAATAGAAGCCAAAATCACCAATTTGTGAGCGGCATCAATTCCTTCTACATCAAATGTTGGGTCGGCTTCGGCGTAACCCAGCTTTTGGGCCTCCTTAAGAACAGAGGCAAACGCTTTACCCTTGTCGCGCATTTCAGTCAGGATAAAATTGCCAGTGCCGTTAATAATGCCAGCAAGCCAATTTATCTTGTTAGCTGCCAGACCATCGCGCAATGCCTGAATAATAGGTATCCCGCCGGCGACTGCGGCTTCATAAGCCACAGCCACACCCTGCTCGCCTGCTGCAGCAAAAATTTCATTTCCGCGTTCAGCAATAAGGGCCTTGTTGGCTGTCACTATGTGTTTGCCCTGCTTAATGGCCTCGATCACGAGGTCAAATGCAATATCGGTACCGCCCATGGATTCAACAAGAATATCGACATCCGGGTCGCGGGCAACTTCAAACACATCCCGCGACATACGAATACCTGCGGTATCGTACTCAGGCTTGTCACTGCGATTGGCAATATGAACGACTTCAATACGCGCACCTGCACGATCTGCAATTTCTTCTGCATTGCGTCGAAGCACATTGAAGGTGCCGCCACCGACCGTTCCCAGGCCGCATATACCTACATTCACCTGATTCACAAGAAATCCTCTAAAACCTGTATTTGGGAGTTAAACCAAACCCGGCGGGCGCGGATACTGGAGCTTGCTGCTTTCGATATCCTGCCCTGTGTGCATTATTATTCGGCCACGGGCATAAAAAAGCCGCGCATTGTAGCACGGCCTTTTCTGGAAATTTACCCGTCGGAATCGACTTAAATCATGCTTTTAACTACCTGCGTCTATTCCCAGAATTCGCGCATACTCCTTCGCAGAGCGGTAACCTGGCAGCAAACTACCATTGGGCAAGATAATCGCCGGCGTTCCTGTGACACCAAATGTGCGTCCCAGCTCATACTGTTCTTCTACCGGCGTGTCTGCACAAATATCTATGTCGACAAGCTGTCCGGATTTCAGCGCTGTTAAAACTTCAGCCCGTTCTGCCTCGGGAGCACACCAGGCTTTAACTGTCTCTTCGTATTCACGAGTGTAGCTTCCATCTCGCTCAATTCCTGATCGGGGATAGGCGAGGTAATGCACCTCGATACCCAGATCATTCATTTCTGCCATCTGATCGTGGAGCTTGCGGCAAAACCCACAAGTAACATCGGTAAAGACGGTCATGACTGCCTTGGTTTCCCCTTTTGGTTTATAGACAATCATGTCTTCTTCATTCAGGGTCGACATCACTTCCAGTCGATGTTTGGTTCGCTCCACTTCGGTGGCGTTAACAAAACGTCCCGGCTCGGCGTAGTAGAGCTCTCCAGAGAAAAAATGCTTACCGTCCTCAGATACGTAAATAGTCTGTGCACCGGAAATGGATACCTCGTAGTAACCTTCTACAGGCGAGGGTTCGGGTTTGCCAAAATCCAGATCGGGCCGGGCATTTCGCAAGCCTTCCAAAATACTGGTTTCTATGGATTCTTCTACGGACTGGGAAAATACCGGTATTGCAGATATCAGTCCCAGAAAAATTAGAATAGTTCGACTTAGTTTTAAATACATTGCAGTTTTAAATTATGTTGTAGATTACTGTGATAAGAATTGTAACGCCCTGACTATAAAAAAACCGGGACAATCAATTAATTCGTTGCAATTGTTATGAATGAGTTCATTTAATTACAGGGATCTCCTTAACCACGAGGGTGATGCTCGGAGTGAAGATCCTTTAATCTTTGGCGAGCTATATGAGTATAAATCTGGGTAGTAGACAGATCACTGTGGCCCAGTAGTAACTGGACGACTCGCAAATCTGCTCCGTGGTTCAGCAGATGCGTTGCAAAGGCGTGTCGAAGTACATGTGGTGAAATTACAGCACGAATACCCGACCTTTTGGCGTACTCCTTAATTCGATACCAAAAGGTTTGCCGGGTCATATGCTGCCTGCGGTTGGACAAAAACAGGGCATCTTTCGCCATGCCACCAGTCAGTTCCGGGCGCGCCTTGTTGATGTATTGTTCTACCCAGTAAATAGCTTCTTCACCCAAAGGCACCAAACGTTCTTTGCTGCCCTTGCCAAAGGTTCTGACAACACCCTGACGCAAATTAACCTGGTTGATATCCAACCCTACCAGCTCACTCACCCGCAAACCTGCACCGTAAAGAACTTCCAGCATCGCCTTATCTCTGAGCTCTATAACAATTTCTACATTTGGCTCATTGAGCAGTTTTTCGACATCTCTTTCGGTAAGGGTTTTGGGCAGAGATTTACCGAGCCGGGGGTTTTCCAGCAATACTGTCGGGTCCTGGTCAAATAAGCGGTCACGTATACCCCAGCGGTAAAAACCGCGCAAACAGGAAAGCGCACGCGATGTCGATCGAGGGGAATAGTTATTGGAAAACCTGTAAGCCAGATAGCGCTGCAAATTATATTGCTCGGCAGACTTCAGGTCGGTACCGGCTTTCTGCAGCCAGTTGGCAAAATATTCCAGATCTCGCCGATATGAATCCAGCGTGTTGTTACTTAAGCCCCGCTCGGCCCAGATTCGATCCAGGTAATCACTTATAAGTTTTTGATCGGGCTCATGCATGACAAGTTAAAGCGCCATAATTTTGCCGATCTGCCTGACGCACTGGTCCAGGTAATTGCCGCCAAACAAATTGTAGTGATTTAGCAGATGGTAAAGCTGATAAATCAATAAACGGTCTTCTTCCCCGTCAAGCGTTGGACGCGATGCCTTATAAGTTGTGTAAAATGCTTCTGAAAAACCACCAAACAGCCTAGCCATTGCCAGATCGGTTTCAGCGTGCCCCCAATAGACAGCAGGATCAAAGATGGCCGGCTTTCCGTCCACTGTGGTTCCAATATTCCCGTTCCAGAGATCGCCATGAACCAGTGAAGGAACAAAACTGTATTCCTGAAGCACGTCCACAACTTTGATTTTCAATGGATCCAGTGCTTCTTCCGGAAATGAAGATGCCGCTTCAAGCATCAGGAATATCTGGGGCTCCAGACGTTTTTCCCAAAAGAAAGTCGCCCAATCATCTGACCAGCCATTGTGCTGAACCGTAGTGCCAATAAAATTATTTTTCCGGGCACCGAATTGCAAACCAATGGGATCGTGCAAGGCAGCAATGGCCTCGCCCAAAGGCCCATGCTCTAGGTCTGGCTTCAAATCCAGCCAGGACATACAAAGGAAAGCGGCATTGGAATTTTGGCCTACACTAATCGGTTCAGGTACAACCAGCGCGCTACACTTTGCCAGCTCCAGCAGCCCGTCCCGTTCGGACTCAAACATTTCCAGCTTGTCAGGAGTATTCAGCTTTATGAAGAACAGCCCCTGGCTGGTGTCCAGCTGAAATCCCAGATTAATATCGCCGCCGGGCACAGGCTCAGCCGAATGCAGCTCAAAGCTGCTGCCAAAATCAGATTTAAACCTGTCTTCCAGTTGGGGCCAGTTAAGCAGCATCTATATAATTATCAAATTAAAGTGAAACAAAAGGATTCGCCACAATAACCTATTTAAAATCGACCAGTGTCGATTCCGGGTTGGCATCGGACATTAAGTTTTCAGAACCCAGGGGTTTAGCGCCATTTCTATGCCTGGCTTCTGCTACCAGTTGCAATCCCAGGATGCGCAGCAACTCAAACACTAGCAGACAGACTCCCAGGGCCAGAACAGTCAGCAACAGACCATTCGAGCCCAGACTTGCGCGTTCCGAATAGCAAGCCCAGATAAACTGGCCCACACAGAGTGTAGACACAGCCAGGAGTGTCGGTTTGCGACTAATAAGCTGCACAACAAAAACGCCTAAAGGTGCACCCAGCGCTACTACTGGCGCAGCCGCCAGCCAATTTTCATATACACCCTGCTGCCAACTTCCGGTGAGGCTCTTGATGATTACGGCATAGACGGAAGTAAATGCCATGACAATTACTGATGTTGGAATTGCGATTTTAAGATCAGTGCGGCACAACAATACCAGGGCAACGTAAAGTGCCATATCAATCCCTACACCTGTGACCGATACCACCAACAAACTGGCAGTCAACCCAATAGAAAACCCGACTTTAAGATCCCAGCGCTCATCAAATTCCGTCATACCGACGTTACTGGAAATTTCATTTATGCGGTACAGGTGCAATACGCCAAAACTTCCCCAGAGTACGGCGAAAGTTAGCTTTATCCATAATTCGGGTACCAATGGAGCCAAATAAACCAGGCCCAAGGGTGTGCCGAATAATGTTCCAACAAGCGCCCCTTTCAACATGGAACCCGCCAGCGGCTGGCGCCTGGCAAGGATAAATATGCTGGCGCTGACCATACCTATGGACTGAACAGCAAAGCTGAAGTCTCTGCCCAGGGTGGCCGGCATCTCAAATAATAAGACCAGCACAGGAAAACCCACCGTGCCTCCACCCATAGGCGTGGAACCTGCTGCATAGCTACCAATAGCCATGGCAAAAGCGATAGGCCAGTGATCTTTTGCTGTCTGCCATGCGCCTTCTGCCTGTAACAGAAGCAACCAGGCAATATAGAACAACCCAATGCAGACAAACCAAACCCAGAGATACTTTTTAGGTGGGGGTTTTAATGTCATATGTCTAATTCTAAAATCGGGCCATTGTACCTATAACAATGTCCGGGAGGAGCGCCTCTTGCCATAAATTCAGCAAGGATTACTGTAGGAAAGAAGCCAACAGCCTTATGCATCAACGTTCTGTTAAATCCCATTGTGTATTTTTTAGTTAACAAGCACAGGTGGCCCAAAACGAGTATAAAAATCACTTAAATCCAGAGTGAATTCCTCTAGCTGCAAAAAATCACCATCACTTATGCCGGGCTGTTCCACAAGGCGATACCATTGTGCGTAGGTTTCAATTTCATCTGAATACTGTTGGTAAAATGTAGAGTAGGTTTTTACATTAATGCGTGGCTTGTCGCCGCCCAGATAGAAAGTCATCTCGCGCAGCCAGCCATCACCCAGACCAACAACTCCGCCATTTTCATTGCGCTCTGCACCGGAATCCAAACCTGCCTGTCCTCGTCCCTGGTAATCGGCAAGTAATTGGTATACCTCGTGACCAAAATCATTGTCGTCTATACGAAGTGCCTGGCCGTATCGATGCCCACACAGCAGCATAAATATCTGGTCATTCCGGCGAATAAACTTGTCCCATATTTGCTCTGGATTATTGTTGAACTCCGGGTCTGCCAAAGCCAGATCCACGCCCGCATATACCTTGCGCTCACCCTGTGGATTTATAAATTCATGGGTAGATATAATCGTTGGTAGCCCCGGATTCGCATCGATGATGCTCTGCGCCCATTCCAAAACCTGATCACCTGCATGCATCTCAAATGCAAAGTGCATAAAATGGTAGCCGCCAGCCTCGAAAATTTGCGCACTACTGCTACCGCCGTTATAGCCATCAACATACCAGCCTTTATCCTCGAAGAAATGGGTTTCGCTGCCAAATGCGCGGCGGAACATGTCCAGACCACCAACGTGGGCAAGAGGCTGATCATTTCCGGGGATGGTGACGCCCCAAACCGCATCGTAATCATGATTTCCCGGAGCAACACCAAAAGGAATACCCGCATTACTGATCAGCTCGTAACCTTGGATAGCCTTGGGTATTTCTATATTTTTGGTCTCATATGGTCTGATTAAATTTCTCCGGTCAGGATCATTTTCCATACCGGCCAGACCGCGCTCACTATGTTTCGGATCACTGTAGCTAACATAGTGTTGCCAAACATCGCCAACGGAAGCAACGAAAGCAATATCGCCGCCGTTTTGCTTGCTTCTGCTGGCAATATATCCCATTTGCTGAATAAATAATTCACTGCCGTCAATTACAAAACCTGCAGATTTTTGTCGGGTGTAATCAACATAATTCTGTGTGTCTGGAATCACCACAAGGGTAAAACTCTGTTCCGAAGACTGCTCTTGTTGCCAAGTGCATGAAATAACCAGCAGTAACACGCAAAGAGATATCGGCAACAATCTGAAATATACTTTGGTCATTTACAATACCTTGTTTTGTCTCACTACGAGCTGAGCTTGTTAGCCATCCGGGATTAACCTCTTTCCCAGGCTGACAACATCGTCAAGGTCGTATCCAAGTGACTCGTAAAATGCCAATACTTCTTGATTTGAATTACGAACAACGATATTCAATTTTGGGCAGCCTATCGCTTTTAGCGCGGTTTCTATTTTCGCCATCAATTAGCGGCCAATTCCCGAGCCCTGATATTTCGGTAAAACTGCCAAGTAAAAGACCGAACCACGATGTCCATCATAACCTGCCATAGCTGAGGCAATTACCTTTTCGTCAAACTCTCCCACAAAAAACAACTCAGGCTGTATAGCAAGCTTTCTGGATATATCTTTATCCGGTTCGTTCCATGGGCGCGTCAGTCCACAGACCTTCCAAAGGTCTATAACTGCCTGCCTGTCACTTTCGGCAAATGCTCTTACTTTCATATTTGTTCACCTGCAAACAGGCGCATTTTACAGTACCTCCTGCTCATAAAGACGGTTAGGATTAGCGTCATGATTTCCATTAATTGTCTCGACGAACTCAGTGGCCAACAGATGTACAATGTTTTTCTTCTGCGCCAGAATGTATTTATGCTGGAGCAGAATTGCCTGTATCAAGACATAGACACTGAGGACGCCACTGCCCTGCATCTTTGCTTTTATGACGACAAAAACACTCTACTTGGCTATCTACGTATACTGCCGCCGGGCAAGGATCCAGAACCCGCTATTGGAAGAGTCGCGGTAAAGAAGAAAGCTCGCCGACGCAGCATTGCGCGAGAAATGATGGAGGCGGCGCTGAAAAAATGCCAGGAACTATACCCCAACAAAAAGATTCGGATTTCCGCCCAGACTTATCTAATAGACTTTTACGCCAGTTTGGGCTTTATGGAAATAGGACCGGAATACATGGAAGATGATATTCCGCATCAGGATATGATCTTTTCGCAGCTAGCCTAAAAATAATTATTTATAGCTCAAGAGAAACAATGGATTTAACAACGGCTGCAAAGCAATTTTTTATGCTGCACTCAGAATTTAATCGGACAAGCCGGGAAACCCGGAGTCTGGAACCGGGTTTATATTTTCACAAAAGCACGAAGACGAAGATTAGTTGTTTATCGTTGCCAATAAACAACTTTGCCAGAGCGCTTCTGATGGAAGGATTAGTTTCACCAGAAAAAAAGTTGATGCGCCAGATATTGGCAATCGGTTTGATTTAACAATTTCTGATCTTGAAAAGGCCTGGACGCCTCATCCGGATCCGGACATCGACGTCGCAGTCATGCCACTGGTACCGATTCTGGACTATCTGTTCAAAGAAGGAGTCGCAATTTTCTTTACAACGATTTCCAGCGAAAGTGCGCCCGATGATGAGAAAATGTCTTCTCTCGATGCCATAGAAAAAGTTGTTTTCTATAGCTATTCAACTGATTTGTATGATCAATCGAATTATTTGCCTTTGGTACATCAAGGAATCACATCATCACCAATCTTTCTTGATTACTGCGGTAAAAAATCGTTTTTAATAGATACTTCTGTACTACCTGGTTCCATTGGCAGCCCGGTTTTTTTAATAGAGCAAGACCCCTTTCCATAGTTAAATGACATTGGCTTTAGAAAACGGTTTTATTTCCTTGGTCTAATAGCAAACCCTGACACATTGGAAGCGAACGATATGGGAATTGTATGCAAGGCCTCTGCTGTCTCGGAAACCTGCATACAAGTTCTTAAAGATCTTGAAGCCATCCAGACAGATGGTTTCAGCTAGTTTGGCGGGTCAATCCTTTCAGCCGTACTGGTATTGACTCTAAACCATCCTGCCACACTAAAACGTGAACGCTCAGCCTTGAGTACTTCGTGTGGAAATTCCTCACTGAGAAACACCACAATCGCTCCAAAGCCGGGCGTGACCCTGACCAGTTCCTCACCCACTTCGTTGTAAATTACCAGTTCACCACCTTGGTCCGGGGCCCAATCGCGGTTAAGGTAAACGACCAGTGACAGGACGCGGTTGCTCTGACCAGGAAAAGCATCAACGTGCTTCTGATAGAAATCACCCGGCTCATAGCAGGCAAAATGGCTTTCGAAGGAGAATAGACCTAACAGAAGCTGACGATTTAGGTATTGTTGTAGCTCTTGTGTCCAGATATGCCAGGTTTTGGCGTAAACATCGTCAGGCTCAATCCAGTTAATTTTGTCACGGCGCACAAACTGGTTATGTAGCTGGTTTTCACCGCGTCCAATGGCGGCACGATGAAATTCTTCATCACTCAAGTGGGCCAAATGCTCGAGCAGGCTGTCGGCAATGGCTCCAGGCAAGGCCGCCGGCAATACGGCATAACCTTTGTCTCTCAACGCCTGGGCGATCACTGCAAACAACGCTTCGCTAGTGCCAGCGGAAGATCGGGCAAAAGGAAGGACGGATATCATGGGGTTTGGGCTCTGCAGGTGTATGCAATGAGGCGCACCACA
>Ga0222652_1000975_pt1 | contig 9823 bp, 28 predicted proteins | sample AntAcemetagen371_FD_179803 | JGI IMG/M metagenome (GOLD analysis project Ga0222652, IMG submission 179803) | Saline water microbial communities from Ace Lake, Antarctica - #371 | ecosystem: Environmental > Aquatic > Non-marine Saline and Alkaline > Saline | place: Antarctica: Ace Lake | collected... | reverse complement strand
CCTGTGTGTGATATTCTTGCTTTAAATTTGTTGGTATTTGTCATAATCTTGTCGTTTAGTAGTTGTTTCTTGATGTAAATATACAACTAATATTCGTATTACCTACTAACTATAGATTTATTTAAATTTAATTTTAAAAATATTATACATTATTAGAGGACCAAATAAGAAATATCTCTTCAACCGTTCCGTGTGGGTATTTTGAAGGAAAATTACTAATTAGTTTAGGCGCACCTACACCATAGTAATTTTCTCTAATAAAGTTACCAAAATCAACAAACTCTTTAGGGTGGCTTAAATCCTTATCCTTAACTATTCTAAAGCCTGCCTTGTTAAGCTCCTCTTCTATGCTACTAAACATATCAAACGCTTCTTCATCTGTTAGAACTGCTTCCATAGCTGTATTATCTTTGTTCCACCTCATTATCCAAATGGCCTCCAGTAGTGCGGTTTCTATTTCTTGATTCATATCTATTCTTGTAAGTACAATTGCCTAAACGGTCTCCTATGTATTGTCCAGCCCTTCCATACGGTAGGGAGTTTCTTCCGGCTTACTGTGTTATGCTTCCAACCGTGCTTTGTACACGCTTCTTTAACACTGCCCCAGGCTTCTACTTGGTCACCGTTTATAAGTACTACTATGTTCTCTCTTTGCATTATTAATTTAGTGTTATAGTTCCGTTAATATCTCTCATTATCCAAAATTATTTACGTAAATATACAACTAATAAACGTATATGCAACTATTACAACATTTATATTAAAAAAACTTTGCCTCCCTCGTTCATCCATGACACAGCTTGCTACGCACAGCTTGTCACGGGATGATAACACTTTACAGCAGACCATTAAAAAACGGTCGCTGTGTCGATGTTGTGTGTAATGCTAATAATCACATCTAGGGCAATGTCCGTTAGAGTTTATAGGCGTTCCACAATCTTCACAAGTTTCTATTTCACCATCGTATTCATAAGAGTAATCTTTTTTATCTTTTTGCTCTTTTAACCTATGGTCTTTTAATTGTTCCTTTTCTGTTTCTCTTGAAAATTCATCAAATTCATTCATCTTTTTATTTTGTTTATTAGTTAATAATCCGCACTACACACAACAATATGTATAATGCATTTTCGTGCCTCAAACGACACCATACCCTAAACGTTGTAGGTAATACTACCCGTACCAAGCCACTAAAGAATGTCCTGTGCAAACATCACATCCAAATCCAGATTCGTGATTTTGCAAATTTCCGCAACCCATACATTCATAACCTAATATTTCATTTTCTTCATCATCGTCCATCCATAGACTATCTTCCTCATCATCCATTTCGATTTGGTGTTCGATTTGAGATTCCGTTAATTTATCCGTACTACCTACAACACTCGCTATAAGTAATGGCGGGTCAGTGGTAGCTTGATTTTTTGCGCTTTCTTTTTTCATTTGTGCTTAATTTAAAGTTAGTTCCAAACCGCCACTACTCATAGCGGATGCCGTTATACCCTATTTGCCCAACGCTCCCACAAATCGAGAATCCAAAGCAAACGATTTACTTTACGTTCGTACTTCTTAGGTACTTTATTTGGTCGTATAGAGTTATCTGAGCCGCTTAATTTACGGCTCAGTTCACTCCATTTAATTAGGTCTTTACTCATGTTAATCGTTTAAGTAAGGCGTTGTAGGTTTACCTTTAGTATCTACCCATCTTTTTAATTCGTTGTAAAGAATTATATCATCTTTAAATTCATGCGTCCCATGTTTCCCAATCATATATAAAAAACATTTGCCAAACCATATTCTAAAAGGTCTTGGTAATTCTATCAATTTACTTTTTAGGTAGCGTTTCATAATCTTCTATTTGTTGTATTAGTTTCATTTTTTCTTGTGCAAAATAATCCCATTTACGAGCTTTTTTAGCGTGTCTTTGAGTTTGCCACCCATCAACAAAAGAGCTAGTTCTGCATTTGTCTAGCTCTTTTTCTATTTTTTCAAGTCTTTTTTTTAGTTTCTCAATCATTACATTTCTACTATTTCGATTGCGTAAGCTGAAGTATATTTGGTAGCTTTTGTAAATTGTTCTTTTGTCATTCCTTTGTATTGGCTAGGGCTTTTTGTGTTTGCTACTATTTGTCCTTTTTGTCCTGATGTTGCTTCTGTTATTATTGCTTTGTAAGTTGTCATAGTTTCTTTGTTTTTGTATGATACAAATATACAGTATTATGTATTAACTACCTAATAAAATGTCTATAAAATTACACTTTTCTGTAAATTATTCCCAAACGCTAAAAAAACAGGGTATAACACTACCTATATGCAAAACTCCGTTACTCTACGTTCAGCACATAGCCTAAACGTTAGCGACTATGAATTGCTTTCGTCTATGTAGAAGTCTACCACTTGTTCAGGAAGTAGGTTTTTCACATCATTATCTACCTCCCAATTTTTGAAAGCAATTAACAGTTTACGTTGTTCGCTAACATTAGATATAGGTAAATTTCCCCCTTGCTTTCGTTCGTTCTCTAACGCCTCATCAATTTGATAGTCACATATTGCAGGGAGTAGGTATACTGAACCTTCTACTTTTTTAAGTATTATTTGTTTTAAGAATTTCTGTAATGCTGTCATATTATTAAGTTTAGTAGTTATTAAATCGGGTAAAATCAACCCATATCATTATCATTAGGCACAATTAAGCACCTGCTCTTAATTTGTCTCTCTCTTCTACTTCTACTTCATCGGTGTAGTTATCAAATAATAGTTTGCCAATCTTATCCCAACTAACCCAAAATTCAGTTCCTTTTACGTTTCCTGTTTTTAAAGATGTTTTCTTGTTTAGTTCTATCGTAACACCTTCTTTTCCTGCTTCAAAAGCTGTAATTATTATATCGTTTTTCATAATTTAAAAGTGCCTAACAATGGCTAAAGTTAATAGCCTAGCAAGGTCTTGTTATAATTTGATGGTTAGTGATTACGGCTACTAACCTTAGCCTAAACGTTACCCACAAGGTGGCTTTGGTAGTGGTTTCCATTTCTTTGGCACATCATTAGCATACAACCATGTATCATCATTAGCCCACATATTTCCATGCCACACGCCTACACACACATACTCCCCATCGTAAATTAAAACTCTTTCACCCTCCTTTGGCATTTTATCCTTGACCGCCACCCATTGGGTAACATTATCTAAAACACCATTATTTTTAACTTTCTTTTCTATTAAATCAATATACTCATTTAAAGCATCTTGATATTTTTGATTACTAAATGTCCATTGCGGTTGTCCTACTGCTCCGTATTTATCTACAAAGTCTTTTTCTATTGGTCTTTTCATTTGTTAAGTCGTTAAAAATTACGTTGTTTAGATTTACCGTTATGTGCAATGGCTACCCAAGTCTATAAGCAGTTACAGTTAGTCCTTTATATGTTGCATTTCTTGTTGTGTATCTACTAAATCTTTCAACCTTATCAATTATCAGATCTTTACTTTTCCAAGCAGAATCTATGTTTGATAATATTTGTTTTTTAAGTTCCTTTTTTGTTTTTCTAGATATTTTCATTTTAGTATAATTTAAAGTTTGTGCTGTTAAAACCGCCAAAGCACATAACACGGTATATATTTTATTTCGTTCCTCAACAAATCATATACAATTCGTTGTATGCCATTAAAACGGCAAGGGTTTCACCCATACAACACTATGTATAAACAATAAATAAAATTGCCTACGCACAGCATCGTTTATATTTCTTACCACTTCCACATTTACACGGCTCATTTCTTCCTATCTTTTTTTCTTCTCTTATGTAAGTAAATCCTCTTTGTGGCATAGTTTTTTGAACTTCCATAATGAGCCTCATTTCATCTGTATCTAAATATTTCAAGTATTCATCCATCGCTATAATTTTATTTACTGTTCATACACTTACCATTGTGGTGCATTAAGCATCCAAGTAAACCACAATTCTAATTTTCTTGTGCAATACACTTTCATAACTCAATTGATCTTCATCCCCATTTTCATCAAGCGGTTTACTCATAAATTCATTCAGGTCTCTCATGTGCTGATATAAATGGTCATCATCAACCGTTCCCGCTTTGAAAGTGGTATCATATATTTTAGTGATTTTCGGCATACCGTTCTATTAATTAACGCTCCACAACAATAAATAAAAATGAATAGCGCATGAGTGCTTTCTGCATCTATTCAAGTGTAGCTGTTGCGCTACTACATTTTATTCAGAGCGTTACCCACAATAAAAATTACTTGAGTACAGTTATACTTTTAACTTGGTCATTTGTCATTAGGTTGTACAAATGCAAAAATACCGCAGGTGGTGTATCCATTCCCTCGGGGTTCTGTGGTTCAGGTATGTGTATAAATATGTCAGCTTCATCACTTGAGTTACCTATTGGTAGGTCAAATAAGTATCCGCTATCAGGGTATTCCGTACCCCAATCATTCCATATAATTTCACACCTGCTACCTGCTTCGGTTTCTTCACCTTTCAGCTTATCAAAATGTTTGTCTGTTATATCAGCATCTAACATTTTTTGCCTTTGTACTAATAGGTCATTTAATTCTTTGTTTTCCATTGTCGTAATTTTAAAAGTTCGCTGCGCTGGGTAACACAAAATATATCCCATATTCGTACCTCATACGGTACATACACTAAACGTTATCTTTCACTTAGTCTTTCGTACACTACAACCGCCAATTTTGCCCATCTCGGAAAATTACCTTTAGGCTGTGTAGTTGTTGCTATACTTTCAGGTGTGTTCCCTGTTATCTCAGCAATGGAAGAGTTGGTGAATCCCAAACCCTTCTTCATTGCTTTGTATCTATTGTGCCAATTCATTTGTAGTTTCTTTTATTGTATCTAACATCATTTCAAAACTACTTATTGCCATTCTCATCTCTTCTGGAAGATTGATTGATTTAAAATCAATTGGGTTGTCAGGTGTCGCTTCTCCGTTCGCCAACATAATGCCTTGAACTTGTTTCTTGTTTCCACAAATAATACACTCCTCTACTTGGTTGTGATTATTTACCTTGACTATCTCGATGTATAGTTCATTACACGTATCATCAATAATATATTGAATACAATCTTGGTAATCCGTAATAACAAACACCTCTTGTATTATTTGTGGAATTGATGCTTTTAGGTTAAAATTTATACCTATTTCCCCATCTCTCTTGAAGAAACTTATTACTTCTAAACTTTTACCAGTGAATCTCTCGATGTTTTCATTTAACTTTTTCATAATTTCTATTGTTTTTAGTTTGTTTTAATTATCTATACAACAAATCTAAACATAAGTTTTGAATAAACAAGCTTTTTATGAATATATATTTATAATCCCAGCGAAAAGATAACACGACCTATACTCCATAGTTCCGAAAAAGCTCCACTACGAGAGCATAGCCAAACCGTTAGAGTGCATTGTGCTATATATCTTCTATAAATATTTTTGGTATGTATTTGGTTACTTTAAATTTTACCATAACTTTTTTACCGTCTAAATCGCACAACGTACCCTTCGGCACAATAACATCCAATAAAGAAAATATGTCCTTAGCCATTTCTTCCTTTGTTGCTTTTCCTATTAGATAGTTACCTTCTGTGTATCTATCAATTATTTTCATTAATTCGTCCATACTTTCCTTATTTTTAGCGTTAGCATTAATTAGAGTTCATAAAGCATTTTAAATATTTTTGCTTGCACTTCACTCTTATATCTACTTCGTGCTATAAAGTCACTACTATCAGAAACTAATGGTTCTACATTACTTACTCCTTTTACCATTTTAATTGCATTCATAATAAATTCGACATCGTCTATTCTAATGTCGTTATCTAATGCTACTGTAAATCCTTTTATTCTATCTGTCATAATTAATTAACTAATGCTAACACAAAATATAGTGAATAGCCGATTAAAAATTTTTCTTCGTAGCAAACTTAATGGCGGCTACTCACCATATTCAAATCGTTAGCAACTATACTTCGTAAGCCTCTAATCCTTTGCAATGGCATACTTCACATTTCCCCTTGTGTTCAATCTCTATTCCACAAGCAGAACAGTTGCTAACATTATCTAAAGAGTCATTAACTTTCTCTTCGAGATATATTTCCAAAACTTGCCCATTCGTTAGCCTTGATGGGTTAATACTATTAAAGTACTTGTCAGTCATTTCGTATTGTTCTAAAAAATCAAGTGCTGCAAACCACTCATATACTTTTGATACTTTCATAATCTTATTTAATAAATTGATACTTCGTTAACGCTCCTTAGATTTACCATTAAACTCTCCTACTCTTCCCTTTGAACTCAATTACATTGAACATTTCAAAAAATCTATCGTAAACTCTTGAACCGTATTTTTCGCCAATTTCTTCAACAGCGTCCTTTAAATTGCTTGTATTTCCTTGCCTATAATTGCAAGTGCCGTGAGTAATTTTGTTATGAAGATACCTTTTTTCTATGATATCCTTGAATAGGTTTACTTTCCCGTAATTACTAGCCTGGCGTTCGGTCTTTATATCATCAAATAATATCCTTCCCTGCGTGTTCCTGTGCCAAAATGTAGTTTTATCTTCCGGGTCATTACAAAACTCATACTCACTAACCAAATCATTAAGGTTCTTAAATGCAAATGAGTGATCAGTATCCATTAACACGTGCCTAATAGTATTCATTACACTTGATTTGCCGTTCCCATATCCACCAACTATTAAAAGTCCTTTGTCAAATGACGGCTTTGAAATATCGCTAAGATTCTCGCATTCGAAAAATGATTTGTCTCTTAAAAAATATTTAAAGATTGGCTCTACATTCTTAAGAGTTTCTTTGTCAACTTCAAAAGGTTTCTCGTAAATCCATTTGTATTGAAACCTAAATGCATTCCACATTTCCTTTTTATCAAAAGTGATTTTAACCTCTTCTAAGGGATTAAAAACCTTCTCCATATACAATCGCATGTTTTCAGCCTGTTCTTCGCTTAAAGGCTTACTTGTGTGGCTCTCAAAGCCTTCTATGTGTTTTAGTTGCTCTGCTGTTAACGATTCCCTCGGTAATCTCTTCAGGCTTGCTATGTAATGTCTTCCTATGTGTTCCATGTTATTTAATTAAAGCAAGTGCAATTTTTTTATCTATCGGTTCAATTTTTTCTCTTTCAAACCAATCGTATTTTATAATGTAAGTCCCATCTTCTAACTCAAACAAAATTGATAATTCGTTTAGAGTATAGCTTTCTTGATATTTAACAATGTATGTATTTAATACTTTCATAATCTTATCTTTTTAATTGTTGGTAATTCTACTCTTGCGCTTTCTTTATAGCTTTTGAAGCTATTTTCAACGCTTCCTTTTTTCTACCTACATTTTCAGTACCAAACTCTAAGAGGTTAGATACTAACTTTAAAGCGTGCAATAATTCTTTATTTATATTTTCCATAATCTTATCTATTAGTATCAAAGCTAACTTCACTTGTTTATTTTTTCTTAATCGTTATTGTAGTGCTTTAAATAAGGCATTTCTTTTTTAGTGCATTTACTTTTCCAACTTTTGTCTAAAAACTTTATGTATCTAAACTGTCTTAGGTCGTGTTTTATTGCTTCTTCTTTTTTTGTTTGTAAATATCTACAACCACCTACATTATTTTTATATCGTTGGCTTTTTTTAGATACTGTCATACTTGTGTTGTGATACATTGTATATTCAAGTTCCCAAAAACTGCTTGTATGTTCACCGTAAAAACCAAAAGAACAGGCTTGATAAACAATACCTAACCCCCCACATCTTTCATCTGCAAAACTTTGAATCCATTTAATGGTTTTTATTTTGCCTTTAATGTATTTGACAGAATAACTAATTGCCATACTCTCACTATTTCGTTTTGCTTTATCATCCAACCACATTCTATTAAGTTCTAAATATTGGTTCATTTCTGTACCAGTTACTAGGCTTCCTCCACTCGCTGGGTTCATTGCGTAACCATATTGTAAAACACCAAGAAATTCATCTTTAATAAATACACCTAAATTGATATACGTACCATTATAAACCTTTTTAGAGTAGTGGTTATTGATAATAGTTTTATTTGCTAAATCTCTATCAATTTCTTTTACTTGAAACTCTTTTGTTCCATATCCAATTATGTCTTTATGTCCGAACATTGGTATTTGTTCACTATAAATATATCCTTTTTCCATAATTTTATCGGTTCGTATCAAAGCTAATTGCGCTTATTTCTTTTTCTTTTATTTTTATTTCATCATTAAACCTTTTTTGGTTTAAGTAAGTAGTCGGCTGAGGGTGGTTGTAATCTTTAAAAGGCTTGAAGGCTTTGAACTGCTTAACAGTGTCTTTTATTTTTTCCTTTTCCTCGTTAGTTAATTTAGCCCAAGACTTTAATGCTGTTTCTTTTCCAATTTTATAATCATAATTGTTCCAAAAAATATCAAAAGAATATTCATATTCCTTTTTAGCTTCTTCTTCTCTTTTAGATTCATCTTCTACTTCTACTTCTACTTCTACTTTCGGAACCATTCCCAAACCCTTTAAAAGCCTTTCGAACCCTTCCAAAGGGTTAGATTTATCAATCTTAAGTCCTTGAACCTTAAGCACTTCAGGTAAATTGTTATAAACATCAATTGCAGACTTCTTCATATTGGTGTTAAAGTTCTGATGTTTCATGAAATTTATTAAAACTACATGATTATTAACATACTTAACCTTTGAAAGGCTTTCGAATCCTTTAAAAGCCTTCTCAATTACATCTTTATTGATGCCTGTTTCAAAGGATATTTTTTTAAACGACACCTCATATATACCAAGCATGTTTGTTTTTTCATTGGTAATTAGGTATAAGTATAAGAGCTTTTCTGAAGTGCTTAGCTCTTCTATAAATGGATCAGACCAGAATGCTGTTGATACGCTTCTTAATTTAGACATCCGTTAAATACAATTTAAACTAAAATACCCTTATTTAGGCTTTCGAGGGTCGGAACTCTACTCACCTAAATAAGGGTACGAATGTGTCTTTTGTTACTAACTTGCCGACCTAGTAACTCCACTAAGATACTAAATTACTTTGTATATTCCTTATCCATTGATTATAAATTTCTGTTGCTATGTTTGCAGTCATTACAGGTGGGACACTCATTCCAACTAAATAAACAGTTTTATTTGTCATAAAATCATAATCCGCTGGGTAACTCCCCTGCTGATTCATTTGGCATTTCCTTAATCATGTTGTGCCAGTCCGAATAAAATATAAATGTCTTCTTATTTTCAGCCATTTTTGGCCTCCTTTGCAATACTTATGTTATCAAATTTATCTATTGCGTCAAATAAGTTACTGATAGACCACGCCCATAGGCCAAATGACTTAGATTTAGGATAAGAAACGCAGTTATAGTGATTATTTTCTTTATGGTGGAATACTTCATACCAAACATTTTTAAAGGCTGTAACCTCATATATGTATGCAAATTGATTTTTTTTAATTTGGGTAAATCTAAAACCCCTTACTTCTCCCTTTCCTACAAATTCTTTTTCTAATTCTTTCATTTTATTGAAATAAAAAAAGGGATTTACTAGGTTTGATATGCAGATCGCCCCTAGTAAATCCCTAAATGTCTTTGTATTAGGTTCTGCATAACCTTTAACTTTACTAAGATACTAAATTAATTTAATAATAAGGCAAACAACAGCTAACTATTTTCGGCAAAGGATCGTGAGTGTGCCATTTAACAGAGTTTTCAATCGGTTTCCTGCCCCTTATCAATCGGTTATTAACTATCCGATATTTGTCACTA
>Ga0222652_1000972_pt1 | contig 9883 bp, 7 predicted proteins | sample AntAcemetagen371_FD_179803 | JGI IMG/M metagenome (GOLD analysis project Ga0222652, IMG submission 179803) | Saline water microbial communities from Ace Lake, Antarctica - #371 | ecosystem: Environmental > Aquatic > Non-marine Saline and Alkaline > Saline | place: Antarctica: Ace Lake | collected... | reverse complement strand
ACTGGGTTAGCCCCTGGGCTTCGTCAATAATAATTAGCGCATTATTAAATGAGCGTCCGCGCATGAAATTAAGCGATTTAAACTGGATGTTGGCGCGCTCCTTCACATATTCCACACTACTGTAGGGCGACTCATCCCCACCGTGAAGCACTTCGAGGTTATCGTCGAATGCTGCTAGCCAGGGGGCCATTTTTTCTGCTTCGGTACCGGGAAGGAAGCCAATATCTTCAGCGATGGGGGGCGTAGAGCGGGCCACGATCAATTTGGTAAAGCGTTTCTCTTCAAGAATGGCATGCAGCCCGTAAGCCAGCGCCAACAGGGTTTTACCACTGCCCGCAGGACCGGTGAGAATATTCAAATCCAGCTCATCCTGACGCAAGAGATTCAGTGCCAGGGCCTGCTCCAGATTGCGAGGCTGCAGACCCCAAACTCTCTGGACCATAAGGAGTTCCGGATTGAAGTCCTGCAATTTCACCGTTGACTCGCCCAACGAGTCAATTCGACCGACAAAACCTTCTTCATCACAAATAAAAAGATTGGGATAAGGGTCATTGAACAGGGCGCGATCCACAATATGATAGGTTGCGCGAGCTTCCTGCAGAGTATCGACGTCAAAGACCTTATCCCAAAATCTTCCCTCGACCTTTTCAATACCGGTAGCCAGCAGATCAATATCGTCAAGCACCTTGTCATTGCGATAGTCCTCTACATGTTCAAGGCCCGAACCGCGTGCCTTGAGTCGCATATTGATATCCTTGGTTACCAGGCAGACAAAAGCACCGGGATTTTCTGAGGCCAGCTGTAAAGCCACATTAATAATCCGGTTGTCGTTATCGTGATCCTGCGTGAGTCTAAGAAACGCGGCATCCTTTATTTCTGTCAATACCTGATCCGGATATACGGCAAGGGTTCCGTAAACCTTGTCAAAATCAGGTTCTCCATGGGCAATAACCTTGACACCTTCCTTGATGTCACAAGTACTGGCATTTACCATCAACCTGTCGATGGCGTTAATGGCGATACGCGCTTCCCGACTGACATCTTTATCGCGCCTGTCCTTGATATGGTCCAGCTCCTCCAGCACTGTCATTGGAATAATTACCTTGTGCTCGGCAAATGAGTGGATCGCTAGCGGATCATGCAATAAGACATTGGTGTCCAATACGTAGATTTTTTGTTCAGCCTCGGCCGTGCTGGCTTTGACTTTCTTCAGGTCTATGGGAACTGGCGTAGCCGGAGAACTCATATAAGTACCACCTTATTTACTAGCAAGAGCTTGAGACAAACAACTTCCGCAGCCTGGCATAAATACACCGGGGCACAGGGAGCTATCAGAAAAAAAGGGAGATGGGTAAGGGCGGGTGCGACTGATGCAGGGATTGAGAGGTGAAGGAATCCGCCGTGCATCTGAAGTGCGTTTAGCTGCGGAATCCGCTTAGACTTGAGGTGTATCTAAATACGACCAAATCAACCCTCTGTCGCTTAACCTTTGCCTGACGAAGAACTGTTTCTTCTGACCAGACTTTCAAGTAATCTTGCCCTAAACCTGTCTTGATAGACAACCTCTTTTTTAAGTTAATTTCGGGTCAGGTTTCAGTGGCGATTAAAACCCTGAACCGTTTTGTTTATGGAAGCGCTTTCGCAACTCTATTGTTTTTGCAGGTTTTTGAGCAAACGGCTTTCAGAATTGGCAAAGTCTCGCCAAATCCGTCCAGTCAGGAAGAAAGCATCGGCCCAATGTCCGTATTTTTGGCAGACCAGTTGGGCTACCAACAGGTCGGAATGGTTTACACCAAAGATATTTGGGATATGGTGAAAAAATCTGAGCGCAAGGAAGTTGATTTTTTTACCGGATCACTTTGGGAGGCGAACGGGTTGGGAATTTTCTCCCAACGCCTCGCCAGATAGCACAGTTGAGTTGTACACATAACGGCCGCTTTAGTGAAGAAATCAATAAAAAACAAAATTTTATTATCAATCCTGGGCACAACATTTATAGCCAGCTGTTTGCTATCGGCCGCTTTAATCTTCATGGCCCGGACTGATTTTAAGTCAGTTTCCGAGCACTATCTCCTGGGACTCGAGCAGTCCAGCGTCGTCTACTTTGATAGCAGCATCGCCTCTACGGTAAAAAATCTGGCAGAAAACCTGGCCACCCCTTTGTATTACGATGATTTCGACTATATTCAAAAGCAGCTGGCCATCGTCGAAGATCTGGTTATTGTAGATTCTGTCGCCCTGCTTGACCCCGAAGGAGCCATCCTGCACGAGGGTATCAAGAAGGTTTCCCGCCCGGAAATTAAAGTCGATATATCACCTGAAGACATGGAGACAGTGCGTCAGGGCAATTTGGTGGTGAATACCTCTGAAGGCCAAAGAACAGCAATGCAGGGAGTTTTTCTGGGCGACGAATTGCTCGGCATCTTCAGAATGACCAGTGAGCCGTATGCTATGTCCGGACTCATCCAGGACATCTATATGGAGGTCCAGGACCGGGCCCAGGAAATAACCAGGATTTATGCTCTGGGAGCAGCCGCGATTATTTTGGTGCTAATGGTTTTCGCCGCCGTGGCGGCCTGGTTAACCGCCGAGCGACTGGTAAAGCCTATCAGCCTGCTGAAAAAGCAGGCCGATCAATTGGGGGGCGGTAATTTACAGATCCAAAACAGGGTGGAACGAGAAGACGAACTTGGTGAGCTGGCAAAGTCCATTTACACTATGGCAGCAGATCTGGAGCTGCAAAATCGTTCAGTCAAGTATCTGGCCTTTCACGATCCGCTCACCGGCATTGCAAACCGGTCCAGCTTTCAGATGGATCTGGAAGACCAAATTGTCAGGGCTGCAGAACAAGGCGAATTTTGCGCGCTCATATTTATTGATGTTGATGATTTTAAAAGCATTAACGATGCAGCCGGGCACGACCACGGCGACCGCGCACTAAAGCTTATAGCTGACCGGATTAGCGAAGCAGTGAACGAGTCCTTTGAGCCAGGAGAACTCCAGCCATCAATTGCACGCATTGGTGGCGATGAATTCACTCTTCTGGTTCCAGGCAACCATGGAGAAAGCCGGTTGCGGCATATGGTCGAACGGGTTTTGGAAATGCTTTCAAGGCCACTAATGGTCGAGGGTGAGTTACACCAGATATCCGGAAGTATTGGCATTTCGATTTACCCCAAAGATGGCGATACCGCCAGCAGCCTGCTTAATGCAGCAGACAAGGCCATGTATCACAGCAAGTTTGCCGGCAAGGGAACTTACCGCTTCTACGATGCAAGCATGATTAGCGAAGACCAAAGCTCACACCGCATCAAAACAGAATTCAAAGCGGCCCTGGCCAATCCGAATGAACTGGAACTGCTCTATCAGCCTATCGTCAACATAAAAACTGGCGCAATACACGGAGGTGAGGCGCTCATGCGTTGGCACCACCCCAAACTGGGTACAATTGAACCTGGGCAATTTATTTCGGTTGTAGAGCACAATGAGATTGCCCTGGCCGCAGATCTTTGGGTTATTGAGTCGACCCTGGATTTTCTGGAAACGATGAATCTTTTTCAGCACCCCAACTTCGTCGTATCGGCCAACATTTCTGCCAGCAATCTGGTGCGTGAGCAGTTTCCGGAAGCAGTATCGCGATTGCTTAAACAAAGCCCTGTCAATCCCAAGCACCTGCAACTGGAGATTACCGAAACCTATTTGCATCGCGATGAAGAAAAGGCCCTGCAATCACTAAATGCCATCCAGGCGCAGGGCGTCAAACTCTGGCTGGACGATTTTTGTACCGGCTACAGCTCTCTCAAACACTTACACATGTTCCCGACAAATGGGATCAAGATAGACCGCCAGTTCGTTATTAACCTAAACAAAAGCAAGGAAGACCGCTTATTGGTCAGCTCTATGGTGTCACTTGCTGACTCTTTTAATATTGGCATTGTTGCCGAAGGCATAGACAATCAGGCGGACCGTGAACTACTACTATCACTGGGCTGCCCATTGGGTCAGGGAGAATTGTTTAGCAAGCCGGTAAGCGCCGAGAATTTTTTAAACCTCGTGACAACAAAAACCTTATTGCCGAAAAACAGCACTAATACCAATACAAACGCTTAACATCACGCCTCAAGACTCAAGCAAACAGCAGTAATAAAAAACCCCTTTCCAGGGGCTTTTCAATTTGGTCAGGAACGCCTGCGATTCAGGCGGTTTTAGACAGTTTTTCATTGCCTGGCCGGGGACCCGCAGCAACCAGCGCAGCACCTTCGTCTGTGTCTGTAAACTGCACAAAATTATCGACAAACAACTGTCCCAGTTTGTAAGCCTTTGCTTCCCACTCCGATGGATCAGCGTAGGTATTTCTCGGGTCCAGAATGGAACTATCAACGCCCGGCAGCTCTTTGGGCACGCATAAATTAAACACCGGCAAATCCAGAGATGGAGCCTCATCAATAGAGCCATCCAGGATTGAATCAATAATGGCGCGGGTGTTTTTTAGGGAAATACGTTTGCCTGTGCCATTCCAGCCTGTATTAACCAGGTAGGCCCTGGCGCCTGCAGCCTGCATTCGCTTGACCAAAACTTCAGCATACTGGGTTGGATGCAGCGACAGAAAAGCAGCACCAAAACAGGACGAAAAGGTTGGTGTTGGCTCAGTAATACCACGCTCGGTGCCGGCCAGCTTGGCCGTAAACCCCGACAGGAAATGGTATTGGGTCTGGTCATCGGTTAACCGGGAAACCGGTGGTAACACGCCGAAGGCATCGGCCGTCAGAAAAATCACTTTCTTCGCATGACCACCTTTGGATACCGGCTTCACAATATTCTCAATGTGATAAATGGGATAAGAAACGCGCGTGTTTTCAGTCGCGGAACCATCAGCAAAGTCCAGCTTGCCACTTTCATCAATAGTGACGTTTTCCAGCAGTGCATCGCGACGAATGGCGTTGTAAATATCCGGCTCTTTTTCGGCATCCAGGTCGATTGTCTTGGCGTAGCAACCGCCTTCAAAGTTGAATACACCCGTATCATCCCAGCCGTGTTCATCATCGCCGATCAGCGCACGTTTGGGATCCGCAGACAACGTCGTTTTGCCCGTACCTGAAAGGCCAAAGAAAATAGCGACATCACCCTCTTTGCCAACGTTGGCAGAACAGTGCATGGAGGCTATACCCTTAAGTGGCAACAAGTAGTTCATAACCGAAAACATGCCTTTCTTCATTTCGCCCCCGTACCAGGTACCGCCAATAAGCTGAACCCGTTCGGTGAGGTTGAAAGCCACAAATGTTTCAGAATTCATGCCATGGCGCTTCCAGTCAGGGTTGACAGCCCTGGAGCCATTTATCACGACAAAATCAGGCTCAAAATTTTCCAACTCTTCCTCGGAAGGACGAATAAACATGTTTTTAACAAAGTGCGCCTGCCAGGCCACTTCCATGACAAAGCGAACGCTCAAGGCTGAATCCTTGTTTGCACCACAGTAGCCATCAACAACATAAAGTTTTTTATTGGTCAGTTGATCGCCAACGATTTTTTTCAAATCATCCCATGTGTCCTGAGTAATAGGCTTGTTGTCATTTTTAGCCCCGCCTGTGCCATTCCACCATAGAGTGTCACGGGTCGTATCATCCTTGACGATAAACTTATCCTTGGGTGACCGTCCGGTATATTCACCAGTAAATACGTTTACAGCCCCGAGGTCGGATAGATGCCCCTGTTCAAAACCTTCCAGTTCAGGAGATATTTCATCTTCAAACAGTTTTTCATAAGATGGGTTATAAATGACATCACTCGGATTATGAATTCCAAGTGATTCCAGATGGTCAATGACTTTTTGAATGGACATAATGGGGGTACAAAGCATGCATTTGGTTGAGTGTTCAATAGAAATTCCCTTGCATTACAAGGGGTTCCGCGAAAGAGCGCGCGATTATAGGAACTATGTGATGTTATCTGAATGGCAAAAAATGTAACGAAATGGGACAAACTTTCACATCAGCGGGCTTTAATGGCCTGCATCATCTTCCAAACTGCGTCGCTTGAATTGGTGAATCTGCCGACGCTGCTTTTTGGTCGGACGCGCATCTGAAACAAGAAAAGCTCCCCGCGACACCTTGCGCTGGGCGGCGCGATCCTCACGTTCTTTGATGCTCTCTTGAGTTTCCTCATAAAGCTGCTGCGCTTCAGGAGCGCCTCGCCGCTGGTCTGACAACGCCCTGACCACAACTGTTTTTTCGTCCCAGCCAGTCTTTAACCTGACTTCATCGCCAATCCTGACTTCACGGCTCGGCTTGGTACGCCCGCCATTAACCCGCACCTTGCCACCGTCAATTTCCTGCTTGGCCAGCGAGCGCGTCTTGTAAAAACGACAGGCCCACAGCCATTTGTCAATTCGTACCGTTTGCTCAGTCATTCATCAAATCACGAAAATCGGAGATTGCCTGATAATCCAGCGATACTTTGGGTGGCTTTGTCATATCGGGCGTTTCAATTGCCCACAGATGCCGGATGCCAAAACTTTGCGCACTGTGCAGTACATCATGGTTATCGTCGATAAACAGGGTTCGTGTTTTATCGAACACCAGCTCCCCTTGCAGTGCCTGCCAAAACTCCTGGGTTTCTTTTGGCGCAAGATAGTCATGGGAACTACAAACCCGATCAAAGTATTGCCCCATGTCCAACCGACCAAATTTAAGTTCGATACTCCAGCGATGAGCATTTGTAACCAGTACCACACGCTTTCCTGACTGACCCAGCCACCGCAGAAATTCTTCCGCCTGAGGGCGATAACGTACCCGATCCAGCACTTCTCGCTTGAGATCGAGAATCTCAATACCAAGTTCACGCTCCCAGTATTCCAGACAGTACCAGTCCAGAGTTCCCTGCATCACCTGATACCGACCATGCAAATGCTGGCGAACATGCTCTACATCCAATCCTCGCATTTCAGCATAACGAGACGGCAGATATTCCAGCCAAAAATAATTGTCGTAGTGCAGATCAAGCAAAGTGCCATCCATATCCAGAAACACTTCATCGATTTGTTCCCAATCAATTAAATGCTTTTTTTCAGTAGACATGTTTTTTTTGCTTGATCACGTTGATATAACACCCCCAAGGGATTCACACTTAAATTTAACATTATCGAGGGCGCGCTATAATGACGCCCACTTTATTTCGCTTCAACTTTAGGAAAGTTATTTAATGGAAATTACCCGCCAGTTGCTCGACCAGGTCGTTGATATAGCCCACCTAGCCGGACAAGCAATCCTCGAGGTCTATCATGACAAAGATGGTTTCGATACCGAAACCAAGGCCGACAATTCACCAGTAACCAAAGCCGATCTGGCCGCCCATGCGATTATCGATCCTGCACTTGCAGCGCTTGATCCGGAAGTTCCGGTTCTTTCTGAAGAGTCGACGATACCAGACTATGAAATACGCTCAACCTGGCACCAATACTGGATTATTGATCCGCTGGATGGCACCAAAGAGTTTATCAAGCGCAACGGGGAGTTTACCGTCAACATTGCCCTGATAGAAAACGGCGTTCCTGTGCTCGGCGTTGTCTATGTGCCGGTTGCTGATATTTACTACATTGGGGCAAAAGGCCTGGGGGCAGCAAAGATCACCAGCGATGCAGAAACGTCTATCAAGGTAAGCAGCCTCAAAGATAAAGCCACAGGTGAGCCCCTTATCGTTGTTGCCAGCCGCAGTCACGGCTCGGAAGCGGTTGAGGAATGTATCGACAAGCTAACCAAAGAGTTTGGCAAAGTAGAACGCAGCAGTATGGGCAGTTCGCTAAAACTCTGCCTGGTTGCCGAGGGCGCTGCCGACATCTATCCGCGCCTGGCGCCCACCTCAGAATGGGACACCGCCGCCGCACAGGCCGTGGTCGAAGCCGCAGGAGGTGCCGTGCTTGATGCGGATCTCAAGATTCTGCGCTACAACGCCAAGGCCGATATCCTGAACCCTTATTTCTACGTGTTGGGCGATACAGTGTTTAACTGGAGCACAGTTTTATAAGTGCACCAAAGCAACTAATAAAGCCGCGTTTTTACGCGGCTTTATTAGTTGTGGCAATCTTGAAATGTTCCTGCATCAGGATCTTGGCGTTAGCGGCTCACCCCGGTCTTCCATAATCATGTAGATCAAGTCCAGGCCAGTATGCTCACATGGTGGGAGCTCAACACTTGATTCCTTCAGCGGTGTAAGCCGTTCGCCCCATTTGATCAGATGAGCCGACCAGGTAAGGCCCGCACCAAAGGCAGGCATCAGAATATAGTCTCCGGCTTTAATGCGATGTTCTTCCAGCGCCTCGACTGTCGCAACAGGAACGGTTGCCGCCGATACATTGCCGTAGCGATGGACATTAACGTAGCACCTTTCTGGTGGAATACCGGCTTTTTTGGCCACAGCATCAATGATTCGCTTGTTGGCCTGATGCGGAATACAAAGTGATACCTGATCTGCAGTGATGCCTTCTTCAGCGATCACATGAACGCTGGCAGCCGCCATGGCATTGACAGCTTTTTTGAAAATATCCTGTCCCTGAAATTTCCAGGTAGCAAGATCATGTCGCTTTTCGCCCGGGGGGGTAAAGCCGTAATTAATCGCCAAAATATCACGGTCCTCAGCCATGCAGCCAAGCTTCTGGGTCAACACGCCTTCGTGTTTATCAGATGCTTGCAGTACCCAGGCCGCTGCACCATCCCCAAACAGCACGGAGATACTGCGATCATGCCAGGGGACAGGCTGAGACATGACTTCGGCACCGACGACGACAGCATTTTTTATCACCCCGGTTTTTATTAGCCCTGCTGCTGTACTCAGACCATACATAAAGCCTGTACAAGCCGTATTAATATCGTAGCAACCGGCATTATCCGCACCCAGTTTTTGTTGAATCAGGGATGCAGAGTTGGGCAATCCAGAATCGGTGGTACATGAGGCCAACACCACCATGTCCAGATCCTTGGGATCAAGATCGGCGCAGGCAAGTGCACGAGCCGCAGCAACATAGCCCAGTTCGGAGACGCCCACGTGGGAAATGCGTCGCTCTTTCATCCCGGTCCGCGTCGTGATCCATTCATCGGAGGTATCCAAAAAAGTCGCCAAATCGTCGTTAGTTACGACGGCTGGCGGCAAACACTTACCCCATCCCGTTATTGCGGCGTGTTTCATCTATAAATCTCTAAGCTTTCGAATCGAAATTGTAGCAGACGAAGCGAAGATCAATCAGCCTGCTTTCCAACTATTGGTTTACTATGTCTGCAACCAGCAGGGACACATTGATATGCCGCTGCAAGTCAAAGCGATCGCCCATCTCCGGAGGCAGGCTGGCTTCAGGCTTCTCGAAAAATAACGAGCCAATACGGATACCCAGCAACTGTATACCTTCCGGCGTTTTGATAAAGAGTGCGCCACCAGAGGCTCCCCCGGTGCTATGGCAGTCATCCCAAACCAGTCTGGAGGTGCCCTCCAGCAATATGGATTGCTCTGCAGAACCAAAATTGCAACGGATATGAGCTTTTAACTGCCCTGACACCACATCAAAACCAACAAGAAAAGCTGTACCTGATGTTTGCTGGCTGGCAACTATCTGCTCTTTCGATACAGCCCAGTGTTGCCAGTTTGTCCAGGGAGTTATGGTTGCCATAGACCAGTCATTTTGATACTGGAGTGGCAGGGGCTGATCCGCTTCGGCAAAATTCCCTGCGCCCAGTGTTTTAACAAGCTCTCCTCGATTCCAGTGATTGGCACTTGATTGGTATTCGCAATCGCCCAAGTCAAAGGAATCCAGCACATGCCCAGCCGTCAAAACTACTGGCTGGCCTTCGAAATCAAGCAGCACACCACTACCTTCTGTTTTGCCATTGCAAACAACTTT
>Ga0222652_1000969_pt1 | contig 9908 bp, 9 predicted proteins | sample AntAcemetagen371_FD_179803 | JGI IMG/M metagenome (GOLD analysis project Ga0222652, IMG submission 179803) | Saline water microbial communities from Ace Lake, Antarctica - #371 | ecosystem: Environmental > Aquatic > Non-marine Saline and Alkaline > Saline | place: Antarctica: Ace Lake | collected... | reverse complement strand
CAAGCGCCTGTTGTGTCAAGGCATGGTGCTGGCCGATTCGTTCTATATCGACAACGAAGACGGCTCCAAAACCTGGTACAACCCGTCTGAAGTCGAGCTGCAAAAAGACGACAAGGGCAAAGTAGTTGGTGCCTCTATTGACGGCGTGGAATTGCAACTGGGCGGCATGACCAAGATGTCCAAGTCAAAAAACAACGGCATTGATCCCCAGAGCGCGGTCGATGAATACGGCGCGGATACCGTGCGTTTGTTCACAATGTTCTCCTCGCCGCCGGAGCAAACACTGGAGTGGTCTGACGAGGGTGTTCAGGGAGCTTTCAGGTTTCTGCGACGCCTCTGGTCGATTACCCAGGAGCATATTGCCGCAGGCGAGCCGGAAGTTCTTAATGTCGCTCAACTGAACGACAATCAAAAGGCATTGCGCAGGAAAACCCACGCTACCATCAAAAAAGTCAGTGACGACTATGGCCGCCGCCAGACGTTTAATACCGCTATTGCTTCGGTGATGGAACTCATCAACGAGGTCAGTCGTCACGCTGACCGTTCTTCCGGTCAGGGTCTGGCGGTCGAGCGCGAAGCCCTAAATACGGCTGTCCTGGTTTTGGCTCCCTGTGTGCCCCATATCAGTCATGTTCTGTGGAGCGTACTTGGCAACAAAGGCCCGGTGATCGATGCCCAGTGGCCGCAGGTGGACGAATCTGCCCTGGTTCAGGACAGCGTTGAATACGTGGTGCAGGTCAATGGCAAGCTGCGCGCCAAGGTGAAAGTTGCCGCCGATGCGTCCAAAGATGCGATTGAAAACGCCGCGATAGCTGAAGAAAATGTCCAGCGCTTTATCGACGGACAAACCATCCGTAAAGTCATTGTTGTTCCGGGGAAGTTAGTAAATGTTGTTTCCAGCTAGGATTTTCGCACTTGTTATTCTGATAATGCTGGGCAGCTGTGGCTTTCAGCCGCGTGGCAGCATGCCTGTGGCAGACCTGGAACAGGTTTACGTTTTGGATCAAGTCGATATTCGCCAGATGATCGATCGTCCACTTAGTGAGCGGCTGGCAAACGACTTGAGTGCACGTGTCGGACACGTCTTGTCAGTACCCAAAACAAATGTTCCCGGCATTATCATCAGCAGCGAACAGGTAAACGAGCGTTCACTCGGGCTCAGCGCTAATCTGCTCAATCGCCAGATAGAGCTTGAAAAACGCGTTGATTACGAAATAGTTGGCCAGTCAGGCGAAACCCTGTTTTCCGGTACTCTTGTCACCAGCGAAATACTGACCGAGTCACAATCCAGCCTCGGGAGCATGCAGCAGCAAAGACGAATACTTCTGAATTCTATGAATGCCGATCTCAGCCGGCGGCTGATTTTCAAGCTGGACAGCTTGCTAAAGGATAATACTGGCCAATGAAAATCAGGGCTGAGAATCTCGCACAGGATCTGGCGCGCAATCTCAAGCCCTGTTACCTCATTAGTGGCGAGGAAGCGCTGCTCGCCATTGAAGCGGCCGATCATATCCGGCAGGCCGCCCGTCAGCAGGGTTTTAGCGAGCGACAGTTGTTTCATGCCGACAGCGTCGACTGGGATGAATTTATCGCCGAATCCCAGGCCATGTCCCTGTTCGCTGAAAAACGCATCATGGAGCTACGGATTCCCGGCAGCAAACCCGGCGACAAGGGCTCGAAGGCACTGGTCGAATTTTGCCAGTCTATCCCTGAAGATATTTTGCTGCTGGTCATCACCGGCAAGCTGGACCGCAGCCAGCAGCGCAGCAAATGGGTAACCACACTGGAAAATACCGGCGGCCATATACAAGTCTGGCCAGTTGACCAGCGGCAGATGCCCGGCTGGCTAAACCAGCGCCTGCGCGCCAAAGGCATTGAGGCTGACCGCGACGCCATCACCATTTTGGCAGAACGTGTTGAAGGCAATCTGTTGGCTGCACAGCAAGAAGTGGAAAAGCTCGCCCTGATGGCAGAGGGCCGTATCAACGCAACTGCCATGGCGGAACTGGTTGTCAACAGCGCACGCTACGATGTTTTCAAAACTGTCGATCACTGCCTCTCCGGCAATACCGCCGAAGCCGTTGTTAGCCTGCAAGGACTAAGAGAAGAAGGAACGGAAGCAACCCTGATATTGTGGGCGCTTACCAAAGAGGTCAGGCAAATCTTACAAGTTCAGGAAGCCTGTGCCCAAGGGCAAAATCTGGAAACCGCCATCCGCAATTCAGGAGTATGGCAAAAACGCCAACCTCTGGTTCACAAGGCAATTCGTCGCACATCTCCCGAAGCTGCTGCCAATTTGCTAAAACTATGTCGACTTGTGGACAGAGCCATTAAAAGCAACCGCCACGGCGATCCCTGGCTAAAAATGCAATCCCTGGCGATGGGCCTTTCCGGCAGACCCGCCATTGATATCAACCTGGAAATATCCGCCCAGACCTGAATCAAATAATTTGACAGCAATTCGGGGTCAGAGCTGTAATTATTAGCACTTAAAGATAAACACATCGAGCATAGAGCCAAATAATTACAGCTCTGACCCCGAATTATTCAGCACCCTCAACTTTTGCTGCATCAAGCTCTCAAACTCGTTAAGCGCAGCGGCCTGATCGAAAAGCGCCAACAAAGGCTGCCAGACAAACTGGCGATCAAATATTTCGGGGCGGGGCAACTGGCATCCATCGAGCTCACCCTGAAACGTACCGAATAGCAGAATATCCAGATCGAGAGTACGCGAACCCTTACAGGTTTCTGAACAACGGTCCCGGCCACAGTTTACTTCGATTTTTTTGAGTGTTTGATTTAGATCGGAAAAGACCGCGGAGGTGGTAAACCCTACGACCAAATTAATAAAGTCGGGGCCATCAAATCCCATGGCTCTGGTCTGGTATAAGGGTGAACACTGGATATTCCCGAACTCCTGAACGAGAGCCTGCAGGGCCCGTTTAACATTTTCCTCAGGATCAATATTACTGCCTATACCAAGATAGACCTGGACTGGCTCAAACCTCAATGCCGACTCCGCTTTATCTCCACAGCGACATTGCGCGCAGCCGGGATAGCCCCCGGTTTGGACACCTTTACCCGCAATTTGGGCACGTCAAATTCGCGCATTACCAGCTCCGCAATTCGCTCAGCCAGTGACTCAATCAAGTGAAATGAAGAGACCTGAACATATTCGATCACCCGGTCAGCGATCGCTGCGTAATCCAGAGTGTACCGGATATCATCGGTCTTGGCGGTCCTCGGGATGTTCGCAACATCCAGGCGTAAATCTATCACCAGCCGCTGTCTGATCTCACGCTCCCAGTCAAACAGGCCAATCACCGTATCCACCTCCAGACCTTCGATATAAATATAATCTGACATCAGGCAGCCTTTATTTTGGGTAAGTCGGAAAGCGCCATGCGCGGCTGAACATCAATAGATTCCGTCCACTCTCCTGCCTGCAACCGCAGAGCACCTACATAAGCAATCATGGCGCCATTGTCAGTACAGTATTGCAAACGCGGATAAAAAAGTTCGGCTTTTTTCTTTTGTACCATTTCTGCCATCAGTTCGCGCAAGCGGCTGTTGGCCGCAACGCCGCCAGCCAAAACCAGCCGCTGCATTCCGGTTTGTTCCAGGGCCCGACGGCATTTGATCATCAGGGTTTGCGCGACCGCTTCTTCAAAGGCCGCACAGATATCGGCCTTGTCTTGCTCGCCCAGACCATTTTCTCCGGTCATGCTGGCAACGGTGTTCAGCGTAAATGTCTTGAGACCGCTAAAACTGAAATCCAGCCCGGGGCGGTCAGTCATTGGCCGCGGGAATTTCAGCCGCGTCCGGCTGCCCTGTTGCGCCAACTTCGAAATACTCGGGCCTCCCGGATAAGGCAACTCCATCATTTTGGCGGCCTTGTCGAAGGCCTCACCGGCCGCATCATCCAGGGATTCACCCAGTAACTCGTATTCTCCCAGCCCATGAACAGCAACCAGCTGGGTATGTCCACCACTCACCAGCAGAGCCACAAAGGGCGGCTCTGGTGCATTTACCTCCAGCATGGGTGCCAGCAGATGGCCTTCCATATGATGTACGCCGACCACGGGAATACCCCAAACCTCGGCCAGACTGTGCGCCAGGGTGGCGCCTACCAGCAGCGCCCCGACCAGACCGGGGCCGTGGGTATAGGCAATGCCATCCAGATCGGTGCCCTTAACCCCGCTGTCATCCAGCAATTTGGCTATCATCGGCAGCAGCTTGCGCACATGGTCGCGCGAGGCCAGTTCAGGGACTACCCCACCATAATTGGCATGCATATCCACCTGACTGTAGAGCGCATCCGCAATCAAACCGCGCTCCGTATCAAAGAGGGCGACGCCGGTTTCATCACAAGAGGTTTCGATTCCAAGGACAAGCATTACATTTCGAACTGTAGATCAAGGCAGGCAATTTTAGCCCAGAACCCTTTGACTAAATACCGGAAAACCTTCATGGCTGGGCCTAAATCATCTGGTATTTGCCGAACAATGTACCAAGTCTTTGGCATCTCAACAGAATCTGCCATAAAAATACGAAACTATTACACACCATGCCCATGAAAAATCTATCTAGCCTCAGTCTCCTCCTCATCGCCATGTTGTTTGCAACTCCGCTATTGGCACTTAACCTCAGTATTAATCCCAATGCTAACCCTGGTTCTAGTACCACTACCGCTACGGCAGATGTCGCCGTCTCCATAGATAATGGGGATGGAACAACCAAGACTTATCAGCCAGGCGAAGAGATACCAATAGGTGAAGACACCTCTCTAACCGCTGCCGATGGCTCAGTCGTTACATTTGATGGATTGCCCTTTCAAGGAGGTGTGATCAGTGCCGTGTCTGTGGTGACTATTACAAACAGCAGTGAGGGTGGTCAAAGCCTTAGTATGTCAGCCGGGTCTAGTATAGTAACAACTCAGGACGCTTTTTCAGTACTCCAGGGCCAGGTTAGTTATACCCAACCAGTCGCAAACTGTTTCTGAGGGGCAAACCATCAGCACTCAGTCGTCCCCAGCTGCACCTTCACCTGTTGTTGTCATCCCCCAAATTATCCCCCAATCGTCGACCGTGGATGAAGATCAAATTAATAAGCTGCCTGAGACTATCCAGGACGAGGTAAGGCAGACTGTTTCTAACGCCCAGACCACTAGCCAACAGTTTTAATACCTGAAACAGTTTGTTTCAGAGGGTGCCGTAACGGCACCCTTGCTTGCTGATAAATATCGCTATTTTAGGCTTTGCATATCCTGCCAATATTACTTAGAATGCCCGCCCCTTAAGTTTGACCGTGAACCGTCCCCCTAAAAAGGGCAGTAACAATGAGGTTTTATGCCAGAAGTTCGTATTAAAGAGAACGAGCCATTTGACGTAGCGCTGCGCCGCTTCAAGCGTAGCTGCGAAAAAGCCGGTGTACTTGCCGAAGTACGTCGCCGTGAGTTCTATGAAAAGCCAACCTGGGCACGCAAGCGAAAGTCAGCAGCCGCTGTCAAGCGCAACCAGAAGCGCGTTTCCCGCGAATCACGCCGATTCCAGCGGTTATACTAGTCCGCAGCTGATTACAGCTGTAGCAGTACCACCCCCCAAAGGGTAGAACCGCCGCGAAGCAACTGCTTCGCCAGAGAAAGAGGCAACTGCTTCGCAAAGAACAAAAGCACTGCGCCGGCTATATGCCGGCGTTTCTGTTTGTACCACCCAGTCCTCGAGAAAACCTATGAGCATCAAAGCCACCATCAATGACGCCATGAAAGCCGCCATGCGTGCCCGGGATAAAGAGCGCCTGGGAACTATTCGACTGATGCAGTCCGAATTCAAGCGCATTGAAGTGGACGAACGTATTGAGATTGAAGACGCTCGGGCACTGGCGATTATGGACAAAATGGTCAAACAACGCCGTGATTCTGCCAAGCAATACACCGACGCTGATCGCCAGGAACTGGCCGACATAGAACTGGCGGAAATAGACGTAATACAGGAATTCCTGCCCAAGCAACTGTCCGAGGAAGAAATTGGCGAACTAATCGACAAGACCATCGCTGATACCGATGCCAGCGGCATGCAGGATATGGGCAAGTTAATGGCTGTCTTAAAACCCCAACTGCAGGGCCGCGCTGATATGGGCAAAGTATCCGGGCTAGTGAAAAGCAAATTAGGCTAGTCTTTCCAGTCGAAAATCCGGGGTCAGAGTCAAATTTAAATTCGACTCTGACCCCTATGTTTCAAAGCAACCCTAACCCATAATTCGGGAATGGCCGGAAGAATCTCGCAACCCTTTATCGACGACCTGATCGACCGATCGGATATCGTCGAAGTCGTTGGCTCACGTCTCCAGCTCAAAAAATCAGGCAAAAACTATTCGGCCTGCTGCCCTTTCCACGACGAGAAAACTCCATCGTTTACCGTCAGCCCACAGAAACAGTTCTTCTACTGTTTTGGCTGTGGCGCTGGTGGCAACGTGATTGGTTTCCTGATGGAACACGATCACCTGGATTTCCCCCAGGCAGTAGAACATCTGGCCAAGGCTGCCGGCATGGAAATTCCACGCGAAGAATCCAGCCCTCATGCCGAGGCCCAACAACGCCGCCGACTGGATATTTACTCTGCACTGGAAGATGCTTCGCGTTTCTATCAGATGCAACTGCGCAAACACCAATCCGCCATTGACTACCTCAAATCCCGGGGTTTAACCGGCCAGATTGCCAAGGAATTTGCCCTGGGCTTTGTACCCAACGAATGGGACAGTCTGATTAAACTGAACGCCAACAGCCCGGAAACCCTGCGACTGCTGGTGGAAGGCGGCATGCTGATCAAGCGCGATGACAGCGGCAAACAGGCTAATGATGATAGAAGTCATTATGACCGCTTTCGCGACCGGGTCATGTTCCCGATTCGCGACCAGCGCGGCCGTACCATCGCTTTTGGTGGGCGCGTGTTGGGCGATCAAAAACCCAAATACCTCAATTCACCGGAAACCCCGGTTTTTCACAAAAGTCGCGAGCTTTACGGCCTTTACGAAGCCCTGCAGCAACGCCAGCGGCCGGATGAACTGATTGTGGTCGAAGGCTATATGGACGTGGTTGCCCTCGCCCAGTTTGGCGTGCGCAACGCGGTGGCCACGCTCGGCACCAGTGTGGGCTCTGCCCATATGGATCGAATCTTCCGCCACGTTAGCCAGGTGGTCTTTTGTTTTGACGGTGATGCCGCCGGGCGCACGGCAGCCCAGCGCGCACTGGATGCCTGCCTGCCAGCCATGCTCGACGGTCGCCAGGCACGATTTCTGTTCCTGCCTGAAGGCGAAGACCCGGACACCGTTATTCGATCTGAAGGCGCCGAGGGGTTCCAGCGGCGTGCTGCCAACGCCAAAACGCTCTCCGATTTTGTTTTTGAGCTGGCCGGCGAAGGGCTCAATCTGTCCAATGCCGACCACAAGGCCCTCTACGCACACAAAAGCCTCCCCTACATACAGCAACTACCCAAAGGCCTGCTGCAATCCATGCTGATTCAGCGTCTTGCAAATGAGACTGGGCTGGAAAAACAACAGCTACTGGATGGCATAAAGTCCGAACCACCCGCCGCCAATAATGTGCCCACAGAAACGTCCAGGCAAAAACCAGAACCAGCGGAGGCCGAGACAGCACCAGTAAATCAGGGCAGACGTATTTCGGAGAATTTCAAAAAGCTGCTTGTACTTATTCTGCAGGCGCCCAGGCTGGCACTCAGAGAGGAACTGGACGATGAGCTTCTCACACAGGAAGACACCCAGGGCTTGGTAGAAAACATACGCACTCTTGTGAGGCAAAACCCGACTGCCGAGTTCATCAACCTGCACGGTTACTGGACAGGATACGCCCCGGAAATCGCCGAACAGCTTACCCAGATCTACGGCTCCAGCCTGCTGAAGTCATTGCCTCAGGAAAAACTGGAAGCGGATTTCACAGAAACACTGACACGACTAAAGCACCGCCTGACCCGCGCCGAGATTGAGCAACGCATTCGCCAAATCGCTGCCGTGCCCTTTGAAGAGTTAACGCAGGAATTGCGGGAAGAGCAACGCAGCCTGCATAACAAACTAAGAGAAGGGCAAATGCACAAAAAAACCTGACTCTGGCGTGAATATTGCTGTACTTGAACTAGTAAAAATAGCCCTCACAATATTAGCCGTGGCAGCAAACTTTGTATATAATTTCGCGCCTTTTGTGCAGCGCCAGCTGTAGCTTTCAAGCGCCACAAAAAAATTCACGTAGTTACGTAAAATAAATTACGCAATACAGGACCCCCGGATGTCAGATTCGCCTCAACAGCAGTCCCGAATTAAAGATCTCATCGCACTTGGTCGCGAGCAAGGTTACCTTACCTATGCTGAAGTGAATGACCATTTGCCCGAAGAGATTTCCGAGCAGGATCAGGTTGAAGACATCATTCAGATGATCAACGACATGGGCATCCATGTGTTTGAATCAACCCCTGACGCCGACCAGCTACTTATGCTTGAACAAGAGCAGGAGAGCTCTCCCGACGAAGTAGCCGCTGCAGAAGCCGCCGCTGCCTTGGCCGCAGTTGAATCAGAAGTTCACCGAACCACCGACCCCGTGCGCATGTATATGCGCGAAATGGGCACCGTGGAGCTACTGACCCGCGAAGGTGAAATTGAAATCGCCAAACGCATTGAAGACGGCATTCGCGAAATGCTGTCGGCTTTTACCTATTGGCCCAATGCAGTTGAAGAGGTTCTCCAAGAATACAAGCTGGTGGAAGACGGTGAGCGCCGCCTCGCCGACATAATGACTGGTTACCTCAACCCGACTGAGTATGTACCCTCTGCGCTTGAACAAGCGCAAAAAGCCGAGGAAGAAGCCAACGCCAAGGCCGCCAAGGCCGCCGAGTCAGGTGACACGGACGACGACGATGAGGACGACGAAGACGAAGAAGAGGATGAAAAAAGCACCGGACCAGACCCGGAAGAAGCCAAAGTACGCTTTGGCGAAATCGCTGTCTCCTGGAAGAAAGCGGAAAAAGTTATCAAGTCCAAGGGCATTAACAGTGACCAGGCCCAGAAAGCTATTGGTGAAACCGCTGAGTTGTTTAAATTCCTCAAACTTACACCGCGTTTGTTTGACCCCATGTATGCCGATGTTCGCGCTACTGTAGACGCATTGCGCGCTGAAGAACGCATCATCATGACCCTGTGCATCAAGCGTTGCGGCATGAAGCGTGGCGAATTTATCAAACTGTTCCCCGGCAACGAAGTCAACGCTAAATGGACTGCCCAACTGGCCAAAGCCAAAAAGCCCTGGGCTGAAAAAATCATTGGCTACGAAGAAGAAATCCAGCGCGCACAACGTGCAATCATCAATATCCAGGACACAACTGGCCTAAATGTAGCCGACATCAAGGAAGTTAACCGCCGCGTTTCCCTGGGCGAAGCTCGCATGCGTCGCGCCAAAAAAGAAATGGTGGAGGCCAACCTGCGTCTGGTAATTTCCATTGCCAAAAAATACACCAACCGCGGTTTGCAATTCCTTGACCTGATCCAGGAAGGCAACATCGGCCTGATGAAAGCCGTCGACAAGTTCGAATACCGTCGCGGTTACAAATTTTCGACCTATGCCACCTGGTGGATTCGTCAGGCAATCACCCGATCCATTGCCGATCAGGCGCGTACTATTCGTATTCCCGTGCATATGATCGAGACTATCAACAAGCTCAATCGTATTTCGCGTCAACTTCTGCAGGAGCTGGGCCGTGAACCCACACCTGAGGAACTGGCCATAAAGATGGAAATGCCGGAAGACAAGGTTCGCAAGGTGCTCAAAATCGCCAAAGAACCCATCTCCATGGAAACTCCCATCGGGGATGACGAAGATTCGCATCTGGGTGATTTTATTGAGGATG
>Ga0222652_1000968_pt1 | contig 9924 bp, 14 predicted proteins | sample AntAcemetagen371_FD_179803 | JGI IMG/M metagenome (GOLD analysis project Ga0222652, IMG submission 179803) | Saline water microbial communities from Ace Lake, Antarctica - #371 | ecosystem: Environmental > Aquatic > Non-marine Saline and Alkaline > Saline | place: Antarctica: Ace Lake | collected... | reverse complement strand
GGCGTCAGCTAGGGCAGGCCCGCGAGGCCACAGCGCGCCTGACGTGGGCCGACGCTGCCGAAATCCCAATCAACAACACGGCGTTTCTAGATGTCTCTTGAACCCCCACAATTCAACATCCCGCTAACGCCGGACGCGCGCATGACGCAGCAGACCTATGTGATGCTGCAAAGCTATTATGATGCGCTTGTCGCCTCTGAAACAACAGTCGCAGCACAGGCCGCACAGATCGCCGCGCTTGATGTGCGTATCACGGATCTAGGCGGGTGAGAATAACGGCAAATGACGCCCGCACATATTGGGCGCATCATTCGCAGCAGGAAAAGTCCGCAATAATGCCGGACGATTTACCGGATAGTGACGATTTTCAGTATTGGGCGCGCGACGGCGTATGCGGTGTCTTCCACCGCCTGCCTTGGCCGGATGTCTGGATGGCACACTACGGAGTGAAGCCCGAAGCGTGGGGCAGAACCACAAAGCCAGCGCGCGCAGTAATTAATGAATTTTGGGAAGCCGAGCAGCCTGCGCTGTTGACTGGCTGGACCCTAGAGACCAATCGGGCGGCGCTTAGCTTTGCGCGCCGCATTGGATTTACAGAAATTGGACGGATGAACCTCGAAAGCGGGGCCGTTATCATGCAGGAGTACAGGCAATGCTAGGAGCAACCTTGGGTAGCGCACTTATCGGCGCGAACTCAGCCAAGAAGGCAGCGAGCGCGCAGGAGAGAGCAGCTAACAGGCAGATGCGGGTTGATGAAACCAACCGCGCGCGCACCGATGGCTATTTTGAGCCTTACCGCGAATCCGGCGGCAACTTCCTGAACCAGCTAAACGCGCAGATGGGTATGAACGGCGAAGCGCCCGACTTTGACGCATTCCGCAACACGCCGGGCTATCAGTTCGCAGTTGATGAAGGCCAGCGCGCCATTCAAGGATCGGCGGCGGCATCCGGTAATGACATGAGCGGCGCAACCATGAAGGCGCTGCAGGATCGCCGCATGGGCGTTGCTGACCAGACATACAGCAACTACATGAACCGCCTATTTCAAGGCGCGAACATGGGGCAGGCGGCAGCGGGAGGCATGGCGGCAAACGGCGCTAATTCCACAGCGAACCAAATGAACGCGCTTGGTTCCATTGGTAACGCGCAATCTGCAGGCATCATTGGGCAAAACAACGCTGTTCAAGGCGGCATCAATAACATGATGTCCGGCTATATGATGAACCAGACGACAGGCGGCGGTATGCCTTCGATCAACCTGCAGCGCGGCAGTGGCGCAGAGCAAGCGGTATTCGGCAGCGGAAGATGGTTCTAAGCTATGAGTATTCTAAACAGCCTTGCAGTAACTGAAAGCGGGGGAAACTTCGCAGCCCAGAACAATGAAACCGGACACGGTGGGCAGCCTGGTCACTATGGGCGTTTGCAATTTGGTCATGCACGGTTGCAAGACGCACAGCGCGCGGGGGTATTGCCGCAGGGCATCACGCCGCAACAATTCATGGCAGACCCTAGACTGCAAGAAGCGACAGAGGCTTGGCACCAGCAGGACCTAATGCGCCAGGCGGAAAGCCTTGGACTGACGCAATACATTGGCCAGCAGGTCGGCGGCATTCCCATCACAATGGATGCAATCGTTGCAATGGGCCACTTGGGCGGCATGGGCGGCGCGCGCGACTTTCTGCGCAGCGGCGGGCAGTCAAACCCGTCTGATAGCTTCGGCACCTCACTTGCGGACTATGCACGCCAGCACGGCGGGGCCGGACAGCAAGCACAAGGCGCACCACAGCCACAGAACGCCATGCAGCCACAAGCACAGCCACAGAACGCCATGCAGCCGCAAGACCAGCAGCGCAACCAGATGGCCGCAATGCGGCATTACATGCCGCAAACCAACGCCTTGAACGCTGCCGACTTCCAGAACAACACCCGCGCACAGCCTCTGATGGGCTTCGGCGCTGGTCAAAACCCATTCCAGCGAGGCTAGACAATGGCACTTAACCCCGGAATCATCATGTCAGGCCAGTTGGCAAACCCCGTCAATGCAATGGCGCAGGGCGCAGCGGCAGGCCAGCAGATCAACGATAACCGCTACACGAATGCAATGCGCGATATGTTTAAGCAGAACGGCGCAGGCATCTTGGCGGGCGATCAGAACGCAATGAACGCAATGGCGCAGTTTGATCCATCGGCGGCGCAGGGCATCCAATCGGGGCGCATTAACCAGCAGTCAGCGCAGCTTGGTATGCAGGCGACGCGCGAACAAATGGCGCAGCGCCGTGCGTCAGAAGCGCGACAAGTCACGCAAGCGGCGGCTAACGCCACAGCAGCAGAGCGGGCCGAAATCGCGCAGCGCATTGAAAGTGCAGTTGCCGCTGGTTTGCAGATCCAAACGCCAGAGGAATGGGACGCATTCATGGCCGAAAGAAACCCTGATATGGTCGGGCAGTTCGACCAACGGGGAGTTTTCGCGGCAGAATATATGAGCGTTGCCGACAGTGTGAAGCGGATGGACGCAAGGAATGGCGGTGGTGACGTCTCTGTTGGCGCTCAAGACATCCTAGAGGATGGCACAGTCATTCAATCTACAAGCAACGGGGTGCGCGTTTACAGCCCGACCGGCGAAGTTGTAACCGGCCAAGCGGCGGCTGATGCTGTCGCGGCGGCAAACGCAGCACGCGTAGCCAATGAAAGAGCCGTTTATGAAGGCAGACGCTTAGGCACGTTGTCGGGTGATATCGACTTAGGTGGGCAAGCTGCAGCAGCGGTTGACTTAGGCGAGGCAACAATGTCCGCAGGCGTTGACGCTTGGGCTAGTGTCGGAAGATTAAACAGCAATATCAGCAATATGCAGACCGCAATTGATGCAATTGACGATGGCGCGAAGTCCGGTATCGTTTACAACATGCTGCCGTCTGTGACGCAAGCGTCCGCATCGCTAGAAAATGCCATGAACAACATGGGCCTTGACGTTGTCGGGTCTGTTACGTTTGGCGCGCTGTCAGAGGGCGAATTGAAACTTGCCATGAACACAGCAGTTCCACAGAACCTCGGCCCTACGGAACTGCGCGCGTGGCTTGTAGAGAAGCAGGCAGCGCAACAGAAAGCTGTTGCTATGATGGCGGACGCTGCAGAGTTCCTGACCAACCCAGAGAACACGATAAACGACTGGATCAATCGGAACAAAGAGCGCAGCAGCGCTGGAGACGGAGCAGGCACGCCAACGCGGCTGGTATTCGACCCCACAACCGGAGGCTTTAACTAATGGCTGAAACAGAGGTCGAAATGCCAGACGGCACTGTCTTAGCGTTTCCAGAGGGGATGTCGCAGCAAGACATGCAGTCGGCGGCGTCAAAGTATTGGCAGCAAAACCAACCGGCTGACCACATCGGCAGCGCGATTGCGTCTCCACCTGAGCGTGACCAAATGCTGCCAAGCCCCGACAATGACACACGGTCAACGGCTGAGTTGCTAGGCACCTCGGAAACGGGCGGCATGGACCAAATGCGCCGCCTTTCTGCTCCTATGTTTGAAGGTGCTGCGCAAGCGTGGCGCGGGGCGACTGGCGAGGGGCCTAGCGTGGTCGGCTCCATGCTTTCTGACGGCATAAATACAGGATATGGAAATTTGCCGGTTTCGCCGCGCGTTGCAAATGTATTGGGGCGAACCGCTGACTTTGGGCTTGCGGCGCTGTCTGGCATTGGCGGGGTTGGTGCTGGCTTGGCAGGCGCAATAGGCGATGGGGCGGAAGCTATCGGCGTTCCCGGCGCGGATCGTTTAGGCCGTGAATTAGCGGCCCTACCAGAGGCATTCGCCGGATCTCCTACAATGTTCGCAGGTATCGCGCCCCGCGTGGCGCAAGTTGTTCCTGATGCCCGTAAGTTGATTGGTGGGCCTGTAAACCAACCCATTACACCCGCGCGCGTCACTTCACAAAACCGCACAACAGCACGTCCCACAACAGCACGTCCCACAACAGCGCCCGCACCTATGGGCGCTGCGGAACTTGGCGAGAATGTTCGGCGGGCGGGGTCCGGCAACCGCCGCGCGCAACGCCGTGTCGCTGGCGAAGTCAACGTAGATCAGGCAGCATCGGCAAGCGCTAACCGCCTGAATATGGACTTGCCGCCAGACGTTCTGTCAAACAACCAGTTAATAAAAGAGAGCGCAGGGCTTACAAGGTCCATTGCTGGCACACCAGCAAGCGCGGGATGGCGTGATACTGTTGTAAACGCAGCGGAGCGGGCCACGGAGGCCATGCGCAGCCTTGGCGGGTCTACTGACCTGTCTGCAATATCGGCAGACGTGCGAAACAGCTTGAGAGGCACACAGGAACAACTTGGGACGCAGGCGTCTAAACTCTACAACGCTGTAGATGGGGCAGTGCCACGCAGTACGATAATTGAACCTAACAACACAGTGCGCGCGCTTAATGAAATTCTAGGAGAATTGGGCGGCGAGGCAGGAATGTCTATCGCTGAGCAAAAGCTGTTCCGCATGGCCACAGGGGACCAGCCTGTAACATACGAACGGCTAATGCGCGAAAAGCGGGCGGTGCAGCGTGCATTGCGGACGCGCGATGGCCCATATGCAGACGCTGACGACTTCCTATTGCGCCGCATCGAATCCGCGCTTGTCAGCGATCAGTTAGACAATGTGGAGCGCATCGGTGGCTCTGGGCTTCGCGGCAATCTTGAAATGGCTAACAACCTGACGCGGCAAAAGAAAGAACTTGAAGGCAGTATCGTTGGGGCTTTCGGGCGCGATGGCGAAGGCAGCATTGCAAACTCTCTGCGCACCGCTGTTAGTTCGGCATCCAAGGGCGATGTCGGCGGGCTAAACCGCATCCTAAACGTGGTTCCACAAGAACTTCGCGCCGATGCTGTCGCCACTGCAATTTCCACAATATCACAGTCGGCACGCGCCGCAGAGCCAGGCTTCGGTTTCGCAGAGTTTGCAAAGGTTTATCGCGGCCTACGATCCAATTCAGACGTATATAAGCGCATCACTACGACAATGGGGCCAGACGCAGATAGAACAATGCGTGACCTTTACAATATAAGCCGCCGCATCACCGACGCCCGCGCCAATGTTTTAACGACAGGTAAGGCCAATCAGGCGCTTATGGAGGGTATGACCGCCGAAGGGCTTGTTATGCGCGTTCTTGATACGTCACTGGGCCGCAATGTCGTTAGGGCCGGTTCTGCTGGTGCGGGCGCTGTTGTGGGTGGTCCGGTCGGCGCGGGAACTGCTGCAAGCGCGGCAGAGACCGTTATGAGGTCGCTAACGAACAAGGGCGCAAGCCAACTTGATGAAGCCAGCAGAATGTTCGCTAGTCCTGAATTTCGTGCAATGGTAACCGAGGCAGCAGTAGGGACGCCGTCGCCTGTAGCTGTCAATCGTGTGGCAAAAAGCCCTGCGTTTAGAACTTGGGCGCAAGCCGCGCGAGTTGAAAACCCCGTTGTGTGGCTTGAGGCTGCAATATTAGGGGCCGCTGCTACTCAGTTAAAAGAACCCGAACAGGCTGAAGCCGCCGCCGTACCCTAAAAACTGCGCGACCTCCGCGCCGACCGCGCACACCCCAACAACCACGAAAAACATGGCGACTGGATGCAGCGTCTTGGGTTTCTTCTTTTCCATCCTTTACAAATAGGTGAATCCTTATGGCAGTTCAACTACAATTTACGCCGCAATATGCTTTTGCCGGTGGCGTCTTTGAATCCGGCGCACAGGCGCGGTTCTATGAATCAAGCACAACAACGCCCGAAACGGTGTATTCTGACGAGGCGTTAAGCACTGCGCACCCGTCGCCATTGGTGGCAGATGCTAACGGGCAATTTGCGACGGTTTGGGGCGCTGATGGCGTCAACGTCAAGGTTGTTGTGACGAAAGCAGATGATGCTGCCCTGTTCACGCTGGACAAGGTTGTGCTGGGCAATACCGCTATCGGTAACGCAGCAAGCGTTAGTTTTGCGCCATCAACGGAAAACACAGCAACCAATGTTCAGCAGGCAATTATCAACAACACGCCGTCTGCATTTATGAAGACAATCCTTGACGACGCAGATGCAGAGGCGGTGCGCACCACGCTGGCAGCAGCAGCATTGGCTTCCCCTAACCTTACAGGCGCACCCACAGCGCCAACAGCCGCCACAACAACAGACACAACGCAACTTGCGACAACAGCATTTGTGCAGCAGGAAATCACGGCGAGCGTCGGCACGGATTGGGAACTGGTGGAGACACTTGCAACAACGTCAGGCACCACACTGGAATTGCCGTCAGCGGGTGCGCTTGCAGATGGTTACGTGTACGCGGTCGAGTTACTTGAGGTTGAACAAGGTTCTGGAGGTAATAGAAATCTACAACTCTCGCTTTACGGTGCGATAGGGGCCACATACCTTGGGCCTGTAAATTGTGGTGGGCAAACAAACTCAGACGGTTGGTATGGGTTTATGGCCCTACCTACTACACTGCGCGTTGCAATGAACGCACATGCCCTCCCATCATCGCAGCTCGTGGATGTCGCAACCACAGGGGCAGACTTTACCGCCCTTGACTCACGAGCGAGTGAGGCCCCCGTGTTCCACTTCGCCACAGCCCAGAAGGTTGATAAAGTGCGTTACGGATTGGATGGCGGCGGTAGTTTTAACAAGGGCAATATGAAGCTATGGCGCAAGTCATTGTGATGAATAGCAAGGTATCACAGACAAGCCTGATCGGGTTCTGGTATATCCTACCGTTTCTGTTGCTGGCGCCAGTCATTGCCGTGATGTACGCGGTCTATTCGTTTGGCTACTGGATGAAGGCGAACGGTGTGCCTGTCTGGCTCATGTCACCATACATTTTAGTCTTTGCCATAATGAACACACTACATAACTGGACGGTTTGCTCGGTATTGTTTCGAGAATTGCCACGAGAGTTCTTCACAACGCAACGATTGAAACGGTGGAAGAAATCACACGATCAAAACCGTAGGGAATTAGCCGACTTAATGGGCGGGCTTCTAGATAGCCAAGACCCTGAACACTATTGAGGAAAACCAATGCCTGCATCAGTATCAAGCCAAGTTGCCGCCCTAACTGCTATTGTAGAGCGGATGGACCAGCGGGCGGAAGAGGATCGTAGTGACCGTAAAGAGGCCCAACGTGAAACAGAAATTGCACGATTGGGGGTTTCTGCTGAGTTGGCAGACATTCGCCACAGTCAGATCAACGTGGTAAAGCGGCTGGACAAGATCGAGCCAGTCACTGATTTAGTCACGTCGGTTCGCGCTAGGATCACTGGAGGGCTGATGTTGTTAGGTGTGCTTGGTGGTGTCGCATGGGGCGGTGTCGTGTTTTTCAAAGATACAATCTTGGAGTGGCTTACATGACGCTGTACAAAAACTTTGCAGATGTGCCTGCCGCCAAATGGCGCTGGCCAAACTTCCAACCGTCAGAAATCGCGTGTCGCGGCACTGGCAAGCTGCTAATCGATGAACGCGCGATGGACATGCTTCAAGAGTTGCGGACGCGACTTGGCAAGCCCGTGCATATCAACAGCGGCTATCGCAGCCCCGAGCATAACCGTGCGGTTGGTGGCGCTAAGGGTTCAAAGCACCTAGAGGGTATCGCGTTTGATTGCCGCATGGCTGGTCACGATCCGCAAGTATTCATGGCCACTGCACGTGACGTTGGGTTCAAGGGCATCGGGGAGTATCCCGTCTTGGGCTTCTGCCATATAGACGCTCGTTTGACGGCGGCAAGCTGGACTGGTTCGCGGGGTAAGCGTTTCCCCGGCACGCCGGCAACGCCCGTTAGTGCGGCGCACACCATACCTCGTTCCGCGCCCAGTTTCTGGATACAACTCATCGCCGCAATCATGCGGCTTTTCAAAGGAAAATAACTCATGGAATATGGACCAATTATCCGCATCGTTCTGCGCTATGTTGTCGGCGCAGGTTTTATGGGGTCAGTTGCTATTGGCGATCAACTCGCCGCTGATCCAGATATTGTCATGGGCGTGAGCCTTGCCATCGGCGCGGCGGTGGAGGTGTACTACTACATCGCCAAGACGTATGGGAAAGCGACATGATCTATCTTTACATCCTCATTGCTGCATCGTTCATCATGGGCGTTACAGTTACAATGATTTTCATGGGCGGGACACGTTGATGTTTGGTCTGACCGAAATCATCGCAGGCATAGTAGGCCTGATCGCACTGGCAATCGGCGCGGTCGGTGGCCAGATGTTTGGCCGGATGCGCGGCAAGCGCGAGGGCCGGAAGGACGCAGATAATGATGCGTCTAAGGACTACATGAACAAGCGGAAGGAGATCGACAATGCGGATCTTGGGATCGGTGCTACTGACGCTGAGCGGATTAAGCGGCTGCACAACATTGCAGACCGGCAGCGCGGCGGCGGTAGTTGACGCCAGCGCACCATTTGTCGGACCGTGTGCTGGCGCATTGGCCGGTGAAAGTATGCCGGCCGCGCGTGAACAGTGCCTGCCGATACTGGTCATTCTAGACGGTGCGCTGTGACTGAGCCGCTGCGCGTATCCTGCCTACATGAGGCAGCAACCCTAACCGCAGGAGATCGAAATAAGACTTACGGCGATCCCGTCCAGAATATGCAGCATATTGCGGACATCTTTAACGCATGGACGGGGCGAGACCTGACCGCGCGTGAAGTGGCACAGGTTCACATTGCGACCAAGCTGGCAAGATCGCAGACAAGCGCAGATCATCGCGACAGCTACGTGGATGCTATGGCCTATCGCGGCATTGAATATGAGTGTGCGATAGCCGGACAACACCGAAAGGTAGTTACATGAAAACTCTAACTGTTTTACTCGCTTTGGCGGGTTCTCAAGTCAAGGCGCAACAAGTCTGCGCACCACACAATGAACTAACGCAGCACCTTGCAGAGAATTACGGCGAAAGCAGGCAGGTTATAGCGCTAAACAGTGATGGCGTTGTGATTGAGTTCTTCGCCGCAGACAGCGGGACTTGGACATTGACAGTGACGCCCCCCGGTGGGTTGTCGTGCTTGGGCATGGTTGGGGAATCGTTCCAACTAACAGACGAACCCCTACCGCCATCGGGTGAAGTGAACTAGATGGCCTCGCGGCCTGTGCCTCCAGAGCAACTGGCGAAGATTTTGGAAGCGTCGAAGTTACATAAAACGCACGTTGACGCAGCAGTATCCCTTAAGATGCCGCAGACCACGTATAGAAATCAACTGAGGCTGGCAAAAGATTGGCACAATGTCGATCCCGCAATCGCCGCAGCCGCCCGCGTGGCGGGGTTGGAAAGCCCAAAGAGGCTAAAGCATTTCTGGCAAATATCCAAAGACGACGAAGGCAACGGATACTCATTATTCATCTCTAATCCTGACACTGGCGAAGGTGCCAAGTTTGCCGATGTTGTTCGTGAATCTCTAGAAGACTACCAGCCACTTGACCGCAAGCTGTTTGCGCCACGCGTTCACACAGCCGCAAAGGGTGACAAGTTACTGGTGGTGGATCTGGCAGACGTTCACTTTGGCAAGCTGTGCGTCAAAGAGGAAACGAACCACACGTACAACGTCGAGGTTGCCCGCCATAGGGTCATGGAAGGCACGCGTGCCATTCTAAGACGCGCACAGGACGTGGGCCGCATCTTGTTCGTTATGGGCAATGATATCCTGCACACGGACAACGGCAAGACGACAACAAGCAACACGCCACAAGACACAGATGGCACTTACTTCACAGCCTGGCGGGCCGCACAGCACGCGACAATTGACGCAATTTCAGAGTGTTCGGCGGTTGCTGATGTTGAACTGATCCACTGCATGTCTAACCATGATTGGCGGTCAGGATGGGCGCTATCGCAAACCATCGCGGCGGCTATGTCTGGGCATAACGGCGTGCGCGCAACGCCTTACAATATGTCAGAAAAA
>Ga0222652_1000965_pt1 | contig 9962 bp, 9 predicted proteins | sample AntAcemetagen371_FD_179803 | JGI IMG/M metagenome (GOLD analysis project Ga0222652, IMG submission 179803) | Saline water microbial communities from Ace Lake, Antarctica - #371 | ecosystem: Environmental > Aquatic > Non-marine Saline and Alkaline > Saline | place: Antarctica: Ace Lake | collected... | reverse complement strand
AAGCCTCTTGCAAAGAGGGATTCATTCGTTTCATTCGGGCAAAAACGTTGTTGAACACCATCACAATGCAGAAGGTCGCGTGGGACACTATCAAACCGAAATAGCCAATATCTATTCCGATGGGGCGGGAGTGCTGCAGGGTTTGGTGACATCTAACATGTGAACACCAGAAGGTGTTCCTGGAAGGATGTTGTCATGAGAGCATTCCCACTCGTGGCGGTTTCAAAACCGGCGATCAGACGCAAAACAGTAGTCTTTCCTGAACCCGAGGGTCCGAGCATGGAAAAAAATTCCCCCTGCTCGACATCGAGGTCAAGGTGTGACACCGCTGCTACCTCACCAAAAGATTTGGTGAGGTAGCTCAGAGAAACAAAGCCGCTTCCAGCTCCCCTTGGTCCACCACTTACACCTGTCACACAAAACTCTTTCGCCGACTCCAACAAAACTATTTCCCCACAATAGTCGCTTGCAGCGAATCCCAGAGTGTCGAACGCACCGTCCGCCTGCGCAGCCCACGACCTCTCTCAACCATGCCTGCAGCGAAAAAATAGGTCGGGACAGTAGGTCTTGCCTCCCTCAATCGGGAGGTTCGTCACCGTCTCCGAATAAAAACCAAGGCCAGCAGGGCACCGATTGCGCCTCCCACAATTTGTGCGGTGATGAACCCCGGTGCCGAAGAGGGTGCGATGCCAGCAAACGTATCGGAGAACATGCGACCCGCGGTCACTGCCGGGTTGGCAAAAGAGGTGGAAGAGGTAAAGAAGTACGCAGCGCCGATCCATGCTGGTACCAACCAGACCAAGAGAGCGGCTTGATTGCGCCTCACGGCGATCAGAATGATCATGATGAGCCCGGCCGTTGCAATGACTTCCCCCATCAATGTTCCTGTGCTGACCCGATCAGTGGTGGATAGCTCAACCAGGGGAAGATCAAAGAGCAGGTTCGCCAGCATGGCTCCTGCAATTCCCCCGGTAATTTGTGCCGGGATGAAGAGGGCTGCGTGGCCCACAGACAGGGCTTTTTCCCACACCATTACGAGGCTGACGACAGGGTTGAAATGAGCGCCAGAAACAGGCAAAAAAAGATAAATCAAGACGGCCAAGACAAGGATGGTAGAAAGCGTGTTGCCCAACAAAGCGATACCTCGGTCGGCGCTGAGATCGTTGGCCATGATTCCCGAACCCACAACACCGAGGACAAGAACCAGGGTGCCCAAAAATTCTGCTGAAACCCGGACGGAAAGGGAAGGTGTCATGCCGGATCCTGACGACGCTTACGGACTGTAGATTTCCAACCTATCGTGACACCGTTACCCTTCACGATCAGGCGGCACTTCCCACAGAAGGCCCGATACAGTGATGCCGTGAAAAGGCAACGGACCACAGGATTATTCGCACTAACACTCGCCCTCCTTAGTGGGTGCTCTCCCCAATCGGTTGCCGAAACGGTTTCCACGGCCCAAGTCTGTGCTGAATCCGCGGTCATTTTGGGTCAGATGCGAGAAACCGTGGTTCTTGCTGCCACCAACCCCGCAGGGTTTGCGACCTACGCGACAAAATTGGGCGATCTGCTGGATGACTTCAATGCCCTCGAGCCATTGGATCCTGAACTCAACGTTTCCCACGAAAAGGTTTCCCGCAGTGTCGAGTCGATTGTGGTGACCCTCGGTGATCCCACCGTCGCAGCCCTTGCGCAGCTTCCCACCCAAATTGCAGATGCTCAGCTTGGCCTGATGGAGTTCGTGGAGGCATGTTCTCTCTGATGGTTTCTGGGAGTGATTGAGTTTCTGGTGGAGGCTCACCCTCCCTGCTAATGCTCACCCAAAATCGCTATATTTCAGCTATGAAAAAACTTGCTTTCCTTTTTTTTGCCCCATTGTTTTTGGTTGCCTGCGCAACAGGTAGCGCCACAGAGGATGGCGTGGGCTCTTCCAGCGAAGAATCTGTTGCAGATGTCACAGAAGAGACACGCTTGGCTGATGATGTCCAAGAGGGCGAAGAATGGACCGACACTCCTGCTGATGGCGCGCAAGCGCCAGGAATGATGGTCCTGACTCTCGAAACCGTGTCTCAAAATAATTCGGAAGAAAGCTGCTGGAGCATCATCGATGGCTCGGTCTATGACCTCACCGACTGGATCAGCCAGCACCCCGGGGGCGCAAGCAGAATCCTCGGGTTGTGTGGGAGCGATGGCACTTCTCAGTTCCAAGGCCAACACGGTGGTTCTGGCTCCCCCGAGTCAACGCTGGAGCGCTACCTTTTGGGGGCGTTGGAGAGTAACTAGTTTTTTAGGCTGTTTTTATCCCCACCGTAGGGATTCTCAGGCTAGACGATGAACTTTTTGCGTGGGAAACGCTAGGAAGCAGTCTTTAGTCTTTGTCCACTGTCAGTGGGTGTTGACACAATCGAACAAATGTTCGAATATAGTCCTATGTCCCCCGCACTCACTCTGGAGGGGTCGCCGCCTAGGCGCCCTGATGTTTTTGCGTTGCAGCAACGCATTCATGCCATGCAGGCGGTTAGTGCGGAGCATCACGTCTTCCCTGTGGCATCAGGCCTCGAAGGGTTATTCCCCGAAGGGGGTATGCAGCGGGGCGCAATTTACCAGGTGGATTCTTCTGCTTCTCTGCTCTGGAGTTTGGTGGCGGAAGCCACCAGTAAGGGAACCTGGTGTGCTTTGGTGGGAATACCCGATGCGGGCGTGGCGGCAGCCACTGAACTGGGTGTGAACGTGGACCGCCTGGTTCTTATCCCCTACCCCGGCACACAATGGCTATCCGTTGTGGGCGCACTAATCGATGTGGTGGGCATTGTTGCCCTTGGCTCTGTGGCGGCACCCTCTGATCGCATGTTGTCCACGCTCAGTGGTCGCTTACGCGAGCGGGAAGCGACTCTTTTGGTGCGACAGGCGTGGCCACGATGCGAAGCCAGTATCGCTGTGCGCCACCAGTGGAGTGGCGCATACGAAGGCGGTGGGCTTTTGCATGAACACCAGGTCTTGATTGAAGCAACACCGCGTCACGGCCAGCCCGTGCGGCGGGCTGAGTTGATGATTGATGCCTTTGGCTCCCACGATGTGGCGCCCAAGGCGCCGGTCATTGATATCAACACCCAACGGCAGGTGGGCTGATGATGCGCCGCGCGCTTGTTTTGTGGTGCCCAGGCTGGTCTGTGGTCAGCGCCTATGGTGATGATTCTCTTCCCGAAGTGGTACCTGGCGTGCCGGTCGCAATTGTGCACAAAGGCCTGGTGAGCGAATGCTCACCAGAAGCCCTTGATGCTGGCGTGCGGGTAGGAATGCGTCGCCGTGACGCTCACCTAATGTGTCCTCAGTTGGTTTTGACTGCTCACCAGGCGGAACGTGACCGGCGCGCCTTTGACCGTGTGGTGATTGATTTGGCGCAGTGTGTGCCGGATCATTCGCTGCTCTCCCCCGGCCTTGTTGCTTTTCACGCCAGAGGGTTAGAGCGTTTTTATGGCAGTGAAGAAGCAGCGGCGCGCATGCTGCGAGAAGCCATGGTGGTTAGTGAACCCCTCGCTACAGCACGCATTGGGATTGCCGATGACCTTTTTAGCGCCGTGATTGCTGCCCAACACGCCACTGATAACTACCCCCTCCACAGCGTGGAAAAGGGTGCGTCAGCTGAATTCTTATCCGATGTCTCAGTGGAGACCCTTCACGACCCTTCTACCGTTTCGTTGCTTCTACGGTTGGGGGTCACCACCCTGGGTGGATTTGTGGCGCTGGGCTTGGAGGCAATTCGTGAACGCTTAGGTGTCAACGGTGAGCGGCTCTATCGCTTAGCTTCGGGGACTGGCCACACGTTCTTAGAGATGAAGCAAGCACCTGTGGACCCTGTGCGACGCATCGAGCTACCGGAAGCGTTGGTATCGGTGGATCAGGTGAGCTTTGCCCTTCGTGTTCCTGTGGAAGAGTATGCGACAACGCTCCGCTCAGCTGGTGTGGTCTGCACACAGGTCAGTATCACCCTCGGTTTTGATAACGACACCACCCACCAACGGGTATGGCAACACCCCCGTTACTTTGAAGCATCGGATGTGGTGGATCGAGTCCGTTGGCAGCTAGAACAGTGTTTCCGGGATCAGCAGGGCGAAGGTTCGGGATTCCCCGTGGCGGTGTCATGGGTGAGGTGTGAAGCACTTTCACCCGAAGAAGTCTCGGCACACGAACCAGGTTTGTGGGGGCAAGGTCCCGACGCCAGGGTTCACCATGTTCTCTCGCGCGTGCAAAGCATGGTCGGTGCCGGTGGCGTCATGACCGCAAGCCCCCGTGTTTCTCGGGTGGCATCAGAAACCCAGGTGCTGACTCCGTGGGGAGATAGCGTGCGCGAGCAAGAAGCACCCGGCCCCCTGCCGGGTGCTCTGCCCAGCCCTCTGCCGGGAACAGTTTTTGCCACCCCGATCGAGGTTATTGTTCTGGCCGCGGGTGAAGAGCCTGTTGTGATCTCAGAACACGCACAGCTTTCGCTTCCCCCTCGTGCCCTGGTGTGGGGTTCCAGGCGCCTTGTGGTGGTGTCTTGGGCGGGGCCGTGGCCGGTCTGGGAAAAGTGGTGGGATCCCACCCAGAGCCGCTTTTTGCACCGGGTTCAACTTATTGATGACCACGGCATGGGATGGCTAGTAAGCGCTCAGCAACACAACCGCTGGTTTCTGGAAGCCCGGTATGACTAGTGGGGTGGAACAACCCACCTATTCCCTGGTCAGAACACGAACAACGGCTGCGCGGTCACCAGAAAGCTACTGCGTCGCCACCACCGGGTGATGGTGGCGACGCTCCCGCCTGGTCTGCTCATCGCCATCCCTACGAGGCGCCAGAAAAGAAAAAAAACGAAGGTGATGAAATTCCCTATGCGGAACTCCACGTGCACAGCAGCTTTAGCTTTCTCGATGGCGTTTCCGCACCCGAAAAACTGGTCGAACGAGCCGCCGAGCTAGGGCTTAAGGGCTTGGGGCTGACAGATCACAATGGGTTTTATGGCGCGGTGCGGTTTGCAGAAGCGGCTGCGGCGCACCAGATGCCCACCGTGTTTGGGGCAGAGATTACGTTGGGAACCTCACAGCCCAGGGGCGACTCCCCCGACCCCCCAGGCGCACACCTTCTGGCACTGGCTAAGGGTAAAACGGGGTATCACCAGCTTTCCGCTGCTCTGACCCAAGCGCATTTGGCTACCGAAGAAAAAGGCACCATGACCGCGGATGTGGGCGTCTTGGCTGAGCATGCCCAGGGTGAATGGTTGGTGCTGACCGGATGCCGCAAGGGGTCCGTTCGCAGCCCCCTTGCCCCACACCGAATGCCCACAAAAGTGGAGCAGGAACGCAGTGAAGCAGCTTTAGTGGAGCTGGTGGGTCACTTTGGTTCTGACAACGTGGTGGTGGAGCTTTTTGACCACCAGCACCCCCTAGATAGCGCCCACAATGACTTTTTTGCCACTCTGGCAAGGCGTCACCACCTTCCCACGGTGGTGACAGGTTTGGTCCATTACGCCACAGCCGTGGAAGCACAGATGGCACAGGCGATGGCTGCGGTGCGGGCTAGAAGCAGTATGGATGCCTTATCCTCCTGGTTACCGGCCTCGCCTGCGGGATATCTTCGTTCTGGTTCCCAGCAACTCCAGCGCTTGCCGCGCTTTGGCGAGGCCATCGCGCGGAGTGCGGAGATTGCTCGAGAGCTCAGTTTTTCGCTCAAAAAGGTGTCTCCTGGCTTGCCTACCTCGGTGTGTCCAGAAGGGCACACACCGATGAGCTATTTACGCGAACTGATCAACGAAGCAGTCCCCAAGCGTTACCCCACAGCGTCCGCTGCGGTGTGGGAGAGAATCGAGAAAGAACTCGCGCTCATTGAGCGCAAAGACTTTGCCGGGTATTTCTTAATCGTCCACGACATCGTGCGTTTTGCGAGGGCTCGGGGCATCCTGTGTCAGGGGCGGGGTTCTGCTGCGAATTCCGCGGTGTGTTTCTTGTTGGACATCACCGCGGTGGATTCAATTTATTACAACCTTCCTTTTGAACGTTTTCTTTCCGCCCTGCGGGATGAAGAACCCGATATTGATGTCGATTTTGAATCCCGCAGGCGGGAGGAAGTGATCCAATACGTCTACCAGCGCTATGGCAGGCTCCAGGCTGCTCAAGTGGCCACGGTTATCGAATACAAACCCAAAAGTGCGGTGCGGGACATGGCTAGAGCGCTCGGTTATAGCCCCGGGCAACAGGACTCTTTTTCTCGCCAGGTGGAGAGATCGAGGTCTTTGTCAGAAAACACGGATCACACCATCCCCGAGAGTGTCACCGAGTTAGCGCAGCGGGCACTGAAAGCCCCCAGGCATACCGGTATTCATTCCGGGGGAATGGTGTTGACGGATCGTCCGGTGTCTGAAGTGGTGCCCATTGAACGAGCACGGATGAAAGATCGCACCGTTTTGCAGTGGGATAAGGACGACTGCGAATGGATGGGCTTGGTCAAGTTTGACCTTCTGGGTTTAGGGATTCTCGAAGCTATTCGCGACACCTTTGATATGGCAAGGGAGCATCTGGGTGAAGACTGGGAGCTTGCCGCCCTTCCCCGGGATGAAGCAGGTGTCTATGACATGTTGTGTCGGGCGGACTCCATTGGGGTTTTCCAGGTCGAATCTCGCGCCCAGATGGCGTTGTTGCCCAGGCTTCAACCTCGGCGTTTTTATGACTTAGCCATTCAGATTGCGATGATTCGACCAGGACCGATTCAAGGCGGCGCTGTTCATCCCTTTGTCAGGCGCAAAGCAGGGCTCGAACCGGTGGAATACCCGCACCCGGCACTCGAAGAGTGTTTATCCAGAACCCTCGGGGTTCCCATCTTTCAAGAACAGCTGATGCAAATAGCGATGACGGTGGGTGGTTGCACAGGAGAAGATGCGGACCTACTGCGCCGAGCAATGGGATCCAAACGAGGGTTGGAACGTATCGACTCGCTGCGCGAGACCCTGTTTACCGGTATGGCCGCCAGCGGTTTAGATGATGACACCGCGGAGCGTGTCTACCGAATGATTCAAGCGTTTGCTGCGTTTGGTTTTGCGGAAAGCCATTCCCTGGCCTTCGCCCTGCTGGTCTATGCCAGTGCGTGGCAAAAACTTCATTACCCCGCTCTTTTTCTGGCAGGTTTATTGCGCGCCCAACCGATGGGCTTCTATTCCGCGGCGTCATTGGTTTCTGATGCGGAACGCCACGGTGTGGTGGTTGTGGGCCCTTCGGTTCAATATTCGCTTGTGGAAGCATCCGTGGAACCTGTGGGAACACCCGGTGGTGGGATGGCTATCCCCACGGGTTTGGATTCCTGTTTGGTCTATGAACAAGAAACACCCTCCTCCGTGTTTAACTCCGCAGGTCCAGACCCGACCACCACGCATCGGCGTGATGGTGGGTTGGTCACTCGCCTGGGTCTTTCTCGCATCCGAGGTGTTGGGAAAAACACCGCGCAACGGATTGTGACCGAACGGGAAGAAAAGGGACCGTTCGCCGACGCCAGAGACCTTGCGAGGCGAGTGGGGCTTTCCACCAGCCAGGTAGAAGCGCTGGCGAGCGCAGGAGCGCTGGCGGACTGTGGTTTGGGAAGGCGTGAAGGGTTGTGGGCAGCTGGACATGTGGCGGCAGAGCACCCGCAGTACCTCCCCCACACCACCACGGAGTTGGAATTGCCCTATTTTGCGGCGCTGAGTGATCACGAACGAATGGTGGCTGATCGAGTGTCCACCGGTGTTTCTCCCGGTGACCACCCTCTGGTGTATTTGCGCACTTCCCTTCGCGGGCGGGGTGTCGGCTCTGTCGCCGACATGCTGGTGTTAGAGCCTGGTCGCAGAGTGTGGGTAGCGGGAATGGTGACTCACCGACAACGCCCCGCTACCGCCATGGGGGTCACCTTTCTCAATGTCGAAGACGAGACAGGCTTGGTTAATGTGGTCTGCAGCGTGGGGTTGTGGAAGCGCCACCGGGTCACCCTGAGAGAGAGCTCCGCCTTGATTGTCCGGGGGCTTTTGCAACGAAGCGCAGAAGGGGTGGTGTCGGTGGTGGCCGATGGCATTGAAGCGTTGCCCCTGGGCGTCCCCGATGGCTCGCGAAATTACCGTTAGCGCAGAGCCCACAGCGCCACAGCGCTGGCGGCGGCAACGTTCAGGGAATCAACACCGTGGTGCATGGGGATAGACACGGTCACATCCGCACTGGCAATGGCCTCCGGGCTCAGGCCCTCCCCTTCCGTACCCAAGACGATGGCGAGCCGCTCGGGAAGATTCTTCGCAAACTCCCCGAGTTCTCTAGCGTTGTTCCCGAGCGCCAATGCTGCGATGGTGAAGTCTTCGTGGTGGAGAGCGGTGATCAAGTCATCCCATGTGCCAGCCCGTGTCCAGGGCACCTGCAAGACCGTGCCCATACTCACGCGCACACTGCGGCGATAGAAAGGGTCGGCACAGGAGCGAGAAACGATGACGCCATCAGCGCCGAGTCCCGCGACAGAGCGAAAGATGGCACCCACGTTTGTGTGATCCACGATGTTTTCCAAGACCACGATGCGCCGGGCGCCGGTCAACAGTTTTTGAACACTGGGCAGCTCGGGGCGGGCCATGCTCGCCAACGTCCCGCGGTGGACATGAAACCCCGTGAGATATTCCAGGAGGGCAGGATCTGCAACATACACCGGGGTGTGTTCTAGCGCTTGAGCGTGGAGGGCCTCCAGCTGCGCCAGCTTCTCAACCCACTGGGGCGTGGTGATGATGGATCGGGGTTGGTGCCCTGCGCTCAGTGCGCGCTCAAGTACTTTGAGAGATTCTGCGATGTAAAGGCCCTGTGCTGGTTCGCTGAGGGAGCGAAGGGCCACCTCGGTGAGGTTGGTGTAGTCCTGGAGTGCTTCATGCTCAAGGGAATCGAGCGTGTTCCACTTCATAGAGACCCTCCCGGGGCGGAAACATGTTCGTAAAATACCGGCGCTAGCCTCAAGGGTAATGGCTGCGCGACAAGGAGGTGCCGGATGTCTCTTATCGCCCTTGACCCTGCCCTCGAGGCGGGAATCGACCACGCAGTTTCCGTTCTCCGCGGTCGCTCTGTTGCCGTCTTAACCGGTGCCGGGGTCTCCACTGATTCCGGCATTCCTGACTACCGTGGTGAAGGCGCTCCGAAGGGGCACCCCATGTCCTATCAACAGTTCTTGGGCTCCCACTCGCACCGACAACGTTATTGGTTGGGGTCCCACCTGGGGTGGTCTCGGTTTGCCACGGCGACGCCAAATGCCGGGCACGAGGCGATAGCCCGTGGCGAAGCACTGGGGATGTTTGGGGGCGTCATGACCCAAAATGTTGATGCTCTTCACCACAAAGCGGGGTCCGCGAAAGTCGTGGATCTCCACGGTCGCCTCGACCGGGTGCGATGTATTCACTGCAACCAGGCCTTTTCCAGGGCCGCGGTCGCCGAGCTCCTCGAAAAGGCGAACCCGTGGGTGGTACGCCTCGCAGTGTCGGGGGAAATGCGCCCGGACGGTGACGTTGATGTGGCCCAGATGGCCGATTTTGTCGTACCGTCCTGCCCCAACTGCCAGGGAATCGTGAAACCTGAAGTGGTTTTTTTCGGGGAGTTTGTGCCCCAGAGTGTGTTCGAACAGGCTGCCGCGCTGGTTAATCGATCCGAGGCTTTGGTGGTGGCGGGCTCATCGCTCGTTGTGAACACGGGAATGCGGCTAGTATCCCTCGCGCACAAGCGCAAAAAGCCCATTGTGGTCATCAATAGAGGAGTTACCAAGGCTGACAAAGTCGCATCGGTTAGGATTGAGGCTGGAGCTTCAGAGACGCTGTCAGAACTGGTTCGGCGTCTAAGTTTCTAAACCTTGTTATCCAGGGCCTAAAGGCCGAGGGAGTGTTATGACCCGCTTTTTTCTTGTGCGCCACGGTGAAACCGAGTGGAACCGCATCCGACGTATCCAAGGCG
>Ga0222652_1000964_pt1 | contig 9972 bp, 9 predicted proteins | sample AntAcemetagen371_FD_179803 | JGI IMG/M metagenome (GOLD analysis project Ga0222652, IMG submission 179803) | Saline water microbial communities from Ace Lake, Antarctica - #371 | ecosystem: Environmental > Aquatic > Non-marine Saline and Alkaline > Saline | place: Antarctica: Ace Lake | collected... | reverse complement strand
AGAACCACCTGTAACAAGCTTTAGCGTGTTGGCAGCTTTGCCAATTTCATCAAGATGCTCAGATTTGAAGGCATCAACCACGGCATAGCGGTTTCCCTGGGTTTTAAGCTGGTTGATGCTCTCCTGGATTTTGTTGGAACCCTGTTCAATGGTTTGATAATTAATCAGACCCGTTTGCCCCCGGGATTGTGCATCCATCAATTGCATCAGATTTGAATTGGTCATGGGGGTAATAGGATGATTGCTCATACCAGATTCATTAAGGAGCTGTCCCATAACAAATAAATGGCCGTTAAACACTGTTCGTCCATTTATCGGAAGGGCTGGGCAGATAATGGTAAAATCTTCATCCAATTCGTCCAGTAAAGCATCAGTTACAGGCCCGATATTGCCTCGGGCTGTACTGTCGAAGGTTGAACAATATTTGAAATAAAATTGTTCGCAACCTTGAGCTTGTAACCATCGAAGTGCGGCTACTGAATCCTGAACGGCCTGTTTCGCCGGGCAGGAGCGAGATTTCAGGCTGACAACGATAGCATCTGCATTTAATTCCTGGGTCTCTGCGGAAAGGCTATTTATCTGAATCGTGCGCATCCCGTTTTCAACAAGAAAACCGGAAATATCAGTAGCGCCTGTGAAATCGTCTGCAATAATACCTAGCTTCATTTTTTATTTTTCTACCCCCGGTAGGTTGATCCCCTCAAAAATCTTGATTACAGCGCTGTCGTCTTCTTTACCATGACCGTCGTTGCTTGCTTTGGTAAACATTTTCAGGGCAGTGTGGGAAAGGGGTAGGGGGAAATCCAGTTTTTGCGCTGTATCGGCGACAAGTCCCAAATCCTTCACGAAAATATCGACCATGGATTTGGGCGAATAATTGCCATCAATCACATGTTTCATCCTGTCTTCGAACATCCAGGAATTTCCCGCTGCATGGGTCACAACGTCATACATTAATTCGAGAGGGATATTGGCACGCGCAGCAAGGGCCATCGCTTCAGCAGCAGCGGCAATATGTACGCCGGCTAATAGTTGATGAATAATTTTCACAGTTGAGCCGAGGCCTATTTCTTCACCGACCCGGTACACTTTGGTGGCGGTGGCATCAAGTATTGGTTTGAGTCTGTCAAAAGCTTGCTGGGAACCTGACGCCATAACGGTCATCTCTCCCTTTGCCGCCTTTGCAGCCCCACCGGATACGGGGGCATCCAGCATTAACAACTGATGCTGAGCAAGTTTTTCTCCAACTAGTTTGGCGTTCTCCGCAGAGATGGTAGCAGAAACCATAATGGCGGTTTGTGGTTTGAGGGAGGATGCCAAACCTGATTCGAAGAGAACTGTATTTACCTGTTGGCTATTCACAACCAGAATTAACACGGCATCCAGCTTATCGGCAAACTCCAGCGCATTTTGAGAGACGCCCTTGGCCCCGTAATGGCTTAATTGTTCCAGTGCTTCCGGATTTAGGTCGACACCGAATACATCTAGACCACTATCTATACAGGATTTGGCTGCTCCCATGCCCATGGATCCAAGGCCGATGACTCCCACAGATATTGTTTCAGTACTCATAATGCACCGTTTGAATTATTTTGAGCCCGGATATTTTTTATGATTGTATCTGTCTCTCCCCGGAATTTCTCTAGCTTGCCGGGCTTTCGCTAGTGTTGAAACCAGTTAGGCAAATTTTAAATGGCCAGACAATATCTTAGCGCAACTCTTTGAGAGAAAACGGCTTTCGCTATAGAATGCGCGCCCTGTTTAATCTCTTCTGACTTTGACTCCTATGGAAATCAACCCTCTTCGCAATAACCTCACTGATATTTCAGCGCGTACAGATGTGCTTAGGGGGTATCTTTGACTACGAAGCAAAGAAAGACCGCTTAACTGAAGTCGAGCTTCTTCTTGCGGAACCAGATGTCTGGAGCGATCCGGCGAAGGCTCAGGAGTTAGGACGAGAGCGATCGAATCTTGAAATTATTGTTGAAACGATTGACGCGTTGACCCAGGGCGTAGCAGATTGCACAGAGCTGCTGGAAATGGCGGCAGAAGAAGAGGATGCCGGCTCAGTTGCTGAAATAGAATCGGAAATTGAAAAATTGCTATCACAGCTTGAAGAACTGGAATTCCGGCGAATGTTTTCCGGTGAGACCGACGAAAACAACGCTTTTCTGGATATTCAGGCTGGTTCCGGGGGGACAGAAGCACAGGACTGGGCAGAGATGCTGCTGCGCATGTATCTCCGCTGCGCAGAGAGCAAAGGGTTTAAAGTGGAGCTGACAGAATGCTCTGCTGGCGATGTAGCGGGTATTAAAAGTGCCAGCATTCACGTGCAAGGCGACTATGCCTTCGGCTGGTTGCGGACGGAAACAGGAGTACATCGCCTGGTTCGCAAGTCGCCGTTCGATTCGGGTAACCGTCGCCATACCTCTTTTGCGTCAGTATTTGTTTCCCCCGAAGTGGACGACAATATTGAAATTGAAATCAATCCGGCTGATGTTCGCACAGATACTTACCGGGCCAGCGGTGCTGGTGGTCAGCACATAAACAAAACAGATTCGGCTGTGCGACTGACACATGAACCCTCCGGCATTGTGATTCAATGCCAGAGTCAGCGCTCCCAGCATGCCAATCGGGATTTTGCCTGGAAGCAGTTGAAAGCAAAATTGTATGAGATGGAAATGAAAAAACGTGACGCAGATCAACAGGCCCTGGAAGACAGTAAATCCGATATCGGCTGGGGTAGCCAGATACGCTCCTATGTGCTCGATGACGCGCGTATCAAGGATTTGCGCACCAGCGTAGAAACCCGAAATACTCAAGCCGTGCTCGATGGGGCACTGGATCCATTCATCGAAGCCTCGCTCAAAGCGGGATTGTAGACATGACTGAACAAACGCAAGACGAAAACAAATTAATCGCTGAGCGCCGCGAAAAACTGGCGCATATCCGTGAAAACGGTCAGGCCTTTCCCAATGACTGGAAGCGGGAAAACAGTGCGGCTGAGCTTCAGTCTGAGCATGGCGACAAAGGCAAGGAAGAACTGGAAACGCTGGATATCCCTGTATCCGTTGCTGGGCGAATCATGGCCAAGCGCGGCCCGTTTCTCGTTCTGCAGGATGTATCAGGACGTATCCAGGCCTATGCCGGTAAAGATATTCAGGCAGACATCAAGGATCGTTGGGGACAATGGGATATTGGCGATATTGTCGGTATTTCGGGCCCTTTGCACAAATCTGGCCGCGGTGACCTTTACGTCAATGCCGATCGCTATTCATTGCTGACCAAATCTCTGCGACCACTGCCGGAAAAGCACGCGGGTCTCACCGATACTGAAATTCGCTACCGTCAGCGCTATGTTGACCTGATTATGAACCCGGAAGTGCGTGAAACTTTCCAGGTACGATCGCAGGTGATTGCGACAATTCGTAACTTCCTCAACGAACGCGCTTTTATGGAAGTGGAAACACCCATGTTGCAGCAAATCCCGGGTGGGGCAACCGCACGTCCGTTTATCACTCACCACAATGCGCTGGATATGGACATGTATCTGCGCATCGCGCCAGAGCTTTACCTCAAGCGCCTTGTCGTCGGAGGATTTGAGCGCGTTTATGAAATAAACCGCAATTTTCGCAATGAAGGGCTGTCCACGCGCCATAACCCTGAATTTACCATGCTGGAGTTTTATCAAGCTTATGCGACCTATGAAGACCTGATAAACCTAACCGAAGAAATGCTTCGAACGGTTTCCCAAAAAGTTCTGGGAACCATGGAAATCAAGGCAACGGAGCGCAATGAGGATGGGGAAATCACCAATGAGGTGACCTATGATTTTGGCAAGCCCTTTACCCGCATTACTGTATTCGATTCTATTTTGCAGTTTAATCCAGATTTGGAAGCCGAGGATATTTCTACCGAAGAATCTGCTCGCGAAGTTGCCAAGGGATTAGGTATTCCAATCAGGGATATTTGGGGGCTTGGAAAATTACAGATCGAAATTTTTGAGAAAACAGTAGAGAACAGGCTGATTCAACCGACGTTTATTACTCAGTATCCAGCAGAGGTATCGCCGCTGGCGCGCAGCAACGATCAAAACCCATTTGTCACTGACCGGTTTGAATTTTTTGTTGGTGGCCGTGAGATCGCCAATGGGTTTTCGGAGCTCAATGACGCAGAAGACCAGGCCGCACGGTTTAAGGCGCAGGTTGCTGAAAAAGACGCTGGTGATGCCGAAGCCATGCATTACGATGCTGACTATATTCGCGCATTGGAATACGGCTTGCCGCCGGCGGCAGGCGAGGGTATTGGTATTGATCGATTAGTGATGTTGCTGACAGACTCCCCGTCAATCAGGGATGTGCTTCTATTTCCGGCAATGCGGCCCGAATAAAAACTCTTGAATGGATATTAGGCGATCCAGCCCTGTATTGAGGCTGGTTCTTCTTTTTTGGCGTTTTTCAGTGCGGATTTGGCGCGTTCCAGCAATGTGTCAAACCTTGGGGCGATCTCACCATGATCCGAGCTGGCGAAGCCGACACTGATAGAGTAACGAATTTCTTTATCTTCACTAAGCACTACATCAGCATGCGCAAGTTCCTGGAAGCGTGTAACAACAGGCAGTGTATATTCAGAGGGCGTATTCATAACAACGGCGATAAAGCAGTCTTTATCAATTCTTCCGATTAAATCTTTTTCTCTGGTGGCACCAATAACTGTGCCACCAAATTCCCGCAAAACCGCATCAGCCGCTTCCTGACCGTATTCCTCCACAATGGCTGGAACGCGGTCAACTTCCATACACAGAATGCTGATGGGCTCTTTCGCCAGATCTGTATTCCGGTATGCTTTTTTAGCCTGATCCAGCAGTGATGTCGATTTGAGTGTGTGGGTCAGAGGGTCGAATGAATTGGCGATGGCAACCTGTTTCTCAAGTTTATGCACTCGAATAGCGAGAACAATTAAGTACACACAAGCAGCTGGCAATACCAGCATGGGGAAATAAAAGGTAAACAGCTCTTCCTGCCAATTGTCAGCGGTGATATCTCTGAGCAAAAGGATTGCAGTAACAAACAGACCAAGAGTAATGACTATTAGAGAGGTAAATAGTCGGGCCTGCGAAACATTTTTCCTTATTTGCGTCACTGGATTAGCTCGGGGTTTCTTTTATTTTTTCCACATTGTCCAGAATATAGAAAAATATGTCATTCGAACAACTGAATTTTTAGACGGCCATTTCTGGAAATTGGCTGGTTGACTGGCTATCTTGTCGAACTACCGGAACAAAAGAATTAAAGAAGATGGATCCACAGATTGAAACTTCCTGGAAAGCAAAAATCGGTCAGGAGTTTAGCAAGCCTTACATGCAAGAATTACGTGCATTTCTCGCCCAGGAAAAACAAAACGGCAAACGGATTTTTCCGCAGGGCAGCCTATGGTTTGAAGCCTTTAATCGAACGCCTTTCGACAAAGTACGCGTGGTTATTCTGGGGCAGGACCCTTATCACGGTCCAGGGCAGGCACACGGACTTTGTTTTTCCGTTTTAGGTGAAACCAGGCTGCCGCCTTCGTTGATCAATATTTACAAGGAGCTGATTGATGATGAAGGTATCAGACCACCGACCACTGGAGATCTTGGCCCCTGGGCAGATCAGGGCGTGTTATTGCTCAATGCCACATTAACTGTGGAAGAATTTAAAGCGGGGTCACACCAAAACAAAGGCTGGGAAGAGTTTACCGATTTTGCCATAGAGCGCCTGAATGAAGAACGCGAAGGTTTAGTGTTTATGCTTTGGGGCAGTTATGCGCAAAAGAAAGGGCAGCGAATTGATACCTCGCGCCATCTGGTACTTCGCGCTCCGCATCCATCACCATTATCTGCCCATCGAGGCTTTTTGGGATGCAAACATTTTTCCCAGGCTAATAATTATTTACAGTCCAGGGGGGTGGCCCCCATTGATTGGCAGCTTCCCTAAGAGTGCTCGTCCTGGTTTTGTATGTGGTATTTCAGGATTTTCCCATCGCATATAACGCTTCCCTGGGGCAGCAGGTCAACCGGCAACAGTGCCAGCCCAAACTCGGCTGAAGAGCTCAACTGAATAAGCTCTCCCAGTGATTGCTCATTGTCATCCGATCGGATGTCTGCTGGCAGTATCTTGCGCTCAGGGGGGTTGCTGCCAAAGTTGAGTACCTTCAAGCGCTTTTTCGCTTTTCCCCGATACTCCATCCGGGCGATGATTTCCTGGCCTGTATAGCAACCTTTCTTGAAATTGATTGCTCCGAGCAAGTCCAGGTTAAGCTGATGAGGTAGGTATTCTTCACTGAGCCTGGAATCAAGCGATAGCCAGCCGGCCATTAACAAGCTGTCTTGCCAGTGGTCTTCAGGACTCAGTTTTATGCTTGAGCTTTTTGGGGACTGAAGCAACTCTATGAGGCTCTCACTCTGCGTTTGGTTGAGTAGTCCCGTGTGGAACTCAGTATCGCCAAACTGAAAATTACAGGGGATATAGAGCTCTTCGGGCAGATTGGCCCCTTCTGTGTTTGCAATAGCGCAGGGATGCAGCCACTGGTTCAGCTCAACCTTGTAAAAAGCCGCATATTTTTTCAGGTATTCTGTTGTCGATGATACCAATTCTCTGGGCATCAAAAGCAAAATGGCTTCGTTTGTTTTGGTTGCAATAAAACTGGTAATTACACGACCTTTCACCGTGCAGATAGCACCGGGCAGGGATTCACCTGCGGACATCGAATTTACATCTGCCGAGCATTGCCCCTGCAAGAATTTAACGGTGTCGTCTCCTTTTATTTCGAGAATGGCGTACGAGTTAACAAGTATCAGTTTGTTGTCTGCTTCATGTTCGATTTTGCTAAATTCTGGCCAGATCGTCATAGTTTTGTCGCTGTCATTGATGAGGTTCTCAAGACTATAATATGGGGGTTAATTCACCTGATACCAAGGCACCCTGATGGAAAAAAACCGACTACGCTGGGCCAGCCGAAGGGGGATGTTGGAGCTCGACCTGATGCTCTCCCCCTTTGTTGAAAACCACTATGACCACCTTTCCGAGGAGGATAAAAAACTGTTTCAGCAGTTACTCGAAGAGCAGGATCAGGACATGTTTAACTGGTTTATCCACCGTCAGGAACCGGATTCCGGAGCACTGCAAAAAATTGTCTCTATTGTCCGTGCAAAAACTGGTCCAGAGGCTCTTTAGTTAAACCCAGGTTAATCGTTTCTGCTAACGATCATATTTTGGCCTGCGTAGTTGATAGGCACCATAATCGTGTCTTTGGCAATGGTAGATTCCTTCGGATAGTCAAGAGAGTAGTGCAATCCCCGGCTTTCCTTGCGCTGAATGGCAGACAAAATAATGCGCTCTGCAACCACCGCCAGGTTGCGCAGTTCAATCAGGTCATTTGTAATTCGGTAGGTTGAATAAAATTCGTGAATCTCTTTTTGCAAAAGACTGATGCGGTTTAATGCACGCTGTAATCGCTTGTTGGTTCTAACAATACCTACATAATCCCACATAAAGCGGCGCAGTTCGTCCCAGTTGTGGGAAATAACCACGGCTTCGTCGGGAACGGTTACGCGGGTTTCATCCCAGGGTTTTGCATAGTCGGGCAGCGGGATTTCGTCCAGTCGTTGCAGAATATGATCGCTGGCCAGTTTGGCATAGACAAAGCATTCCAGCAGCGAGTTACTGGCCATGCGGTTGGCGCCATGAACACCAGTGAATGATACCTCTCCAATAGCATAAAGGTTCATCAAGTCTGACTGTCCGTCGCCATCGACCACAACCCCGCCACATGTGTAATGCGCCGCAGGCACTACAGGTATGGGGCTTGTGGTGATATCGATGCCCAGCGCAAGACAATTTCCATAAATATTGGGAAAATGTGATTTTACAAACTCAGCGGGCTTATGGCTGATGTCCAATAGCACATGGTCACAGCCAAGCCGTTTCATTTCGAAGTCGATTGCCCTGGCAACGATATCCCTGGGGGCCAATTCCAGACGCTCATCAAATCGTTGCATAAAGCGCTCGCCATTGGGCAGTGTGAGACGTGCTCCTTCGCCTCTTAGTGCCTCGCTAATCAGGAAAGACTTGGCCTGCGGATGGTACAGACAGGTAGGATGAAACTGGTTGAACTCCATATTGGCAACGCGGCAACCGGCTCGCCAGGCCATGGCAATACCGTCCCCGGAAGCGCCATCGGGGTTGGTTGAATAAAGATATACCTTACTTGCCCCGCCAGTTGCCAAAATGACCGCTCTGGCTTGAAAGAGCTGCACCTGATCAGTTTCTAGATCCAGTACATAGGCGCCGTTGCACCGAATTTTATGAGAGCCTTTATCGGCCTGGGTTACCAGGTCAACGGAGATGTGTCTTTCAAAAATATGGATGTTGGGGTGCTGCTGAACCTGTTCAGACAGTGACAAGCTAACTTCCTTGCCCGTAGTATCTTCACTGTGGATGATCCGCCTGTGGCTGTGCCCACCTTCCTGGGTCAGGTGCAGGCTGGAGGAATTATTTTCGTCTCGTGAGAACTCCACACCCATTTCCTGCAGCCATGCCACGGCCTTTGTGCTCTCACTAACAATCTTGTTGACGGAATCTTCATGGCAAAGGCCCGCACCGGCAATCAGTGTGTCCCTGACGTGGGCTTCAATACTATCGCTGTCATCAAGTACCGCAGCTATGCCACCTTGTGCCCAATAGGTTGACCCTGAAGACAAACTGGTTTTGCTCAGTAGGTGAACCTGATACTTGTTGGCCAGGTGTAAAGCCGCGCTGAGTCCGGCGGCGCCGCTGCCAATAATTAGTACATCGGAGTTCTGGGTTTTGTTCATTGAGTTAAAAGGTACTTAATGCGAGGTGGACGATAGTATAAGCTGCACAGCATAAAAAATGGTTCTAGTAAAAGCGATGTTGTGATTGTGGAAACTTTGTTTGCAATTGATGGTCTTGGAGTGGGGCGTAAAATAGTGCGCTATCCCATTAATGTGCAAGTACATAACAAATATGTGATCGCAAGGGTTACGGGGATATATTGATGGCCACCGCTGGTGCCGAATTAAGCGATGTACAGCTGGTCAAGCGTGTTCAGAAAGGGGACAAGAAGGCTTTTGACATGCTGGTTCTAAAGTATCAATACAAGGTTCAGGCAGTGATTTCACGATTTGTGAAAGACCAGTCTGAGGTTCAGGATGTTGCTCAGGAAGCATTTATTAAAGCTTACCGGGCAATCCAGAACTTTCGCGGTGAGAGCCAGTTTTACACTTGGCTTTATCGAATTGCCGTAAATACTGCCAAAAATTATCTTGTGACGCGCAATCGGCGGCCGCCGAATGAAGATGTCGACATAAGTGATGCCGAGAACTATGGTGGTAGCGAATATCTCAAGGACAACGATACGCCGGAAGAGGAGATATATCGTGCTGAGCTGGAGGAGGTTGTATTAAAAGCATTAAGTGAGCTTCCCGAAGATTTGAGAACAGCCGTAACGCTTAGAGAAATGGAAGGAATGAGTTATGAAGAAATTGCTTCTATAATGGACTGCCCGGTTGGAACAGTGCGCTCAAGAATTTTTAGGGCGCGCGAAGCAATTACTGAAAAAATTAAACCTTTAATGGACTGAAACGTTCTAAGGTAAATAAATGCAGTTTTTTCTAAACTTTTTGAAACTTTTGTGATTTGTATAGGTCATAGCATGCAACTTGAGGCTTCGGCCAAACATTGGGATTGAGATATCTATGAGTCAACACAAACCTGTAGATCTGCGTGAAAAACTTTCCGCACTGGTTGATGGTGAAGTATCTGAGTGGGATGTACGCAAAACTCTCCAGCAGATAGACGAAAACAACGATCTCAGGGATGAATGGGCCAGTTACCAAAAGATAGGTTCAGTTCTTAGAAAAGAACCCTCTGCTGGTGTCGATATCAGTTCGGCCATTATGGCGGCAATCGAATC
>Ga0222652_1000962_pt1 | contig 9975 bp, 12 predicted proteins | sample AntAcemetagen371_FD_179803 | JGI IMG/M metagenome (GOLD analysis project Ga0222652, IMG submission 179803) | Saline water microbial communities from Ace Lake, Antarctica - #371 | ecosystem: Environmental > Aquatic > Non-marine Saline and Alkaline > Saline | place: Antarctica: Ace Lake | collected... | reverse complement strand
AAACCAGTTTTATCTATTGATTTAAAATATTATTCAGGAAATCCAGTCATTAGTACTTTTGAAAGAGTATCAAAACCAGGCAGAAGAATATTCTCAAGCGCTGATAGTTTACCAAAAATTAATGGTGGTCTTGGTGTTGCAATAGTCTCTACTCCAAAAGGTGTAATGACAGATGTAGATGCTAGAAAACAAAAAGTTGGTGGCGAAATAATCTGTAAGGTGTTTTAATGTCTAAAATTGGTAAAATAAGTATTTCAATTCCTGAAAAAGTTAAGGCAGTACTTTCGGGTAATGTCCTTAATATTGAAGGGCCATTAGGGAAAAAATCACTTAATGTTGACTTAGAAATGTTTAATCTTGATATTACTGAGGGAAAAGAAATTTCAATCAAACCCAAAAAAGTTGATCGAGATTCAAAAAGACTATGGGGTATGAATAGAAGCTTAATCAATAATGCTGTGATTGGCTCAAGTACTGGTTATGAAAAAATACTTGAACTAGTGGGTGTTGGTTATAGAGCTGCATTGAAAGATAAAGTTTTAAATTTACAACTTGGTTATAGTCACGATATAAACTTTGATATACCTGAGGGTATAAAAATTGTTGTTGAAAAACAAACAACAGTTAAGGTCAGTGGGTCTGACAAACAACAAGTAGGTATGGTTTGTTCAAAGATTAAGTCTTTTAGAAAACCAGAACCTTATAAAGGTAAAGGGATTAGAGAAAAAGGTCAGCATATATTAAGAAAAGAAGGAAAGAAAAAATAATGAAATTAAATGCCATTGAAAGAAAAAAGTTCAGAGTAACGAATAAAGTTAAAAAAGTTTCATCTCCTGATAGATTTAGATTAAGTATTTCGAGATCTGCAAAAAATATTTCTGCTCAAATAATTGATGATGTTAAAAATATTACATTACTTTCTTCTTCTTCAATTGAAAAAGACATCAAAGCTATGGACAAAATCAACAAAACAGAAATTTCTAAAATTGTTGCTGAAAAGTTAGCAAAAAAAGCTGTAGAGAAAAAAATAACAAAGATCTATTTTGATAGAGGAGTTTATAAATATCATGGTAGAGTTAAGGCATTCGCAGAAACATTACGTAAAAATGGGATGGAGTTTTAATTATGGATTTTAAAAAGAAAAATGACGATGGTATTGTTGAAAAACTAGTTCACATTAACAGAATTACAAAAGTTGTAAAAGGTGGACGTAGATTTGGTTTTTCAGCACTAGTAGTCGTAGGAAATCAAGCGGGAAAAATTGGTGTAGCTCACGCAAAAGCTAAACAAGTCCCTGATGCAATTAAAAAAGCCAATGAAACTGCCAGAAGAGTTTTAATTCATATTCCTCTAAGAGAAGGAAGAACTATTCATCATGATGTTTATGGTAAAGATGGTGCAGGTAAAATTATTTTAAGATCTGCTCCTAAAGGAACTGGTATTATTGCTGGTGGTCCAGTTAGAGCTGTTTGCGAAGTTTTAGGAATTAAAGATATAGTTGCTAAATCAATGGGAACATCAAACCCCCACAATATGATAAGAGCTACAATGAAGGCTCTTTCAAAACAAAATTCACCAAAACATATAGCAACAATTAGAAATAAAAAAATTTCTGACGTAATTGAAAAAAGAGGATAATGAGCACATTAAATACTACTGGAAAAGTTTTATATAAAAAGAGAATGAGAGTTGGTCGAGGTATTGGATCAGGAAAAGGTAAAACTTCTGGAAGAGGAGTTAAGGGTCAAAAATCTAGATCTGGAGTAGCCATCAAAGCTTTTGAGGGTGGTCAAATGCCTTTATATAGAAGATTACCTAAAAGAGGATTTAATGCCATTAAGAGATACCAAGCTATTATAGCAATAATGAACTTAGAGAAAATTCAATCATATATTGATGAAAAAACTATTAATTCAAGCGATATAATAAACATGGCTTTGCTTATAAAATTGAAATTAATCAATAAAAATTCTCAAAAATTAAAAATACTTGGTACGGGTGATATTAAAGATAAAGTTAGTATCGAAGCTGATCTAATATCAAAAGCTGCTGTAGTTAAATTAGAGAAAGCTGGCGGCACAATACAGTTAAAAAAATAATTAAGATATTATGAGCTCATCTTCTCAAACTAATGATCTTAAAAACAGAATAATTTTCACAATATTTATTTTAGCAGTTTATAGATTTGGTACTTTTGTACCTATTCCAGGTATTGATCCTGAACAACTACAAACAATGATGAGTGGCAATCAAAAAGGGTTACTTGGAATGTTTAATGTTTTTTCTGGTGGAGCAGTGAGTAGAATGGCAATTTTTGCACTTGGAATAATGCCATATATTTCTTCATCTATCATTGTTCAATTACTAACTGGGGTATCTGATTACTTTAAAAATTTAAAAGCTCAGGGTGAAACTGGTAGAGCTAAAATTACCCAAATAACAAGATATGGAACTGTTATATTAGCCACTGTACAGGGTTATGGTTTATCTATTGGTTTGCAGTCTTCTCCAGATCTAGTTATTAACCCAGGGTCATTTTTTACGATAACAGCAGTCTCAACTATTGTTGCAGGAACAATGTTTTTAATGTGGCTCGGTGAACAAATAACTCAAAGAGGTATTGGTAATGGTATTTCATTGATTATTTTTGCTGGAATTGTAGCTGAAATCCCAAGAGCTTTAGTAACCACATTTGAGTTGGGTAGAACTGGTGCCGTCTCCACAATCATGATTATTGGAATTTTTGTATTATTAGTTGGAACAATTATGTTTATTGTTTTTATGGAAAGAGCATTAAGAAAAATTCTAATAAATTACCCCAAAAGACAAATGGGAAACAAAATGTATGGTGGGGAATCTTCTCACTTACCATTAAAGATTAATCAGGCAGGTGTTATACCAGCAATTTTTGCATCAGCTTTATTGCTTTTACCTGTAACTTTTTCTAATTTTAGTTTTTCTGATAATGATACTTTCTTAAATATAAGCTCGTTCTTCACTCAAGGGCAACCTCTTTATATGCTACTGTATGCATCAGGAATAATATTTTTTACTTTTTTCTATACCTCAATTACTTTTAACCCAACAGAGACTGCTGATAATTTAAGAAAATATGGTGGCTTTGTACCAGGGATTAGACCCGGTGAAAATACTGCACTATACATAGAGAAGATTGTAACTAAACTTACAACAATAGGCGCTCTTTATTTAACTATTGTATGTTTGATGCCTGAGTTTTTAATTGCAAATTACCCAATACCTTTTTACTTAGGTGGTACTTCAATTTTAATTGTTGTTGTGGTTGCAATTGATACAGTAACCCAAATACAAACAAGATTAATGAGTTCACAATATGAGCAATTAATAAAAAAAACAAAATTCGGTAAATAATTTTGTGAATATAATTTTATTTGGTCCTCCAGGAGCTGGTAAGGGCACACAGGCACAATTCATTGTAAAAAAACATAACTACTTTCAATTATCAACTGGTAATCTCTTAAGAGAAGAAGTTAAGTTAAAAACACCATTAGGTTTTGAAATAGAACAATTGATATCTAATGGAAAATTTGCGTCAGATCAAACAGTGAATACACTGCTAAGAAAATCAATAACAAACCTTAAATATAGAGACAGGATTATTTTTGATGGGTACCCCAGAAATGTTGAGCAAGCTAAAAATTTAGAGTTAATTTTAGCTGAATTTGACCAATCGATTGGTCATATAATCTTTTTAAATGTTTCAAAGGATATTGTTGAAAAACGTATTATGGGTAGAATGACATGTGATAAGTGTAATATGACTTTGAATGAGTTTTTTAATAAAGAACAAATAGAATTACACCCATGTGGTAAAGATCACCTTAAGAAAAGAAAAGATGACAATTTTGATGTGGTTGTAGCTAGATATGACACGTATATGAAGACAACTAAACCAGTCCTCGATTTTTACTCAAATAATACAAATTACACAGAAATCAATGGAGCTGCTGAAATCGAGCAAATTAACAATAAAATCAATGGTGTTCTTAATGTTTAAGGCGTTGACTTTAGAACATCTTCTTATATAAAAGGCTAAATTTATTCTCAAAAATATGGCTCGTATAGCAGGTGTAAACATTCCCCAAAACAAACTTGTCCACATAGGGCTAACGTACATCTATGGTATTGGTAATAAATTTTCAAATCAGATTTGCACATCATTAGAAATTCCTACTGCAAAAAGAATAAACGAACTAACGGATGAAGATATTTTAAAAATTAGAGAATATATTGATGCAAATTTTAAGGTAGAAGGTGATCTTAGAAGAGACTACTCTTTAACTATTAAAAGATTAATTGATCTAGCATGCTACAGGGGATCAAGACATAGAAAAAAACTTCCAGTTAGAGGACAAAGAACAAGATGTAATGCTAGAACTAGAAAAGGTAAGGCTATTGCAATTGCGGGTAAAAAATTAACACCACTTAAAAAATAATTAATTTATGGCTAAAGTAGAAAAAGTAGAAAATCAAGATTCTGTTGTAGAAAAAAAAGCAGATAAAAAATCTAAAAAAAGCTCATACTCAAAAAAGAAAAAAATTAAAAAACATATTCTTAATGGTATTGCTTACGTACAATCAACTTTTAATAATACAATAATTTCAATAGCAGACACTAATGGAAATGTTATTTCATGGGCTTCTGCAGGACAAAAAGGTTTTAAAGGTTCAAGAAAATCAACACCTTATGCTGCACAAGTTGCTGCAGACTCAGCCGCATCTAAAGCATTAGAGTTTGGTATGAAGACATTAACTGTGCAAGTTAAAGGACCTGGATCAGGAAGAGAAACTGCTTTAAGAGCATTACAAGCGAAAGGATTTAAGATTCTTTCTATAAAAGATACAACACCAATGCCACATAACGGCGTAAGACCACCAAAAAAAAGGAGAGTTTAATAAATGGAAAGTTTAAATGTAAATGCTAAAAATTGGAAAGCATTAATTAAACCGGCTCAATTAGATGTTAAAATTAGTGATGATAAATCACATGCTAAAATTATAGCTGAACCATTAGAAAAAGGTTACGGTTTAACTTTAGGTAATTCTTTAAGAAGAATTTTACTTTCATCTATTAGAGGTACTGCTGTAACCTCGATTCAAATTGATGGTGTGTTACATGAGTTTACATCGATTAAAGGTGTTAGAGAAGATGTTACAGACATAGTCTTAAACGTTAAATCACTAGCATTAAAAAGCTCTTCAGATAGTGCTAAAAAACTTATTTTAGATGCAAAAGGACCAGGTGAAATTAAAGCTTCTGACATTGAAGCTGTCGCTGACATTGAGATTTTAAATCCTGATTTGGTTATTTGTAATTTAGATGAAAATACGCATTTCCATATGGAAATGAATGTTGGGAATGGCAAGGGTTATGTTCCAGCTGTAATGAATAAGCCAGAAGAACCACCTTTAGGTTTGATTGCAATAGATTCATTATACAGTCCAGTTAAAAAAGTTTCATACGCTATAAGCACTGCTAGAGAAGGAAAAGCTCTAGACTATGATAAATTAACTATGGAAGTTGAGACTAATGGTTCAATTTCAGCTGAAGATGCAGTTGCATATTCAGCAAGAATTTTCCAAGACCAACTTAATATGTTTGTTAATTTTGATGAACCTGTAGAAGCTCCTGTTAATGAAGTTTCAGCTGAACCTGAATTTAATAAAAATCTTTTAAGAAAAGTAGAAGAATTAGAGTTATCAGTTCGTTCAATGAACTGTTTAAAAAATGATAATATTATCTACATAGGAGATCTAGTTCAAAAATCAGAAGGTGAAATGCTTAGAACACCAAATTTTGGAAGAAAATCATTAAATGAAATAAAAGAAGTTTTAACTAGTATGTCTTTATACCTTGGTATGGAAATACCAAATTGGCCACCAGAAAATGTAGCTGAAATGTCTAAAAAGTTAGAGGAACAAATCTAATGAGACACGGAATGGCAAATAAGAAGTTAAATAGAACTTCTGAACATAGAAAAGCATTATTAAAAAATATGTTAAATTCTTTAATAAAATATGAACAGATTACTACTACACTTCCTAAAGCTAAATTTCTAAAGCCTCAAGCTGACAAGATCATTACTTTAGGTAAAAAAGAAACTTTACTAACAACAAAGATGTTAATGACGAAATTACAAGACATCACATCTGCCCGTAAAGTCACAAAAACTTTATCTAAAAGATATGAAAAAAGAAACGGTGGATATACTAGAATTATTAAAGCTGGTTTTAGATATGGAGACAATGCACCAATGGCAGTAATTGAATTTGTTGATAGAGATGTTGAGGCAAAAAGAGTTGATAAAAAGAAAAAAGAACCAACTAAAGTCCAGAACGAAGAGAAAAAATTAGCTACTGTTTAATCTTCAATATAAATTTAAATCATCATGAAAAAGTCATTTAACGTTGAATCAACGTTTAACGAAATGCGTATTGATAGATGGATACGGAATAATCTTGGTAATTACCCACAAGGCTTAATTGAAAAAAGTTTGAAAAGTGGAAAAGTTAAGATCAATAATAAAAAAGTAAAAAGCTCTCATAAAGTAAAAACAGGGGATATTATTGATCTATTCAACTTTGATTTTAAAGAAACAATTGTTCAAAAAACAATTAAATTTTTACCCTCTGAAGAAGTCATTAAAGAGAACGAAGATTTAATAATTGACAATAATGAGGACTTCATTGTATTGAATAAAAGTTCTGGTATTTCAGTTCAAGGTGGAACTAAATCTAAAAAAAATCTTGTAGATATCTTTGCTCGTAGTGATATTTTTCAAAATACAAAACCTTTTTCAGTTCATAGATTAGATAAAGATACATCGGGTGTTTTTATTATGGCTAAACACAGAGAGGCCGCACAATTGTTAACATCATTATTTAGATTAAGAAAAGTTCACAAAACGTATTTGGCAATATGTCATGGTGAATTACAAAAAGATTCTGGTGAATGGAATGATGATCTTACTAGATATGACAACGATAAAGAAATAGTAGAAAAAGCTAGAACTATATATAAAGTTTTAGACAAAAACTCTATTTGTAGTTTAGTTGAAATGAAACCGATAACTGGAAGAAAACATCAGCTTAGAAAACAGCTATATGCAGTAGGCTCGCCAATTTATGGAGATCAAAAATATAAGTTTAGTAATACAGATAAAGCTATTAATAAAAATTTAATGCTTCACTCTTACCAAATTAAATTCATGATTAAGGATAAAAAATATACTTACACAGCGCTCTTGCCAGATTATTTTAAAAAACTTTTAAAGACTAAAAGACTTAGATTTCCAAGTTCTTAATAAAATTTTCAACTATTACATCGCTTAAAGTATTATAGTTTTGATCATTAATAGATTTGAGATTTGTTACACCTTTATCTGAAATTCCACATGGAATGATATTCTGATATTTTGTAAGATCATTACTAATGTTAATTGCAAATCCATGATAGGCAATCCATTTGCTAACACGGACACCAATTGCTGCAACTTTTTTAATATTGGACTTGTTGTCTACCCAAATACCAATATTTTTTGGATCACCAAATGATTTAATATTAAATTCAAACAAGCTTTCGATAATTGTTTTCTCAATTAAAGTTATAAATTTTCTAATATCTTTTTTTCTTTGTTTTAAATCTATGACAAAATAACAAATTAATTGTCCAGGACCATGATAAGTGATTTTGCCACCACGATTAGTTTTAATCAGTTTTATATCTTTATTTAAAATTTCTTTTTCTTTATAGTTAGTGCCAGCAGTATAGATTTCTTCATGCTCTAGGAACCAAATTAAATCTCTTTTTTTATCATTATTTATATCTATCAATCTCTCTTCTAGAAGTTTTACTGCAACATCATATTTTACTGGTTTTATTGACTTTTTAATTTCTATATTCATTTATAAATTGTATTATTCTTATTATGCACTAAGAGTGCAAAATTGGTTTATAGGTAAATTTATGTCTTTAATAAAAAAAATAAAAGATAAAAAAGTTAATTTTGAGTTTAATAAAGAATATTTAAAAGTTGTTACAAATAAAATTGCTAATAACGACGCTCAATTTATTACAAATTCATTTAATGAAATGCATCCAGCTGATGCAGCTGATATTATTGAACATCTTGGTCAAAATGATAGAGAAAGTTTAATAAAGCTTAATAATTTTAATATAGATCCTGAAGTTTTTATTGAACTTAATGAATCTGTTCAATCTGAAATTATTGCTTATCTTTCATCAGATTCAATTGTTAAACTTTTAAAAAATCTTGAGTCAGACGATGCAATTGCTATTTTAGAAAATGTAGATGAAAAGGATAAAAATGACATTTTAAGCTCATTGCCACCAAAAGATCGTTTTGCTTTACTTGAAAGCTTAAGTTATCCAGAAGATACTGCTGCAAGAATAATGCAACGTGAATTTACCGCCACTCCAAGTAATTGGTCTGTAGGACAAACAATTGATTATTTGCGTGAAAATAAAGATTTGCCTGAAGAATTTTTAGAAATTTTTATTGTGGATGAAGACTTTAAACCTATTGGCACAGTGCCATCATCTAAAGTTTTAACAACTTCTAGAGATACAAAAATGCTTTCTATTATGTCGGAGTCTCAATTACTTATTCCTGTGGATATGGACAAAGAAGAAGTTGGTAACGTCTTTGAGAACTATAATCTAAATTCTGCTGCTGTAGTAGATAAAACTAATAAGTTAGTTGGTATGATTATGTATGATGACGTTTTAACCGTTTTAAAAGAAGAGGCAGAAGAAGATGCCTTGAGATTGGCGGGGGTAGGTGACGAAGAAATTACAGATGGTGTTTTTAAAAAGACTAAAAGAAGATTTAACTGGCTTTTATTAAATCTTTTTACAGCATTTCTTGCAACTTGGGTTATTAGTTTATTCGGTGCAACAATAGAGCAGATGGTTGTTCTGGCATTTTTAATGCCAATAGTTGCTTCTATGGGTGGGAATGCAGGTATGCAAACTTTAGCCGTTACTGTTAGAACTTTAGCAACAAATGATTTAACTAAAAATAATTTTTCACAAAATATTTTAAAAGAATTTAATATAGGAATTTTAAATGGTATCATTTTTGCAATAATTAGTGCACTTGTAGTGCAAATCTGGTTTCAAGATTCCTTACTTTCAATGATTATATCTATGTCGATGATCGTCACAATGATAGTGGCTGGATTATTTGGAATTCTTGTTCCAATAACTTTAAAAAAAATGAATATTGATCCTGCTATTGCATCGAGTGTATTTGTGACAACTATCACAGATGTTATTGGTTTTGTGTCATTCCTAGGTGTTAGTGCTTACTTTCTTTAAAAGTTATCTATCAATCTCACATTATTTAAATAATAAGCTATAAAAAGTTTAAATGGTTTGTTGTTTATATTTTTAGTCAAGGTCATTAAATTTCTGCATTCCAAGTATTCAATTTTAATATTAAATTTGTTAATTAAAAGTTTTTTTGACTTTTGAATTAGTTCTTTGGATTTTTTTGCATTAACATTATTCAGACTATTTTTTTTAAGTAGTGAAAATTTTAACCTTAATAATTCATTAGTAATTAAACCTGCGGTTTTAAGATTAGTTCTATTTAATAATCTATTTCTTGAAGATAATGCCATACCATTTTTACTTCTGATTGTTTTGCATGAATAAACTTTAATTTTATAATTTTGTGAAATAAAATCTTTAACTAAAAAATATTGTTGATAGTCTTTTTCACCCATGAACATCATTTTTGGAGATATCAATTTTACAAAACGGTTTAAAACATCGAGCACACCTTCAAAGTGACCTTTCCTGGATCCCGCACATAAAATTTTTTGTGATTTTTTTAAAGTAATTCGAGGTAATTTTTTATTTTTATAGATTTGATTTATCGTTGGTAAATAAACAAAATCAACTTTTAATCT
>Ga0222652_1000961_pt1 | contig 9979 bp, 5 predicted proteins | sample AntAcemetagen371_FD_179803 | JGI IMG/M metagenome (GOLD analysis project Ga0222652, IMG submission 179803) | Saline water microbial communities from Ace Lake, Antarctica - #371 | ecosystem: Environmental > Aquatic > Non-marine Saline and Alkaline > Saline | place: Antarctica: Ace Lake | collected... | reverse complement strand
CAGTGATTTGCACTTGTTGCTGGGTTTCGTCGAGATCACTGTCCAGTCGGGTAAACATGCCGGAATCCATGGCCGCGTTCATCAGCTGGTCTCGCCAGAGTGATAACTCGTCATAATTACTCCCCTGCAAAACAAACTCGACAGGCTGGCCACCGCCACCACGGGATAGCCCGCTGGGAGCGAAGGCAAAAACCTGCGCATCGACCAACTGGCCCCATACAGGCATCAGCTCATCAATCAGTTCGTTGGTGCTCATGCTCCTTTCGCTGGCGGTAACCAGGTTGACGAAACCCACCGCGCTATTGGTTTGGCCACCGAAACCCGGAGCAAACATGATTGTGCGTTGGATCAAACCCTCGTCAATATATTTTCCGAGAGGTTCGTGAACCTTGTTAACAACTGCTTCCATGCTTTCCAGGGAAGAGCCTTCTGCCACTTGGATACGAAGCATCATACTGCCCTGGTCCTGACTTGGTGCATACTCCTGTTCAATATTTTGAACGAGAAAGTAACCCAGTCCCAGTGCAGCTAACAGAATCGTTGGCGCCAGCCATTTTTGCTGCAGGATAAACGTGATCGAGCGCTCATAGCTATTGGACAGCCTGTCAAAGGCTTGATTCGTCTTTCGGGCAAAAGTGGAGTCTTTTGGTTTTTTTCTTAGAATTTTTGAGCACATCATCGGTGCCAGCGATAGAGCCAGAATGCTGGAAAAAATGACCGCTGCCGCAATTGTGACTGCCAGTTCTGAAAAGATCCGGCCGACGTTGTCGGTGAGAAAGGCGATGGGAACAAAAACGGCTACCAAAACCAGCGTGGTTGTAATAACAGCGAAGGCAACCTGCTTGGTGCCACGATAGGCCGCCAGTAAGGGCGGCTCACCAAGACTGACACGCCTGGAAATGTTTTCAAGTACGACAATAGCATCATCTACCACCAGACCGATTGCCAGTACCAGCGCCAGCAGGGTAATCAGGTTAATACTGAAACCAAAAGCTGCAAGGGCAATGAAGGATGAAATCAGGCAAACGGGCACCGTAACCATGGGAATCAGGGTTGCTCGAAAGGTACCCAGGAACAGGTAGATCACCAGACCGACCAAAAAGATGGTTGCGCCGATGGTGACATATACGTTATTCAGCGCTGCACGAATATATTGGGAAGGGTCACCGCCGGAGAAGATGGACATATGCTCGGGCAGGCTGGCCTGAATGCGATCAACAGTGGCATTGAGTTCTTCCAGCACGGTCACAGTATTGGCGGTGGATTGTTTTGAGACCCGGATAGTTGTGCTATTGAAAATGCCATTGCTTAGACTGATCCGCTGGGTGCTGGTCGGGCCAATACTTACATCTGCAACCTCGCCAAGTCGAACCAGATGCCCATCGTCGCCACGGCGAAGCACCAGATTGCGGAAATCTTGCGGGGTTTGGTAGTTGCGGGTAACCCGAACAGGGAACTGTCTCTGGTTACTCTCGATAGTACCAGCGGGTAATTCCACGTTTTCCGTTCGCAAGGCGTCGGCAATGTCTGTGACGGTGAGGCTTTGCGCAGCCAATGCCTGGCGATCAATGCTCAGGCGAATGGCGGGTCTGCCACCACCGTTCATGGCGACTTCGGAAATGCCGGGTACTGCGGAAAGCTGGTCGAGAATATAGCGGTCAACATAGTCCGCGATCTCAACACTGCTCATTTCGTCGGTGGTCACCGAAAAATAGGCGATTGGACTAGCATCGCTCTCCGCCTTGGCAACGCGAAGGTCTCTTATTTCGTCAGGAAGTCGTCCAGTGACCCGGCTGATTCTGTCACGAACATCATTTGCAGCCAGATCCAGGTCGCGATTGAGCTCAAATTCGATATTAACGGAACCGCGCCCATCCCGACTGCTCGAACGAATGGTTTTGACCCCTTCAATACCTGATACCGCATCTTCCAGAATCTGGGTCACCTTTGTTTCAATTACAGAAGCACTGGCCCCCGGGTAATTGGCCGCCACTGATACACGTGCGGGGGTAATATCGGGATATTCGCGGGTTGAGAGGTTCTGGTAAGAAAGTGTGCCGAAAGCAACCAGTAACAAACTAATCACCGTCGCAAAGACGGGCCGTTTTACCGAAGTATCAGAAAGCCACATAGAATTTATTCACTCGTTTGAGTAGACGCAGTTTGGTTTGGTTCTGATGCGGAGCTGTCTTCGGTACTATCCGAAACGTATCCGGCAATTTCCACTTTTGCATTGGGCCGAAGCTTGAATGCTCCGGCAGTTACCACTTCGTCACCGGCTTCCAGCCCGGAATCCACGACGACATTATCGCGCCAGCGACGGCTGAACTGAATATTTCGGCGTTGGGCCGTCATGTTTTCGTCAATAACGTAAACATAGGATTCAGCCGCATTCTGGATTAGTGCCTGTTCTGGAATGACCAGTTTTTCAATCCTGTCGGTAAGAACCTCGGTTGTCATCAGCATGCCGGGGCGCAAAATCATATCGGGGTTAGGGATGACCGCTCTAATGATCGCTGCGCGTGTTACCGGGTCGACACGGGAGTCAATTGCGGTTACCAGGCCAGTAAATTCCCGGTTTGGAAACGCGGCACTGTGTGCAACCACTGAGGCACCGACATCGACCCCACTCAAAAGTGTTTCAGGGACAGAGAAGTCCAGATTCAGTTGGGAAATATCGTCCAGTGTGGTAATCGGTGTTCCTGAAGTTAGCAGCGTTCCCGGGCTAACCATGCGAAAACCCAGCAAACCACCAAAGGGAGCCCGGATAAGGCGATCATCCATGCGGGCGATTATGGCATCCAGTCGGGCCTTGTTGGCAGAGACCGCTGACTCAGCTTGGTCAATAGCTGATACAGACGCCAGTTGGCTGCCAATATCGTTCAAACGACGAAGCTGGCGCTCTGATTCATCGAGGTTGGACTGGGCTTCGGCAAGCTGGGCAGACTGCTCGGCATTGGTCAGCTCGGCCAAAATATCACCTTCTTCGACCAGTTCGCCATCATCAAAATGGAGATTGCGAACGGTTTCTGTGACCTTGGCGTTGATTGTTAAGGATTCGTTGGCCGTCAGGGTGCCCAGTGATTCGACGCTATCGTAGATTTCTTGCGGGTTGACCTCTATTACCTCTACCGGAGTTGCAGAAGACGCCCTAGCTCCGCCATTTGTATTGCCGGTCGATGCTGTTTCATTTTCAGCGTCAGAATTGAAAAAATAGCCAATCGCAGCGCCAAAAAAAACAGCAGCAAAGATTGCGACGATAGACGTGGGAGATTTCATTCAACAACTTCCGGTGATCATGTTTTTTCTGCTTTATAGGTTAAGCGGTTAATAAGCGAACAATTGTAATTATTTGCTTAGATTTCCTTAAGATTGAGTAACAATGTTTACGCATGCAAACAGCTTATAGATTTACGGGTGGCCTCTATTTTTTGTAATTAAGCCAGTTGAAGGCCTTTTTAATAATATGGCAAACGGCTTTCGTTTTGGGGCGATAGCGCAAATAGTCCTAGTAATATTAAACTGATATAAGTGCCAGGTCGGGATAGCTGTTTTAAAACCGGCAATTCGTAAAGCCTTTAGACCTGTCTAAATGACAGGCCAATTATTCGGGCTTTTTTACCTCAGTAGTTTGAAAATATTTTTGCCAATCTCCGTGTTATCGAGATGACCTGAAAAGTTCTCGCTACCCGCGCCATAGGCAAAAATCTGCACATCGCCACCAGTGTGCCCGTAAGTTGTCCAGCCGCTGTAGGTACGGTGATTGATAATGTCCAGCAACTGTTTATTTAATTTATCCCCGGAGATGCTTTTGGCTGCAATGAGCGCCTCGGTTTCTTCTGGTGTCAATGCGAAATCGACATGTGTATTCCATACGCGAGTCAAGTCGTCAGCCTCCGACATTTCTGCAGTCAGAGTTTGTACAGAAGTGTGAATTTGATGCACTAATTCCGATTTCCATGAATATTCGTCGTACCCGCCAATACTAAAACCGCCTGTACCGTGATCAGCGGTAACGACAATCAGGGTTTCGCCATCCTGCTCTGCAAATGACTTTAGTGTCTCCAGTGTGAAGGCAAAATCTTCCATTTCTTTCATGGTGCAGGCGATATCATTGGCGTGTGCGCACCAGTCAATCTGGCTGCCTTCAACCAGCATGAAAAACCCATTTGGATTGTTTTGAGACAAAAGTGACAAGGCTTTTTCCGTCATTTGGTTCAGACGATCCTGATGATCAGGGACATCTATTGCATGCGGCAAACCCACAGGGGCGAAAAGGCCCATGGCCGGGAGAGAACTCAGATTTTCCAGGTCAGCCAGCTTGTCTATGTATTGATAGCCAAGCCCCTTGAATTCGTCGACGAGGTTACGATCTTCACGAATAAAATAACGAGTGCCCCCTCCCAGCATCAAATCGATAACCGGCTTGCCATTCAACTGATTGCTTAAATAGTTGTCAGCAATTTCGTCGTAATTCTGCCTCGATTCATTGTGCGCAATATAACTGGCAGGCGTGGCGTGATTGATTTGGGAAGTAACGACAATGGCGGTATTTTTGCCAATGGCTTTGGCTCTTTCCAGTACTGTTTCGACAGGTCTTTTTTCACTGTCAACGCCAATAGCTGCGTTATAGGATTTGATGCCACTGGCAAGAGCGGTGGCAGAGGCAGCAGAATCAGTGACAATTGTCTCGTCTTCCGGATAAGTTGATGACATCCCGGTTATCAGTTCGTCAAAAATCGTGGTTTCAATTATCGGGGTTTCGGGGTTATCTGCGTAATAACGATAGGCTGACGTGTACTCTGGCCCCATGCCATCACCAATCACCATAATGATATTTTTGGGTATGGCCGGATTTTTCTCTTCGACGGCTGTCGTTTGAGTATCCGAAGAACAGCCGGATAGTAAAAAGAGAAAAACAGACAGCAGGGCATGGATTGTTTTGGTCATAACGAGCTTCCTGTGATTTGGAAAAGACGATAACGCAGATGTCGCCGAATCAGTATACTAAATCATAATCAAAACACGGGTGTGGCCAGAGTTGTTATTGATTCTTTACCTGGATGTTTTTGAGTTGCTGCTTCAACATTTTGGCAGCGAAGGCATAACCACCGCGAGCACCATCAAGAAAATGCACGTGATTGCGGTTGTAGTCTGACACCATGCAGGTAACGATAGAGCTGCTGGATTTGTGTGTGCCATAAACAAGTTTTTGTTCTTGCCTCAGCTTTTCCAAATATAACTCCAACTCCTCGCGCTGCTGCACCGAGCCGGAGATAACCATGCGCAAAATATCGTCAAATTTGCGGTAGTCGGTATTCTTGATGAAGTGGTCCTTGTATTTGCCCCATTCAGTATCGTCTGTCGTCACATTGCGCGCCATCAGGTATTTACCGGCAATAGCAAGTAACCAGAGCTTTATCTGGTAAAGCAGTCGTCTCCGGCGCCCGGTGGGAAAGGTCCGTATACGTGCTTCAACTGACAGCTTGCCAGGAGAAAAAGTCAGGTTCAGGTGTTTTTTCTGGACTGGGTGAAAATCGGATTCTTCGCCATAGATTTCCTGGATTTTCTGGCTTACTTCTACATACGTTTGGTTGGCGCGTTCTGCCTTTTTATCCAGCGCACTTACCATCAGGGTGAGTACTTCTTCCCTGGGCGACTGAATTTCATTCCAGCGACATTCAAAGCCATCAAAATCGCCTTTTGTGGGTATGTTCCCGGGTATAAAGTAGGGATTTATCGCGCTTTCATCCTTGAGTAATGTTTCCGCGTAGCTGAGACCACCGCCGCGAAACATGGCTTGCTGGTGATAGTCATCCGGCTGGAACCTGGCAACAAACACCTTGTAGCCTCCAGCAGTCAAATCAGCGACTGGAATAACACCTACACGCAAATTCAAATTAAACGAATCCAGTGCCAGCTTGCGACTGGCGGACAGCGCTTGCCAAAGGGCTTCCTTGTTTTTTGGTGGGACACAGAGGGTCGCACCGTCGCCACCAAAGACAAACGGCAGGGGCTGTCGATCAAATACGTTGAGGATAGCGATGACTGTAGCCGTGCTTACCGAGTTCACCTGGCGATACATGCCGCGTTCAATTGCCAGGGTCGAATGGACGATATCTGCGACTACCACGAACCAGTCATTGGGCAGCTCCCGGTAGTTATCCGGATCGGAAAATCCGCTGAAAAGCGGAAATCCCGGAAGTTCTGAGTAGAAGTTATCTGATGTGCTCAATGAATTAATCCCTGATAGCGCTGGCGTCAGCCTCAGTCAATTTGTCCAATTTGCGAATATTGGGGAACAGGTAATAGCCGCCTATGGCAACGCCCAGCGCCATCAAGCCACCTATGACAACCGTTGTCACGGGGTTTAGCAATGCGGCAACCGAGCCTGCGCGGAAATCGCCCAATTGATTTGAACTCGCAATAAAGATGGTATTCACTGCGCTGACACGGCCCCGGAGCTCATTGGGCGTGGCAATTTGAATAAGCGTTGAGCGGACATTGACACTGATGGTGTCTACACCGCCGTATAACCATAGAGCAAGCAGGCTGATCCAGAGCGTTCTTGAATAGGCAAATACAAGGATAGAAGCAGCAAACAGTATCAGGGCGCCAAACAGTAGGCGACCGGAATGTCGCAACTGACCTGTGCGGGCCATGACCAATCCAAACATCACTGCTCCCAAAGCAGGCATGCCGCGCAGGAACCCCAACTCTGTTGGCCCCACGTGCAAAATATCGCTGGCATACACCGGCAGTAATGCCATAACGCTGCCAAACAAGACGGCGAACAGGTCAAGGCTTATACAACCCAGTACTATCGGGCTCTGCTTGATAAAACGAATGCCGCCAAGCACCTGCGCCAGCCCGCGACCGCTAGGTCTGACATGCGCTAGCCGAGGCAAAAACAAAAAGAATAGTGTCGAAGCAAGGTTAAGCAGGGCCAGGGACCAATAGATTTTTTGATCTATCCAGGCCAGAAGCAGTCCGGCGAGAAATGGGCCGGCGGTTGAGGCGGTGTTATAGACCACAGCAGTAATAGCCACGGCTTTGGGGAAAAAGGTCTTTTCAACGATATTGGGCAATATGGCTTCTTGTGCTGGCCGATAAAAAGCGCGCGAGCAACCAAGCAGAAAAAGCAAGCCGAATACCAGGTGTTTGTCGACTTCATCAGCGTTCATTACCAAGGCAACCAGTCCCATTAACAGGGTTTCTGTGGCCACACAGGAGATCAGCACCAGCTTTCTTGGCACCTGGTCTACCACCCAGCCTGTAAACATGAATAGCGAGAGAATGGGGATGATTTGCATCAGGCCAATCATGGCCAGGTCAAAGGGGTTGCCGGTGAGTTGATACAGATGCCAGCCGATGGCCACTGACATCATGCTTGATGTCAGGCTGACACAGGCGCGTGCGGATAAATATGACAAAAGCGCGTTGTGTTGCATTCGGGATTCAGGTGGGTAGGGAGTTTAGAGGCAGCCGTATTGTCACTTATCTATAAGTGGTTTTCGATTGAATTTTATGGAGTTTATTCATGCAGGAACCTAATAAGCAAGGTGGTAATTTTTCTGTCCGGTTATTGCGAGTATGATCAATAGATGAGATGTCAATTTATAGGCATTGCCAATTATTCTTAGAAAATCATAATAAAAAAACTATTAAGCCTATGAAAAACCTATATTGGTATCAGTGGGTAGGTAGGTCAAGAATGACTGTTAATCAACGGGTACTTAATAAAGTTAACCAGACAGGAGAGTGTTCTAATGTCAGAAAGTAAATGCCCCTTTAAACATACCGCTGGTGGGGGAACTCAAAACAAGGAGTGGTGGCCCAACCAGTTAAATCTTGAAATTCTCAGTCAACAGTCTTCCAGGTCCAACCCTATGGACGACGATTTTAATTACGCTGAAGATTTCAAAAAGCTCGACCTTGCGGCAGTCAAAAAAGACCTTGAAGCCTTGATGACTGACTCTCAGGAGTGGTGGCCAGCTGATTTTGGCCATTACGGTGGCCTGATGATACGAATGGCCTGGCACAGTGCCGGTACGTACCGGGTTCAGGATGGCCGTGGTGGCGGTGGTTCTGGAAGCCAGCGTTTTGCGCCGCTTAACAGCTGGCCCGATAACGTCAATCTGGACAAGGCTCGCCGTCTGCTGTGGCCAATCAAGCAGAAGTACGGCAAGCAAATTTCCTGGGCAGACCTGATGATACTTGCAGGTAATGTCGCGCTGGAATCCATGGGCTTCAAAACCTTTGGTTTTGCCGGTGGCCGTGAAGATATCTGGGAGCCCGAGCTGGATATATATTGGGGCAACGAAAAAGAGTGGCTTGACGACAGACGTTATCAGGATGGGCACAAAAATCTGGAAAACCCTCTGGCTGCCGTGCAAATGGGCTTGATTTACGTTAATCCGGAAGGCCCGGAAGGCAACCCTGACCCCGTTGCTGCCGCGCATGATATTCGCGATACCTTTGAACGTATGGCAATGAACGACGAGGAAACAGTCGCGCTGATTGCCGGAGGGCATAGTTTTGGTAAAACCCACGGTGCTGGTGACCCGTCGCTGGTCGGCCCTGATCCGGAAGCGGCCGGCCTGGAAGAGCAGGGCTTGGGCTGGAAGAGCAGCCATGGTTCGGGTAAAGCGGGTGACACCATTGGTGGCGGTCCTGAAGTGACCTGGACCCAAACACCAACCCAGTGGAGCAACCTGTTTTTCGAAAATCTGTTTGAAAACGAATGGGAGTTGACCGAGAGTCCGGCAGGTGCCAAACAATGGGTGGCCAAAGACGCAGAGGAAAGTGTTCCGCATGCGTTTGATTCCTCAAAGAAGCAAAAGCCCACAATGCTGACAACTGATCTGTCGATGCGATTTGATCCCGAGTACGAAAAAATTTCCCGTCGTTTCTATGAGAACCCGGATGAGTTTGCCGACGCTTTTGCCCGCGCCTGGTTCAAACTGACGCATAGGGACATGGGCCCCAAAACACGCTATCTGGGGCCGGAAGTGCCGAAAGAAGATTTGCTGTGGCAAGACCCTATCCCTGCGGTTGATCATCCACTGGTGGATGACAGCGATATCAAGGCACTTAAAGGAAAGATCGCCGATTCTGGTTTGTCTATCGGGCAGATGGTAAAAACTGCCTGGGCTTCCGCCTCGACATTCCGCGGTTCAGATATGCGTGGGGGTGCCAATGGCGCCCGTATCCGTCTGGAACCAGCAAAAAACTGGGATGCCAACGAGCCAGCAGAGCTGGCTAAAGTGCTGCAGCTATACGAAGAGATCAAAAGCGATTTCAACAACTCTGCTTCCAATGGCAAAAAAGTTTCTCTGGCCGATCTGATAGTTCTGGGTGGTTCTGTGGGTATAGAGAGTGCTGCGAAAAATGCCGACATTGACCTTAGTGTGCCCTTTATCCCGGGTCGTATGGATACTTCACAGGAGCAAACGGATGTTGACTCTTACAGCTATCTTGAGCTTTCGGCTGATGGTTTTCGGAATTATCAGCGCGAAAATTTTGCCGTTACTGCGGAGGAATTGCTGTTGGATAAAGCCCAGTTACTTACCCTGACAGCGCCCGAAATGACGGTGCTCGTAGGCGGTATGCGCGTATTGGGTGCTAACCATGGCGGCTCCTCTCTCGGGGTTCTGTCAGATCGACCGGAAACCCTGACTAATGATTTCTTCGTGAATCTGCTCGATATGGGCACAGAGTGGAAATCAGTCGGCGGTGATATTGAAACCTTTGAAGCCAAAGACCGTAAAACCGGTGACCTGAAGTGGACGGGTACCCGTGCTGACCTGGTTTTCGGTTCCAATGCAATTCTGCGAGGGTTATCCGAGGTTTACGCTGAATCAGGCAACGAACAGAAGTTTGTTAGCGACTTTGTTAAAGCCTGGGTCAAGGTGATGGATCTTGACCGGTTTGATCTGAAGTAATCTGACCTTGAAAAAATAAGTATAGACAAGGATGT
>Ga0222652_1000960_pt1 | contig 9985 bp, 12 predicted proteins | sample AntAcemetagen371_FD_179803 | JGI IMG/M metagenome (GOLD analysis project Ga0222652, IMG submission 179803) | Saline water microbial communities from Ace Lake, Antarctica - #371 | ecosystem: Environmental > Aquatic > Non-marine Saline and Alkaline > Saline | place: Antarctica: Ace Lake | collected... | reverse complement strand
AACCCAAGATTTAAAAAGGCTATAACATTTATTACAAGTGCGGGCCATAAACCTGGACTACTTCATATTGATAAGCCTGGAATTATTCCTTTAATAAATCAAGGAACTGTTCTAAATATTTATATTCCTAATTATCTAATTGCAAAAAAGGGTGATGTTAAATTCATCATAGATTTTTTTGTGTGGCTGGTTGGTGAGAAAAAGTGGAAAATAATAGAGCAATGGATTGCTTTTATGGTCCAATACCCAGGAATAAAAATGAAGTGGGCCGTGGTTTTAGTTTCAGTAGTAGAGGGAGTTGGTAAAGGGTTATTAGCTAGGTTAATCTCAAGAATACTTGGTGCCGATAATGTAAATGAAAACGCTAATTATAAACACCTAACAAATACACATAATACGCTGCTAATAGGAGCACAACTTTTAGTATTAAATGAAGTTTCGCTTGGAGATTTTAAGAGTAAGCAAGAAGGTACAAATACTCTAAAGAATTTCGTAGCAGATGACATCTATTCTTGCAACTTTAAGAATAAACCGATGGTTAAATTACCTAACCTAACAAACTTTATGTTGTTTTCTAATGATGAGAGAGTTGTTGAAGCTCCACGAGGAGGGAGAAGATATTGTTTCAATAACATATCAAAAACAGAAAAAGACATTATCCAAAAAACTAATGAAGGATTTTTTGATAGAGCTTGGAAATTTGTTGATAGCGATGAGGGAGCTTCGGCCCTACTACACTACTTTGATAAAGAAGTTAAAATTCCAGATCCAACAATATTTCAAAAGAGAGCTCCGGAGACGGATGATCTATTAATATTAATAGAACAAAGTAAACATCCTCTACAAAAGAAACTAGAGCACGACCTTACAAGGCACGACATCCATAAAAGAAAAATATTTAATTTAGATTGGTGCGGATTAATAAGCTTCGACGTATTAAACGAGAAATTAAATACTTCAAGTAAAGAGGACACTAATCAATATGATTGGGGCAGCTTTGGAGACGACGCAATATTAAAATTCTTATCAGCTAATGCCGTTAGATGGAACAATGGAGATAGCACCAGACAGATAGAAATTAATGGAGTTAGAAATAGATTATATATTTTAGATGATAGTAAATGCCCAATACCAGGGAAGAGCTACAAAGACCTAACACCAAAAGATATTGAGATTATCTATAAAAATTATACCTCTATAAAAATAGAGATCAGAGACCAAGAGAAAAATCTGGAGAAAGCTCAAACAGACCTTACAGACAATATAAAAAGTTTAAAAAATATTATTGAAGAAAACATTAAAGAAGCAAGTGGAAAAGGCGTAGGATCTAGATTTAATAGTTCGTTTAAAGATCTAACAGTTGATACAGCTTATGAAAAGCTGATGAGTGGTGAAATTAAAGTGTCAAATAAAACTCCTATAGATTGTATAAAAAATATTAATGATAGTCGGGAAATTGTTGAAAGAGGAATAAGAACACCAATTGAAATACTTATGAGCTTCTCTGGTTGTAATTATAACTTCACACCAAAGAAATCGATCATATAATGAATAATGATAGTAGAAAAGCCAAAGGCAGATACCTTCAAAATATTGTAAAAGACAAAATAATAAAGCTATTTAATTTAACTAATGCAGATATTAGAACTAGCAACACCGGAGAGAATGGTGAGGACGTTAAATTGTTATCCCTTACTGCAAAGAGAGCTTTCCCCTATTCTGTAGAATGCAAAAATGCTGAACAACACATAGGACTTTATAAGAACTTTAAGCAAGCAAAGCGACATAACCACCGGGAGCCCTTGTTAGTGATTAAAAAAAATAGAGAACCGGCACTTGCTATTATTAGCCTGGACCATTTCTTTGAACTAATCGAGAAAGATGACTAATCAGGCAACTCAAGTAAATCATCTGAGTTTAAGACCTACGCTGCTTCCGTTTTAATTTAGTAAAGTATTAAAAGGGGTGAGATGGTTGAGATGGTTGATACTAGCTTTAATCTTTTAATTGGATCTGATAAAATGATAACACCGTGCAAAAAGGCAGACCACCCGCTGCAACGGAAAGCAACTTTGTTAACTTGAATATGACTAATAAAAAATTAAATCCATTTGATCTAAACCGAACAGAATACGCTGATTTACTAGGTATTACACCGAATGCTGTAAGAATGAGAATGCGCAGAGGCCAATTAGATGGAGAGTATAAATTTGAAAATGGAAAATATAATTTCAGAGCTCCAGAGGGAGCCCGTGTTTCTATAGTTAGTAGCCCTGGTCAAATGACCCTCTCAACTAAAAGAATTATCAATAGAGGAGCTCACGAAACTTCAAAAAATCCTAGATATACAACAGCATTGAGGAACAGAAACGAAGCTGTCAAATTAGCGAGTTTAAAATACAAGGTATCAGATAAGATACAGAGCTTGCTTCCAAGAGCAATTGAATTAGCTGAAAAAGAAAATAGAGAGCAATTAGAAAAGAAAACTACTCACTTAAATAATTACAACAGCCGTGGTCCAAAGGTCCGTGATCGGTTGGCTTTGAATATTGATTACAATCCACGGCCCACTGTTCACAAACCATTTAGAGGCTATGACAGTATTGGAACCGATTATGACGATGGATCTGTAGAGGTTGATGTATCAAGATATTCTGGAGGATCTGTAATTAGTGAACCAAGGTTTGAGAGTAAAGTTGCAGAGAGTATTTGGAGATTAAAAAATAAAAAATGACCACCTTGTAATTCCTGGGCCCTGATTATATAATCTAGATAATTAGTAATAATTCACTTTTGCTCTTGGATCTATGCCCATAGGTCCAAGAGTATCTTTCTAAAATTTTTTGCTAGAATTTTATCTAAAGTAACATTGTTGATAAATAAGGATTATAGAAGCACGGTCTGTTTTTCCTGTTGCTTTGTGGTGGTAGCCCAGTTCATGACCCATGGCTGATGGAACGTCTAGACAAGGTTTTTTTTAATGTTGGAAAAATATTTGTGCACATGTCTCAAACCTGTTAAAGTATTTTCTCCACTTTTTCTCACAAAATCATGTTCAATTATTCCAACGCCAATTAAACCTTCAATAAAGTTGTCGTCTTCAAGGGGTCTTGTTCGTTAAATAGAGAAGTTGTAATTTTTGCTATCTATCCTAGTTTTATTTGTTCCAATATCCGTATCTCTTTGACTATATTGAACTGCGAAACCTAGTAAATCATTATTATTTAATTTTTTATCACCACCAACTGCTATGTCTTAACTATCAATTTCATTTGAAGAAAAAGTGTACGCTGACGATTAAAATTTTAGTATTACCTTAACGCGCATCAAGAACAGCATGTAAAAACTGCTTAGTTCTCTCATTCTGTGGATTGTCAAATAATTGTTCTGGAGGTCCTTGTTCAAATATCTTTCCTTCATTAAAAAAACATACACGATCTGATATTTCCCTAGCAAAACCCATCTGATGTGTAACCATAATCATAGTAAGGTCATGCTCTTTATTCAAAGATCTAATTACATTTAAAACTTCACCAACAACCTCTGGATCTAGTGCGGATGTAATTTCATCCAAAAGCATGACCTTTGGTCTCATGGCTAAAGCTCTAGCAATTGCAACACGTTGCTGTTGTCCTCCTGACAATCTTGACGGGTGTTCATCTTTTTTATCTGACAGTCCCACCAATTCCAATAAATCAAGAGCTCTCTCTTCAGCTTCCTCTTTTTTCATGCCAAGAACCTCTATTGGAGCTTCAATACAGTTTTGAAGGGCTGTCATATGTGGAAAAAGATTAAATTGCTGAAATACCATTCCTATTTTAGATCTTCTTTCTCGTAAATATTTTTCGTTTGCAATTATAAGTTTTTCTTTATCGGGCATATGAGTTAACGGCTCCCCTTCTAAATAAATTATACCTTGATCAATTTTCTCTAATGTCATTAAGGCTCTTAATACAGTTGTTTTGCCTGATCCTGATGGACCAATAATTGAGACCATTTCATTTTTTTTAATTTCTAAATTAAGTTTATCTAAAACAACAAGGTCTCCATATTTTTTTGTGACATCAGAAAATTTTACTAAAATATCATCAAGATCATTCATTTAATTTTTTACCTTTCCTTGAGCCTTGTTAACTGATCTTTCTAATTTTCTAATACCTATAGCAGCAGGTATAGATAGAACTAAAAAAATAACTCCTACCATAGTATATGGCTCCAAATAACGGTAGTGCTCTCCACCTACTGCTGTTGCTGCATGAAATAACTCTGCAACACCAATTGTTGATAATAAAGGAGTATCCTTAAAAATTCCCACTAAATAATTTCCCATTCCTGGTATAGCTATTGGAAAAGCTTGAGGAAAAACTATTCTTCTATAAGTATATAATGTAGTAAAATTTAAAGCTCTACATGCTTCCCATTGAGATTTTGGAACGCCTTCCAAGGCTCCTCTATAAACTTCTGAGAGATATGTACCAAAATGAAGTCCTATAGTTATCATTGCCGTTACCCAAGCAGATAAAATTATGCCAAATTGAGGACCAACAAAATAAACAAAAAATAACTGAATAAGAAGTGGTGTTGATCGAATAAATTCTACTATTTCTCTAACTGTTATATTTATAATTTTATAAGGTGTGCGTTGACCTACTAAAAATAATATACCTACTACAACTGCTATTGCATAGCCTATTCCTGCAGCCATTATAGTGTTTAAAGTTGCCCATAACATTTTTGGCAATATTTGATATGCAAAATCCCATCTCCATTCTACGTTCATATTATATTTTTTCCTTTCCTACTTTTCTTGCAGCAAGGACCTCTAACCAACGTAAGAAAGGAACAAGAAAAAATCTTGAAATTATATAGTAAATTAAAAGAGCTGAACCAAAGCATTGAGCAGATAACCACGTGATTGAATTAATCTGTTTTGCTTCAAATGTTAGATCAACAACAGTTACTAACGCAACTAATGCGGTAGCTTTTAAAAGTTCTACAGTTAAATTTGCTGCTGGTGGAAGTATAATTGGAAAAATTTGAGGGATAATAATTCTTCTCATTCTTTTTGCTGGACTTAAATTTAACGCATAAGCACCTTCCCACTGACCTTTAGGTACTGCTAGAATTCCACCTCTAACAATTTCTGCCCCATATGCACCAAAATTTAATCCTATTGCAACTACACCCGATGTAAAAGCTTCTAATGATAAACCAAAAAAAGGTAATACATAATAAAACCAAAATAATTGAACCATTAAAGATGTTCCTCTAAAAAATTCAATATAGACAGTTGCAATACCCTGAATAACAGAATTATTTGATACTCTCATTAGTCCAAAAATTATTGAAATAATTACATAAAGAATAGTAGCACAAATTAAAACTTTAACTGTAGTAACGGTTCCTAGTAATAAAGTAGATCCATGTTCAGCTAAAAATGAAAAATAACTCAAACTTAATACCTTTAAATTATATTTAAAAAGAAATCAGGCGACTTTTTTCATCGCCTGAGTAAATTATTTTTTTTATATTATCTGTTGCAAGCCCAAGTTGTTGTCATATAAGCAGGCTGAATTTGTGCTTCTCCATACCCGTACTCACCAGCTCTTTTCATCATTTTAGCTGGTTTAGCCATAACTTTTGCTAATGCTTTATTAAAGTTATCTCTAAATTCAACATCAGTTTTTCTAAAACCCATACCAACTACATTTAAAGTTTCTTCAGGCATTTTTTTTGGATCAGCTACTTCAAACATACCATTGCTTTTTGCTTCATGCTCTTTTGCACCAAAAAATGTTTCAACAGCAACATCAGCTCTTCCTGCTTTCATGGCAGCAAGAATTCCAACTTCACCTTCGACTAACATCATTTGACTTTCAGGCACACCATATTTTTTAGCAGCTGCAACTGTATTAAAGCCAGCACCTGTTACAAGCTTTGCACCTGTTCTAATAACATCTGCATAGTTGTAAATTCCTTTAGGGTTTCCTTTTGGAACCATCATAGCGTCACCAAAAACACCTATAGGGTCAGAAAAATTGATGCTTTTGCATCTTTTTGGCGTAATATACATACCACCAGTAATAATATCTGAACGACCAGCATTTATTCCTGGAATTAACCCTGACCATTCAAAAGTTTTAAATTCCATTTGATCTTCAGTAATTCCCATTTCTTCAAAAACTGTCAATGCAATCATATTGACAAATCCTAAAGGTTGACCATTATCTCCTGCATAAGCCCACGGCACAGCAGTACCAAAACCAAGCGTTAACTTTCCACCATTTTTTATTTTACTAGTCAACGTTTCAGCGCTAACTGCAGTAATACTAAAAATGATTACAAGAAAAACTGAAAGTGACTTAATTAATTTATTCATTATTACCCCCTATATATTATTTAATAAAAAAATAGGTTAGCAAGAATCTAAATTTCATGCAAATTACTTAAAAAACTAATAACAACTAAGGGTTGATTTTCTCATTAGAAAATTACTGAATTACCAACATTTATTTCACCATCATCTAAAGCGGTTAAATAAATTCCCATTTCAATGTGATTGTAAAATTTTTTTAATGACTGAAGTAAATTCAAAGAACTATCGTCTGTTGTTGGCTTTAAGTTAATTGCAACACATCTTGGGATATTTTTTTCAACCTTAAAAGAAATATTATTAATCTTGATAATTTTTCCTATCCATTTCCTTTCTTCCCAAGGTTTAATTCCATCAACACATATATTCCCTCTAAATCTAGATATTTCAATTTTTTTGCCTATTTTTTCTTGAAAGTCATTAATGCTTTGTGTGTTTAAAAGTGAAACTGAATTGATAAAATCAACTTTTCTTGAAATCGTTGTGTCAAAAAAAGGAAATTCTTCATTTTTCATTAAAATTATTGGTTCCTTTAAAGAATTTTCTAATTTTATAATTTTATTTGATAGTAATTGACGTTCAGTTGATTCATTCACATCAATTGTTAAAATTTCTTTATCTTCAAATGTTAATGTTAATTTATTTCCCTTAAACAAAAAATTATATTTATTTAAAACTGCTGAGCTTTTAAGAGTTAAAATTTTATTCCATTTACCTTTTCTCTCTTCTGGGCTTTTTTCAAATAATCGTGCTTTGTATGAGTCTAGGTTTTTAGAAAATGCAAAAATTCTATCTCCTACAATCCCAATATTCTTTTTAATTTTACATGTATCAATGCTTTGAAATGATATAGATTTCACTGGACAGTAATTTATGGAAGAAATAGTTGCGCTCATATAATATTCTAAAATAATATGTTTAAATTGTCTTCAAATCAACTTCAAGAATATAATGATAATGATTATGTTGCTCCAATAGATATCTTATCTAAAGATGAAGCTTTTGAAATTAGAAAGAAAATAGAAAATATTGAAACTAAATAGCCTGATGAACTAAAGGATGGTGAAAAAAATTATGCACCTATGATTTCACCTATACTTGATAAAAAAGACAAAGAATTTGCAAGAATTATAGGTCCCATCGATTTTAATGATAAGGAATTTGTTAATTGGTTGAAATTTTATAATTAATTCAAGTTATTTTTTTGGCACCAACGGTGGTACACGGAGAAAAGTTTTTTACCTCTGCTTTCCAGCTAGTTAGAGATTATTTCTTATTCCAAAAAAGCCATATAAAAAAACCTGCAGCTAATACTAAAAAACCAGCCACAAGCAAATCCCCAAAGCTTCCTGGCTCTTTAACTTGGTTTAACTCGTGGTGAGCATTGCTAATACTACACCAAAACAAACCAAAAATAATTATCCCTAAAATTTTTTTCATGCACCAAGACCCTAGCACAATAATTCTTGGCACAATAGTGGCACAATTCAGTAACAACTTCTGCTATTTGCTAAAGCAACTTTGTTGTAAAATAAGGATTATAGAAGCACAGTCTGTTTTTCCCGTTGCCTGTTGCCCGTTGCTTTGTGGGGGTAGCTAGACGTTTTTATTTAATTGATAAAAAAATGATAAATCAATAAACCAATAATCAATCCCTTAATAAAAGATATCCAAACAATTTCATAATTAGAAATTTTTAATTTTCTCTTCCACCATTCTATATATTTTTTATGCCAATCAATAAATAACTTCATAACAACAAACCCATAACTATTATCCCTAAAAGTTTTTTCATTTAATGCATTCACCAATGGAGCCTAAAGAACATTTTACACCATCTATCCAAATTGCATTATTTAAATTTGCTCCTTCAAAATTTGCATTTAGAATATTTGCACCAGTTAAATCGGCCTCAAAAAAATTACTATTAGTAAAATTTGTGTCAATTAATGACGACCCTTTAAAGTTCACTCTTGTTAAGTTGGCACTTGAGAAATTAGCCTTTTCAAAAATACCTCCTTCAAGGTTTGCTTCATATAAATTTGTTCTAATGAATGAAGATTCTACAAAATTACCATTAGCCAATGTAGAATTCATCATCATAGCTTTATCAAAAGTAACTTTAATAAAACTAATAAATGAGAGATCTGAGTTTGGAATATAAGCTCTACTTAAATCTTGTCCTTCAGAAAATTGACAATTAGAGTAATCAACCCCGTCTGCTGGGGTATCCTCACAGCCAGCATTAGCTCCATTTGAAATAACAAAGCTCAAAATTAAAATCCAAAAAAGCTTTTTCATGAACACTGATCCTACACGGAATTCACACAGAATTCACATGCAATTCTATTAAAAATTTATATTTGACTAAATCCACCTCGTTACAAAATAAGGATTATAGAAACCAGGGTCTGGGCACTGGGCTGAGGGGTATGACCCTTCTTATTTTAAATGTCATTTTATATTTATATAATTAAATCTGGAATATCGATTTCAGGTGGTTTAATGCCTGCTTGTGACAGCATGTTGTGTATTTGACCACGATGATGTGTTTGGTGATTGAATATTGTTATAAATATCATGTTGACTGTAGAAGTTGTTTCGCCTGATTCAAAACCTTTATAGGTTATTTCTTTAGTCAGACTTTCCTCCGATAAACTATTAACTAAATCTACTAAGTGCTTGTCTTCTTTGATCCTTGCTTCTTCTAATTCTGGTAAATTTTCATATAAGATTTGATCTAAATTTTTAATACCATGATCCTTATTTTCAAGACGTGAAATAAAGGCTCTATCAACTACCAACAAATGATTAAGGGTGCCATGAATAGAGAAAAAAAATGCTCCTCTATCTTTCTTATACTCAAGCTCTGTTAATTTATTGCATGAAGTTATAATTTTCTCATTTGCTAATTTATTAAATTTTGCCATTAATATAAAATTAGCAATTGGTGTCATTTAATCATCCAAAAAATGATATTTATTATATAAACCAAAATACCATAAAACATAAACATGAGGATTTTGTCTTTTGCTGTTTTTTCTTCCCAGTTCAATTTAAATAGTACTGATGGAGAAGCTACCAATAGGATAATTCCAATTACAATTACAAGTAATGATAAAATTATAAATACATTCATATTTTTTGATCTTTTTGCTATTTGCACTATAGACTAAGCAAAAGCTTTTTACCTTTAATTAAAGCAACTATATCCTTGAGTAAATATCTTTTTTTAATAATTATTAATAAACCTTGTATGATCTTTTAAATTCATTTTCTTTGTTATTGATATATATGTATTTAAAGGGTTTTTGATATGACAAATAATAAATTGGCAATAATTGGTGGAAGTGGTCTCTACGATGTAGAAGAATTTAAGGAAAGAGAATTTCTTAAAATAAATACTCCATGGGGAAAACCTTCAGATGATATTTTAAAAACAAAATATAATAATAAAGAAATTTATTTTTTACCAAGACATGGAAGAGGACACACAATATCTCCTACAAAAATTAATTTTAGAGCCAATATAGATGCTTTAAAACAACTTGGGGTTACAGATATAGTTTCCGTTTCAGCTGTAGGTTCTCTTAAAGAGGATTTACCACCAGG
>Ga0222652_1000958_pt1 | contig 9987 bp, 9 predicted proteins | sample AntAcemetagen371_FD_179803 | JGI IMG/M metagenome (GOLD analysis project Ga0222652, IMG submission 179803) | Saline water microbial communities from Ace Lake, Antarctica - #371 | ecosystem: Environmental > Aquatic > Non-marine Saline and Alkaline > Saline | place: Antarctica: Ace Lake | collected... | reverse complement strand
AAAGTTATGTACTTAACTATCTCAAAAGTTAGCCGCCTCCTAAAGAACCTATCCCTTGCTGGCTTTCAGGTCTTGCAAAAGGGTTCCCTGAATCAACCGGTTGCGTTGGAACAGCGCCCGTCAAACCATAATTAGACGCGGCACTTACATTAACATCCTGCGCTACTCGCGGTGCATAGGTCCCGGTATCCGGATCGGGATCGTTACCGCCAAGGTTATCAACAGGGTCAACAGGTACTACGGGAGTCGTGGTTCCGGTAGTGCCGCCGGGAGTAAAGTTAAAGTCGAACCCCGGACTAAACGGGTCAAATCCTAGCCCGTTGGGGTACTGCTCGTAGAAACTATTCAGGCCCGCCAAAGTCTCTGGCGTCATACCGCTAGTATCTGTTCCGGGCGGAATAAACGGATACGGGTTGCCTGAACCTTCTTCGTCATCATTTCCGCTACCCGTTGCAGGGTTCGTATTGTTTCCGGGTCCACCGGGTCCACCGGGTCCACCGGGTCCACCGGGTCCATTTCCGTTACCGGACGCATCAGTGCCGCCCGTGGTATATCCGGGACCGTTACCCATTCCGGGTCCACTACCAGCACCACCTTCGCCGCCAATACCGGGATCAAAGCCACCACCGCTAAACGGGTCAAATCCGTTGGGGTATTGCTCGTTAAAGGCATCTATACTTGCTTGTTGTGCGGGTGTCAGACCGTTGCTTGTGTCAGGTGTCGTTCCGCCGGACTCCGCAGGGTTTGGATCGGTAAAAGTAAATCCGGGTCCACTACCGCCGGGACCACCGTTTGTTAGTCCGGGGGTAAAGTTTGGGGGAGGGTTATCTCTTCTGCCCGGCCCTGTTTCTCCACCCATTCCGGGATCAAAAGTGCCATCAAAATAATTGCCCGCGCCACCTTCTCCACCCATTCCGGGATCAAAAGTGCCGCCGCCGGGCATAGGTATTCCACCAGTAGGCGCTACAAACTCTGCGGTCATAGGTGTGGTAGGCGCTAGGCTTTCAATACCGCCGGGTTCAGGTGTGTAACCGGGAATGTTTGACAGGTCAATATTTGACAGGTCAATATTTCCGAAGCCACCGCCGCCCATGCCTTGGAAGGCAGGACTTGCACCGCCGGGTTCAACGCCAAAGCCGGGATCAAATGTTTGAGGAGGCGTAGGTTCCGGAGCAGGCATTGGTTGCGGCATCGGGGCAACCCGAGGCGGAACAGGTACACCATTACCCGAATCATCGTAAGGAGCGGGCATTGGAGCCGGGGTAGGTTTGAAACCTCCGCCCTCACCACCTATTCCCGGAAGAATTTGCGGAGCTTGAGCGGGCGGCATTGGTTGTGGTGCTGGCATCGGCATTGGTTGTGGTGCTGGCATCGGCATCGGTTGCGGCATCGGAACTTGAGGGTTCTGCGGCATCGGTTGAGGCATCGGTTGCTTTGGCATCGGCATTGGAACAGGACCGCCGCCCATGTTAGGGTCAGAGTACAAAGAAGCTGGATCAAAATTCTTAGGTAAGAAGCCCCCTATACCACCCTCACCACCTATTCCCGGCATTGGCATCGGCATCGGTGCAACCGGAGCAGGCATTGGCGGTAAAGGAGCAGGAGCAGGATTAACCATCCCCCCCGGAACTTGGAAATTTGGGGGGAGTTGGAAATCCTCCGGAAGTTTAAAGTTAAATCCACCAAAGCCTGCCATTAGAATACTCCTTCAAAACGCTGCGGCCTAGCTATAGGACTAAACTTCTTAATAGCACCACCGTTAGGGTTCTTTATCACCTTACGCTTAGTTTTAATTGTATCGGTCCCCACATTTCTGACGACCGACTTGTTTTCTTTGCCCTTATGCACCGGCATCTTAGTAACCCATGAAGTCCAAGCCTTTGATCGCCGCACCTGTTCCACGAGTCTTCATCTTACGTGGGGTGTTAGCAAAATCTGTAAGGCCACCTGCCACAGGGGCGGGCGCAGTCTTACCGTAAGGAACACGGCCTTGACCTTTAATGTCGGCATAACCAACAGCTTTAGGTGGGTTGCTCGGGGCAGACCCGTTTACTTTTATTTTTCGATTTTTCATTATGAATCTCCTCGATTATTTTGTTGTTTCAATATTTCTCTATCCATTGCAGCTTGTATTCGAGCCGATGTTTGACGTTCTTGAGCCGCAATCCGTTCACCAAATTGCTCAGACCGCATCTCTTGGTTCTGCGCGTCTAACTGAAGCTTGGCTTGGTCAATCTCGTTGTCGGCAGCATCGCCTTCAGCCTTAACCTGAATTTCTTGTTGCTTCAATTCTACCAGAGGATCAGGTGCACCTGCACCAGACATCTCACCAGACAGGTCTTTCACGCCTTGGAGGCCTTCTGCAATAAACTGCGCAGTCATACGCTCGACTTCAAGCATCTGCTCTTCGTCTGCTGGTTGACCACCGGATTGCTGAACCTGCTGCAAGTAAGCAACGGCTGCTTGTTCCTTCGCTGCAATCTGCACATGTTCCATAACATGCTTCTGAAGCGTCATCGCTACCGGAGGCATACCACCAACAATAGGACTTGTTCCAAAAACCAAGTGCGCTTTAATATGCGCCTCGTGATCTTGACCTTCAAAGGCTTTAAGCGGAAGCATGTCCAAAGAGTTAATGTTTTCTTGTGCGGGATCAATAGGTGTTGGCTCTTCCGCAGGCACAGACTTCATTATGCGATCTATGTCGGTAACGCCCAACGCTTCGTACATATCACGGTAAACTTCGTGAATATTATGTATTTCTGGCGCTTGAGTCGCGAGCTGCATCTTAGTTTGAGCAAGCATAATACGCTGTGCTTGACTAAATACATTAGGATTACTAACCGGAACAACGTCAACACGGTCATCAAAATCCTCACGCATGATCGTTTCATCGCCGCCCGGAACAGAATACGGATACTCTTGGGGCAAACTTTCAGACATCACTCGTGCAAGAATCTTAAATTCCTGACGCATAGCATAATGTAAACGTTTATGGACCGCGCTCATTACACGTGCGCCCTGCTCCATCATAGCCATGGTCGTACCAACCGCAGCACCTTGATTACCATCACCTACTTTAAGATCAGTGATCGTAGCAAAGCGTTGTGCCGCATCTACCACAAAACCAAGTAGTTGGAACAATGTTTGGTCGGGACCCTTAAAGGGTAAAGGCATTAAGCTGTCGCGAATAGCACCACCGGGCGCGTCCACATCTCGGAACTCACCGGGTTGTAAAGGTTCATCGTCATCCCTGATCCGTAGTCCGCGGGCCTTGAAGCCAGCCGGAAGGTTAGAGAGCGTACCTGCATCAATCAACTGTCGAAGTGCAGAAGTCGCTGTCCGGGACAAACCACCAATAGTATGTATCAAGCCTAGGCCGTAAAAGCCGAAGCCGGGTAAAAACTTGTAGTGTGTGAAATAACTGATCTTCTTACGGAGGCTATCCTCTTCGAGGTAGTTACGACGGATAGACAGAACCTGCCCGTTGTCCTCGGAAATAGTAACGATATACGGGATTTTAATGCCTGTGAACTCGCCTTCTTCGTCAATATCTTCGTAGCCTTCTAGGTCCAAATCAACATGACACTCTAAAATAGTGCAGTCATAATCGATCTGATTGGCGTCCATACCATCAAGACGGTCCATTTCACCCGAAAGTGACGTCATTTCTTTCTGTGAGGGAATTACTTCAACATCTAAGTACAGTCCCGCTACCTGTCGCTTACGCAAATCGTTTAACGACATGCGAACGACTTGTGTAATGTTAGGACATGAAGCAAGGTCCGCAGTCTCATACGGAACAACTAGGTTCTCCGCAGGAACGAACTTAGAGACAGCTCTATCAAGCGTCTCATCGTAATATGTTTTCTTAAAAGTAGAGCCCGCTAACGGCAAAAAGAACAACATTTGATCCATGTCTGGAGTGTATTCTTCCATAACATTCGTAATGTAGTAGTTCATGAACGACTGAACGCGCTGCGATTGCTGTGCTTTCTTAGTAGTGCTCTTACCCATCACTACCGTGCGGACAGGGCCAGAAGGAGGTAGTAATTCATTAAAGGCTTGTGCTTGGAACTGTGTAGCAGCTTCTGCTAATAAAGGATGCGTTACACCGGAGGCTCCACGGAAAGGCTGTGTGCGCTCTTCATAGTTAAAGCCCAACAGCTCAAGGCCATTGGAATACGCTTCTTCCCAATCTTGACGACTGGCTTTGTTAGCATCAAACTCGCCCAGCAGCTCAGAGGATATGCGCCCCAGCTCACGGTCCGGAATCTCTTCCGCGAGGTTTGCATCAAATTCTTGGTTCTCGCCCCGTTGATCGCTCGGGTCAAAATCAATGATAACCCCACCGTCATCTTCAGGTGTGATTTCAATAGCCCCGACATCTTCGGCCCTAATCATAGCCATAACGTCGTTTTGTGAGTCGGGAAGTTCCAGTTCAATCTCAGCAGACATGTCATCCATGTTCATTTGAGATGGAATGTTTCTGTCCATCAAACCCGCATTTGTTTTTCCGTTAGCCATAAACGCTCCTAATGATCCGGTAAGAAATAACCTGAGTTGTCACGAGGGAAGTATAAATCAGGCCCATCTGCGGGACTCCTGAAATTCTCACTCCATCGCGGCTTGTCAGTCGGGGGACCCTGTTCCTCCGGTTTCCTACCTAGAATTACATTTAACTGTTCAAAGATGCGTTTGTCTACCATTTCTGTAAGTTGCGGCGTACTTGCATCTATGCCAGCTTTCTTAAAAAGATTGATTCCTACCGCATTGTTCCGCTTGTCCATGGTCGCATGAGCGCGATTACCAAAGAACATTTCATTAACATTGCCGACTTTCCTAGATGTCTCGGGCCCATAGCCGCGGGCCGTGATGGCCGAACCCAGCATGTGCGCCCTTACATCTTCCAGTTCTTGAGGAGTCGGCATATCGCGACGCGGACGTTGATGGCGCGTTGCACCATCCACAGGATCAATACCGTAGACACCATCAGACAATTCTTCAGTAGGGTAGTTATAATCGTCCGCAAGCGTTTCAAAAAAGGTTTGCCCTTCCGGATAATATACATCTCGATTTTCTGAATTTGTGCGACCAGAACTTCGTATGTCGTCTTGAGTAGAGGCATTAAGAGGTAAAGGGATGCCTTCCGTGCCTTCTGGGGGATCAGAAAAAAATTGATCTGCGATAAACGATCCAACACCTTGCTCAACATAGGCAGGTTCCTCAGAAAACTCTTGATTATTTTCCATGGACGAGTCTAAAATGACAGCAGCACCTCCGTCCTCGAAATACGAGACAAAGCCGCCTGCTCCAAGGTTCACCGCAGTTTGGTTCATACGCAGACCTTCCATCATAGGGTTAATAATACACACTCACTTTAGCAGAGTTTTCGTCATCTTCCCAGTCATCAGTTGGAAGACGCACAAAATTACCTTGACGATACCGCATAAGGGCTTGTGTCATACTATCTACCAAGTCGTCAAACTCTCCGTTCGGGAAAGCCGCAACCTCTTCTACTAATTCGTCAGCCCAAGTCTCATCCGGGACCCAGACCATGCCAGCTTCAAACAAAGGTGACACACTGTGAACCCTCGTTACCTTGTCATTACCACGACTCGGCGTAAAATTAACAACAGGTATACCCTGCGCACGTAATTCTTGCGTCAATGGCGTTCCACTCGCTTTTGCTTCTATTATTACTGTATCAGGTTCCCAAAAATTATAAAGCTCTAATGCTTTCTCCTTCAACTCCGGGAAATCCCAACGCCCTTTCACACTATCCAACAAAATTAAATTTGGACCACTACCACCTTCATTGGGATAAAATACCCCCCACGTCGTAATCGCAGAATAATCCGCCGTCTGTTTCTTAGAAAAGGCCGTATCGTAACTCTGAATCACAAACTCCAACTGGGGAACCTTCTCCTTTTCCCATATCCGCCACCACTCACGCTTAATGATAGCGTTTTCTTCACCCGTAGGATTTTGCTGATACTGAGCGTTCCACTTGCTCGGAGGTATTGATGCGCGGACCGCGGTCAAATCTTCAAGACTCCAATACTCAGGCCAACACGGAGTCCCGTCCTCAAATATCGCAGGAAGTTCCACAACCTCCCATTGATCCGCCAAAGGGTCTTTTGCCATAGATCGAAGCAGTTGCCCCGTCATGTCCTTCTCAGACCATCTAGTTTGAACAATAACTATTGACCCGCCCGGTTGTAAACGCTGTCTAGGGCCACCTGTGTACCAGTCCCACGCATCGTCAAAGCCTGCCGCCGACATCGCTGTCTGCTCCGAGTGAGGATCATCAATAATAATTAAATCACCACCACGGCCCGCTAAGTTTGATCCGACGCCCACGGCATAATACATACCGCCCGCGCTCGTATCCCAACGGCCCGAGGCCTTACTGTCCGACGCTAACTTTACCCCAGTGAAAACTTCTTTGTACTCGTCCGTCTCCAAAAGGTTCTTTGTCTTACGTCCAAAGTTAACTGCCAACTCAGTCGTGTGTGTCGCCTGAATGATCTTCATCTTCGGATTACGGCCCATCATCCACGCAGGAAACAGGAAGGACGCAAACTCACTCTTCGTGTGCCGCGGTGCCATGTTGATAATCAATCTCTTTAGCTCGCCGCTCGCGACTCTTTCGAGCTTATCCGCAATGATCTTATGATGTCTCCCGGCAATGAACTCTGGCCACATAGTTTTTACAAATTTTAAAAAATCTTTTTGGCATATTTCATTTTTCTCTAGCTGCGCTAAACGCAGTTCAAGCTTTAACTTTTTTTCCTCTACCGCAGGATTTTCGTGATTTTTCATAAGGGCCCCTGTAACTTTTGACACGCAGTTCCATGATGTTCCACGTGGAACATTCACGCAAGATCAACATTAATTATATGCGATATTACACGCTTATATAAGACAGTTAAAGCCTATTACAAATAACTGACGAATATTTGAGAGAAACATGGTTATAGCCCTCTTCTGACTGGCCACGGGCCATCGCCCGCGGTTTCTGGTTTCTGGTGCTGTGTCGTCGAATTCTGACCCGATATGCGGGGGACCCTGCGCAATTTATCCGGTAATTGTCCGGGCTAACTGCGACACGGCCAGCGGTCCGCGGTGCAGTAAATGCGGCCAGCGGCCAACGGTCCACGGCCAACGGTCCACGGGTTAACCTCCACCGGCTGGGCTCGCGGTCCAAGTGCACCGGCCCGCGGTTAACTGGCACCGGCCAAGGCCCACGGCCAACGGATCGCGGCCCACGATTCGCGGCCCTGTAGGTTTGGGACACGGTACGCGGGGCACGGCCCGCGCTGTTTAACTGTTTAACACGACGGGGGAGTTATCCACACTCATAAAGGGCCAACGTTGGTTAAAACGTAACCAGTAAGGCCTAGAGGGTGCGGAAATACTGATAGGCTGCCTGCAATCCTGGGGGGGATAAGTCTGGGGATAAAAAAAGGCCCGCACGATGGCGGGCCAGTGTAACGGGGGAAGGGTTAACGGTCCAAGCGGATCGCTAACGCGTTATCGCTCAACATGTCACGAATGACGCTTTCAATATCGCTTTTAATGTCCACACTGGAGGCCTCGCGGATCTCGTCGCCGTAGTCGTCAATGTCGAAATGGTCCGACAGATCGAAGTTGTGGGCGCTTATATATTCGCCCTCGTCGAGCTTGGCGTCGATTGCCTCGTCGATTGCGTCGTTGAAGTCGCCATTGTTCGCCATGTCTTGGAAGTGTCCGGCGTCCGCTAGTTCGGTAATAGTAGCCTGAACCAATGCGGGAACGTGAACGGCTAACAGCTCGCGCACCATGTCACCCAGTGCACCGGCTAACACGTCGGCGGGTGCTAATGGGGCAACCACTGGCGCAACTGCTACCGGTTCGGGAAGGTCTAACGCTTTATCGACCCGCAACCATCGACACTCGAACACGTGCGGGAAGTATTCCCCGCCGGTCTCAGTGTCTAACCATTCGCCGTATATGCGGCCCGTGCTCGCTTCGTGTTTTGGCGGCATACCGCCGGACGCTTTAAAGGTGCGATGGTCTGAAGTCAGGACCGCACCGACTGGGACGGGTTGCCCGCCCGCATCCAGTAAGGACCAAGACACAAAGCTTTCACCGTCGCGGTAGTTGTGTTCGATAAAATTAGTCATCAGTCAAACCTCGCTGTCTTAGTTTCGCCGGTCTTGGCGTCTTTGATGGTGGTAATGCCGTACTCATATACATAACAGAAAAAGCGGCTTTCATATCCAAAGCGACAAAGCGGGGCCATGTCGGGGTCGTCGTCGTGTTCGCTTATATAGGTGCCATTGTCGGCAACCTTCCCGCCGTATGGATAAGAGTTAAAACCACCGCACCCGTAAAGGTTATCCATTGCACCGGCTAAGTCGTCGAGGGTATCGCCCGCGCCTTCATAGGTAATGGCTAGGCAAGCATCGGCGAAAAAGTCGGGGATCAACCCGCAGGCCTCTATAATGTCGGAGGGTCGAGCGTTGCCAATGTCTGGCGACTGGGTGGGGTTTAGCACTCTATCAAGTACAAGGTCGGACGTTCTGAGATTCATTTGCATTTTAATTACTCCGTAAAAGTTAAGTTTTAGCGGCTTTGCCCGCCGCTGTATAAGAGTATATAGGATATTATCCTACAAAGTAAAGTCTACCCAATATCGCCCGCCACGTGGTGCCGGATAATAGAGCCGGATTTTAAACCCTTTGCAAAGCGTCGGAGTTTGTCGGCGTCGGTCTCGTCGTCTTGGTTACTCTTTGCGGTGGCGTCCCAGTGCAACCGAACGTGCCCGCCGTCGGCATAACATCCGCCCGAGGTTTCAGGGTCCGCCGCTTTTCTTTTGCTCGCACCATGCGCAGTAAATCCGATTATATAATCACGGTCCGCCCGTGCGCATAAAGGTGAACCGCTTCCGCAATCGCCGCAAGAAAAGTTTTCTTTATATTCTGCGGGGCATCGAACCACCCGCACGGCGTCGGTCTGGATAAAGTCGCCGCGGTTATTAGTGCCACCCAATAAAGGGGCGCTTGTATACTTTCCCTTTATCCATTCGGTAGCAGGTAAAACGACGACCGCCGGAACTACTCGCGACGCCGCGGCGGCGCTTAATAAAGTTTTAGCGGAAAAGTTAACGACAGTCTGGCCGGTGCTATCTTTGTCGGGTCGGTCCGCCCATAGATGCCAAGCAAAATGGGTATAAGTAAAAGACACCCCGCGACGGGGCACGGCGTCCAGTAATGCGGCGAAGTAATCAGGGTCTATTGTTTGCGAGCCCTTGCCGGAACAATTCATTTCGCAGGATGTTGGACACGTCCCGTATATGTCGCGCTCCCCTGCTCTATAAGTCACGGCAATACCGCGGGTTTTTGTTGCTCTACTGTATTCGACTGTTTTTAGCATTATGATTGCCCTCATATATGTATGCGATAAAGCGTATATCTTAGGCATAAAAAAGCCCGCAGTCAAGCGGGCCTAGTTTGTAAGGTTTAAAGGTTAGCTATGGGTATAACCGTCGGGCTCTATCCCGAGCCACATGCCGGACCATCGGACCATCACGCAATCAAACCCCGCCGACACGGTGCGCCTGAATTCTAAATAGGTCAGGCCCTGATCATTCTGCACCCATTTGCGGTGCAGTGCTTTGCGTTGCGCTTTGTTTAAAATACTCATGCGGTCACCTTTTCCAATAGTGCACCGGCTTTGCGTTCGACTTTTATGCGGGCATCTTGGTGCGGAATATCCCGAGCAATTGCGGTGATCGCCTGCGCGGCGTCCCAGACTGTCTCGACTGGTCGGCCCTCTTCGGCAAGGTGTCGAGCGTTTGCGGCTTTCGCCATACGTCCAGACAATCCGGCCCGCTTGGTTAAAAAGTCTAAGCGGTCGTCGTCATCTTTTGCAATCTTGGCAGCTTTCGCGGCCATCACGCCCTCGACAAATGTAGAGGTCGCACCGTTGGCAAACGATTGT
>Ga0222652_1000957_pt1 | contig 9991 bp, 4 predicted proteins | sample AntAcemetagen371_FD_179803 | JGI IMG/M metagenome (GOLD analysis project Ga0222652, IMG submission 179803) | Saline water microbial communities from Ace Lake, Antarctica - #371 | ecosystem: Environmental > Aquatic > Non-marine Saline and Alkaline > Saline | place: Antarctica: Ace Lake | collected... | reverse complement strand
CATAAAGATCATGCCAAAGGCAAAGCCCCCGAGTACCAGGTGCCACTGCCAGGACATCTCGAACATGGGGTTAGTATCACTGCCAATCATATTAAACAGCATGGCGGTAACCACCATGCCGATAAAGGTGCCAGCGACAATGCGCCAACTGGCAATACCCATCACCATCAATGCTATGCCACCGAGCAGGATCATCAGGGTCGAAGTCTCGCCGACAGAGCCCTGCATGACACCCAGGAATCCGTCCCACCAGGTCATCTGGGCCTCGACTGCGGCCATACCTTCCTGAGCAGCCACACTGAGCATGGTCGCACCAGTAAAGCCGTCAACTGCAGTCCAAACCGCATCACCACTCATGCTCGCCGGATAGGCGAAATAGAGGAAAGCCCGGCCGGTAAGAGCTGGGTTTAGGAAGTTTTTTCCCGTCCCGCCAAAGACTTCCTTGCCGATAACAATGCCAAAACTGATCCCCAGTGCCACCATCCACAGCGGCAAGCTGGGTGGGCAAACCAGTGCAAACAGCACCGATGTGACGAAAAACCCTTCGTTAATCTCGTGACCGCGCACAATAGCAAACAGGACTTCCCAAAAACCACCAACAATGAATGTCACGGCATAAATGGGAATAAAGTAAACCGCCCCGTACCATAAGTTATCCCAGAGACTGCTGGGATCATGGCCGGCCAGCAGGCTTATAAAGAACTCGTGCCAAGTGCCGCTGCCATCCACCCCGGCAGTAGCGGCGATAAATGTGTTGGCCTGAAAACCCATATTCCACATACCGAAGAACATGGCCGGGAAGGTGCAAGCCCAAACGGTAATCATAATACGTTTCAGGTCAATACCATCACGTACATGCGAAGCAGCTGTTGCCTGCTTGCTGGGCATATAAAAAATGGTATCGACGGCTTCATATAGCGCGTACCACTTTTCATGCTTGCCGCCTTTCTCAAAAAGAGGCGCCATATCATCAAGAATTTTGCGCAAACTCATCTCTAGCCCTCTTTCTCTATACGGTCAAGGTTGTCGCGAAGAATTGGGCCATATTCGTACTTGCCTGGACAGACAAAAGTACAAAGGGCCAGATCTTCTTCATCAAGTTCGAGAGCGCCGAGTTGCTGGGCAGAAGCGGTATCACCCACGATCAGTGATCGAAGTAACTGGGTAGGAAGAATGTCCAATGGCATAACTCTTTCGTAGGCACCCACAGGAACCATGGCGCGCTCGCTGCCATTGGTTGTCGTTGTAAAATCCCAGGATTTTTTACCTAGCCAATTAGAAATATAAATAGGCATCGCCGAAAAACGATTCTTGCCCAGCACGCAATAATGCAACATGGGTCGCTCATACCCTTCTTCCAGAACAGATACCTGAAGGTGGTAACGCCCGAGAAATGCCAGCGAACCATCAGCCTTGCGGCCATTGAGAATGGAACCGCTAATCACGCGGTTATCCCCTTCCCTGAGTTCGCCTTCGATCAACTCATCCAGGTTGGCACCCAGCCGGGCTTTCACAAGCCGGGGCTCTGTAACCTGTGGCCCACCAATCGATATCACTCGCTCAAACCAAATCTTTCCAGTAGTGAACAGCTTGCCAATGGCAATCACATCCTGATATCCCAGTGTCCAGACTATTTTTTCCAGAGATGCCGGGCGCAGGTGATGAATATGCGTACCCGCATTGCCTGCCGGGTGGACACCCGAAAACTTTTCTACCTGAATGCGATCATGGCTGGGTACCGGGATATCCATTTCACCTGAACAGACAAACACTTTTCCGACGGTCAGGTTGGTCAATACTTTCACACCGGCCTCGAAATCAGCGCTATATTCACCGATCACTATAAAAGGGTCAGGCGCGAGCGGGTTGGTATCCGCTGCTGTCACAAAAATTGCAGCCGGCTCACTGTCAACCGCCGGGATCTTGCTGAAAGGGCGAGTACGGAAAGCAACCCATTGACCAGAGTCAACCAACTGCTGAATAGCTGTATCGCGATCTATGGTGTCGAGTTCGCTGGGTGAATAACTGGTGAATGTATTTTGTTCACCGGCTTCATCGACCTCAACCACAACTGAAAGCAAGACTCGCTTATCACCTCGATTAATCGCTGTTACTGTGCCAGCGGCCGGAGCGGTGTAAATAACGCCCGGTGTTTTTTTGTCTTCAAAAAGTTTCTGGCCAAGGACAACTTTATCTCCTTCCTGAACGGCCATTGTGGGCTTCATGCCAATATAGTCGGGGCCTATAACAGCAACCGTTTTCACGGATTTCCCGGTAGATATCTGTTGCGTCGGCGCACCAGATATGGGGACATCGAGCCCCTTTTTTATAGTAATCATAGACTTGGGCCTATAACCGATTATTGATAAATTGGGATATGCAGGAGTATTTCGTGACTCTCACAATCAACGCTGCTTGTCTTGCCATGCCTTACTTATAAGTTATCGATAAACTCTCAACACAACATGACAACGTCGTATAAATTTTTGGAATTTCGGGCAATATCCTGCCTGCCGAAATCAGCCGGACATTATAAGGATCGACTTGGTTAAATGCCAGTTACAAGGCAATTTAAGTACTTGATAACACATCATAAAAGGCCGGTCAGAAGTTTTAACCGGCCCTGCTTGTTCACAAATGTTACCAGTGGCATTGAAGTGATCGTTCAGGGTGTACCCAGGGGGTATACAGGATAGACCACACCCGCCATTTTTTCGAGAACCCGGTAGACTTGGCAGCTATAGCCAAACTCATTGTCATACCAAAGATAAACCACTGCGCTGTTGCCATTACAGATCGTTGCCTGGGCGTCAAAAACACAGGCAGAGCGTGAACCGACGATATCGCTGGAAACCACTTCGGGAGAGTCGGTGAAGTCTATCTGGCGATGCACTTCTGAATGAAGCGACGCTTCACGAACAAAGTCATTTAGCTCTTCCGCAGTCAACTCTTTTTCCAATGTCAGATTAAGAATAGCCATGGAGACATCCGGGGTAGGCACACGAATAGCGTTACCTGTCAGCTTCCCGTCCAGTTCGGGTAGAGCTTTGGCAACGGCTTTGGCCGCCCCAGTAGAAGTCAGAACCATATTCATTGGCGCCGAACGACCACGACGATCCGCCTTATGATAGTTATCAATCAGATTTTGGTCATTGGTGTAAGCATGAACTGTTTCTACATGCCCACGAATAATGCCGAAGTTGTCGTTAAGCAATTTTAGTGCTGGCACAATGGCATTGGTGGTACAAGAAGCAGCCGAAAGTATTTTATCCTCTGGCTGAATATCTTTGTGATTCACCCCAACAACGATATTTTTAACCTCGCCTTTGCCCGGGGCAGTAAGCAATACTTTTTTAACACCCTTCGATTTCAGGTGCTGTGAAAGCCCTTCCTCGTCGCTCCAGGCACCGGTATTGTCAACAATGACTGCATCAGTAATACCGTATTGCGTGTAATCGATCTCCGCCGGATTGGTCGCATAAATCAATTGAACAACATTGCCATTTATAACCAGCTGCTCTTTGTCTTCGAGAACACGGACAGTACCCTTAAAGGAACCGTGAACCGAGTCGCGACGAAGCAAGCTTGCACGTTTAACGATATCACTGGGCGCTGTGCCTCTACGAACCACAACTGCACGTAATCGCAGCACGTCGCCTCCAGCTGTTTTTTCCACCAATAATCGGGCAATCAGCCGACCGATTCGGCCAAAACCATACAGGACAACGTCCTGTGGCTGCTCCAATGGTTTGGCGGGCGCATCAGCAGCGTCACCAACTTCCTCACGGACATAATCGGCAATGGACAACTCGCGGTTATCTGTCATATAGCTAGAAGTGATCCGGCCAATATCGATGTGCGCCGGCCCCAAATTGAGCTTTGCCAGCTCCTGAACCACTGGCCAGGTTTCAAACTCTGAGAGCTCACTTCGCTCAACCTGACGGGCAGCCCGGTGAGCCTTCATAATATCAATCACAGAACGGTTAACCAGTGAACGTCCATAGATATAGCAGGCTACGTTATGCTTGCGATACAAGCGGCCGATGATAGGTATCATGTTTTCGGCCAGCTCTTCACGCTCTTTCCAGTCGCTGAAGAAATCATGGGGTATGGGACGATTTTGCTGGTCGTTCACGGGGGCTCCTTGTCAGGGTTGATCTTGATCCGGGTGCGAATTATAGGGGCAGAGGCCTCTGTCACCAAGCCAAAAATAGATATAACTTATTGTTTTTTATATATTTTTTTGAAATATAACATCAAAATTGCCCAGTATAAGTAACTAAGTTACATTTGCAGCCGGTTCACATGGACAAGGACCAACCTCTTCAATAGCGGTAGATGTATCAGGCTTCCGTAGTATTAAATTAACGAAGATTACTGCAAAGACAATTACGGCCGGACTCCTTGGCTCGATAAAGCTGTGCATCAGCCCGCTTGAGTGCATCGACAGGGCTCTCCTCTTCGTGTAGGACAACCACGCCCATACTGATACTGGTTTTAATATTTTTTCCAGGCGACGATTTCTTGCGATACGAAGCGCCCGACGTATTATTTTTTGGCCGCTTACTACGATTGCGCATGACGATAGGATAAGACGCAATTTTTTTTCTGACAGCTTGCAGTGCGTCAACTACCTTGCTGACTTCACGCTTACGAAACACAAAACTAAATTCCTCACCGCCATATCTATAGGCCTTGCCTCTCTCCCCGACCTCGGACATAAATGCGGCAACCAGCCTCAATACTTCGTCACCCGTATCATGTCCATGAGTATCATTGAGCAGCTTGAACTTATCGATATCCGCCATCGCCAATATGTCTCCGGGCTTTAATCTTTCCATTTCCCGGTTCAGGGCCTTGCGATTTGACAAACCGGTCAGTTCATCGCTGTAGAGCATGGATAGCATCGAAGATATCGCACCGATAAATAAACTTATTCCGGCGCACAGCATCATAACCGTAGAAATCATGGGAACCTGCAGCCAGTTCAGTGTGACAAAGCTAAAAGTACCGGCAAAAAATACGGCCGCCCGGGTAGACTCCCTTTTGATAAAGAAAACCAAAAGACAAAAAAGGATTGCCCCAACAAACAGATAAAATCCCTCAGTGGACAAAATTGTTGGCGCATCTGATCGAGGCAACCATATTTGGTGTAGCTCTGGCCAGACTTGCAACATCAGGAGACTTGCCAAAAACAGCATTGGTGCGATGAGAGCCATGGTTATACCCCATGGCTCTATCGTTCTTTTCTCTGGCAAAACGGCGAGTAGCACCAACGCCCAAGGCACAAGCAAACTCAGTAAAAAGTAAACCGATCCAGGCCGGGGATAAGCCAGGGGCAGTTGCAACTCTGTCTGGATGCAAAAATATACAATGATTAAGAGAAGCGCAGCCCCGGCTTCCCTGGTTCGATTCAATACCAACGACAGAACTGCAACCAGAACCAGCAAATAATAGGGGAGCTGTTTCAAACCCAACATCAGCTCAGGCGTGACCTGAGCAATAACGGGCGTAACAAATGCCGCAAACGCCAAAAGCGCCGAAGGCAGCACCAGAGGTGCAATGAGCGGTTTTCGAACTAAGCTCATGGAGGGCCAGGAAAGGGAACTCGCAGGCATTCTAGCCTAGCAAATCGCTGACTTCTAATACGGATGTATGTCTCAGTTTGCTTGCTCGTTGAGTTGCAATCACTACAATAGCGCCTCATTTTCTGAACCGGACCCCGGAAGCCATCCCAGGTGATTTCTCTAACGCAGCTACCGCAACCTGATAATAGCCGCCAATCCTGTTTTTGGCCCAAAGGCAATACTTCGGCAATGGCCCTGTCGATTGCCCAAAATCTATCCAGCGAACCTGCCCTCGTACTTGCTTCCAATGCCCATATGGCCCAGGAGCTATACACAGCTTTAGGTTTTTTTGTTGGTGACAGTCACGAAATCATCGTTTTCCCGGATTACGAAACTCTTGCCTACGACTTTTTTTCGCCGGGCGAAGACCTGATTTCAGATCGTCTTCGCACCCTGTTTCGACTTGGCTCGCACATACCCGGTAACAAGCCCTTTATATGCATAGCTGCCATCAGCAGCCTGATGCAACGGCTGGCACCACAGAATTTTGTCATCGGCGGCAGCCTCTCTCTAAAGCTTGGCGATCGCTTTGACCTGGAGACGAAACGTCGCCAATTATCGGATGCCGGATATCGCTATGCGGAAACCGTGACAGAACACGGTCAGTTTGCCATCCGCGGATCACTGATGGATGTGTTCCCCATGGGTCAGGAAATGCCTCTACGAATTGATCTGTTTGATGATGAGGTGGAGACGATCAGGCGCTTTGACCCTGACACACAGCTCACTATTGAGAAAATCAATGGTGTCGAAATTCTCCCCGGTCGTGAATTTGGTCTTACCCGCGAAGACATCAATCGCTTTAAAAACAACTGGCATACGCATTTTGAAGGGAGCCCGGAACAATGCCAGGTATACCAAACAGTCAGCAAAGGCTTTTCACCGCAGGGAGTGGAAAGCTATCTGCCACTGTTTCACGAACAAATGGCCAGTCTGTTCGACTATTTACCCCAAAACCTGACTGTAATCAGTGCCCCCGATATAGCCCGGAGCGCAGAACAGCATTGGCAGGAAGTCAGCGTTCGCCATGAGCAGCTTTCCGGCAACCTTGACCGCCCGCTGCTGAGGCCAGCGGAGGCATACATTCCCGCAGGTGAGATACTCGGCGAAATCAAAAACCATTACCGTATCGAGTGGGGAAAGTCGGACATCACTGTTTTCAGTCACTTGCCTGACATTTCACTAAAGCATCAGGCTCAAACCCCCAGCCAGGACCTGCAAGATCATTTGGCAACCATGGACCACTGTCTGTTAGTTGCCGAATCAGCTGGCCGCCGGGAAATTCTCAGCGAGCTGTTGGGTCGCGATGGTATCAGCGCGCCCTATTTCAATAATTGGGATGAATTTATTAGCTCAGGGACTGGGCTCGGTATAAGTATTGCCCGCCTGGAACATGGCTTTGGGACCTCGTCGGGCAATCTCACCGTGATTACTGAAACCGAGTTGCTCAGTGAAAAAATCCGGCAGCCTGGCACCAGCCGCAGCAAGCAACAAAGCTGGACAGATTCTGAGCAGATCATTCGCAACCTGACCGAGCTGCGTATTGGTGCCCCTGTGGTACACATTGAACAGGGTGTCGGTCGCTACCGGGGTCTGGAAACCCTGAAGGTTAATGGCCAGATTAATGAATTCCTGTATCTGGAATACGCAGACAACAATAAACTTTATGTGCCGGTTACCTCGCTCAACCTGATTTCCCGATATACCGGCGCCGACGCTGATACAGCGCCGTTAAACAAACTGGGCAGCGATCAATGGGAAAAAGCCAAGCGCAAAGCGCGCGAGAAAATTCGCGACACGGCGGCAGAATTACTCGATATTTACGCGCGCAGAATGGCCAGGCCCGGCCACAGCTTTCAGCTTTCTGAAGCCGATTATCGGCGTTTTTGCGATGACTTTCCCTTCGAAGAAACTGAGGACCAGACAACCACTATGGCAGCCGTGGAAGCCGATATGGCAGCGGCACGGGCCATGGACAGACTGGTTTGCGGTGATGTTGGTTTCGGCAAAACCGAAATCGCCATGCGCGCCGCCTTTATAGCGGCTACCTCCGGCAAGCAGGTACTGATGCTGGTGCCGACAACCCTGCTTGCCCGACAACATTACGACAGCTTTCGGGACCGCTTCGCCAACTGGCCTGTTAGCATTGATTCGGTATCGCGCCTGAAAAGCACCGGCGACCAGGAAACCATTTTGAAAGATTTTGGCAATGGCAAAATCGATATGCTGATTGGCACCCATAAACTGCTTACCGATGCAGTAAAAACGGACAAGTTGGGGCTGTTAATTGTCGATGAGGAACATCGTTTCGGCGTGCGCCAGAAAGAGAAGCTCAAAAGCCTCAAGGCCGATGTCGACATCCTCACACTCACGGCCACACCAATACCTCGAACACTAAACATGGCCATGGCTTCGGTCCGCGATCTGTCGATTATCGCAACGCCTCCAGCCAAACGTTTAGCCATCAAGACCTTCGTACGCAACTACGAAAAGGCCATCGTTCGCGAAGCAATCCAGCGGGAAATGTTGCGCGGCGGGCAAATTTATTATTTGCACAATGAAGTGCGCTCCATTGAGCGTGCAGCCGAAGAACTGCGTACATTAATGCCAGAGTGCCGTATCGGTGTGGCACACGGACAGATGCGCGAGCGCGACCTGGAATCCTTCATTTCCGATTTTTACCATCACCGGTTCGATGTACTGGTGTGCTCGACCATCATTGAAACCGGTATCGATATCCCCAATGCCAACACCATTATCATTGACCGCGCAGACAAACTGGGCCTTGCCCAATTACATCAGCTACGGGGACGTGTCGGACGCTCACATCACCAGGCCTATGCTTATTTGCTTACCCCGGACATGCGCTCCCTGAACGCCGATGCCGAAAAACGCCTGGAAGCCATTCAGGCTGCGGATCATTTGGGTTCCGGCTTTACCCTGGCGACTCACGACCTGGAAATCCGCGGCGCAGGCGAGCTACTGGGTGACAACCAGTCTGGCCAGATTCACGCCATTGGTTTTGAGCTCTACCAGCAAATGCTGGAACGGGCAGTCAAAAGCCTGCAATCGGGTAGCAAGGCAGCAGATATCGACCTTGCTGACCATTCGGTTGAAATCAATCTCAATGCCTCAGCCCTAATCCCGGAAGATTATTTGCCAGACGTCAACGGCCGGCTGCAACTGTATAAGCGCATTGCTGCTACTGAGAACGAGGATCAGTTGCGCGAACTGCAGGTAGAAATGATCGATCGCTTTGGCCTGTTACCGGAACAGGTAAAACTGCTGATTCGCCAGCAGCGCTTGCGACAGCAAGCAGAAAAGCTGGGCATCCGCAAAATCGACTGCGGCGATAAAGGCGGCAAGCTACATTTTGAGGACGAGCCCAATATCGATCCAATGAAATTGATTGGCATGGTACAAAAAGAGCCATCCACTTACCGGTTTGATGGTCAGACCGGCTTTCGCTTTTCTGTGAATACCGACAATGCTGTACAACGCTTCGCATTTACCGAAAAGTTGCTCAGTGAAATAGGCTGAGACCTTCGACTTTATTTATCCCGGCCGTAGTGGTTTGACACAAACTGCGTATAGAATTCCCCTATGGATTTTTTATGGATATTTGTCGCCTTTGGCTGCGGATTTGCCGCGAAACAAATAAAGCTCCCACCGCTGGTTGGTTACCTTTGTGCTGGCTTCGGCCTGCACGCTTTTGGGTGGCAGCCCTTTGATGGGCTGGATACGCTCTCTGAACTCGGCATCACTCTACTGCTATTTACCATTGGCCTGAAAATCAGCGTGAAAGACTTCGCTTCCCCCACCGTCTCTGGGGCCGCACTTTCCCATATGACGATCTGGACGATTTTTCTTGCCGGCGCGCTGGTCACCCTGGCTTTGCTATTTGTCAGCTATAGTTTTGACTGGGAAACCGGTCTTCTCATTGGATTTTCACTGAGCTTCAGCAGCACCGTTTGTGTGATGAAGATGTTCGAGGAAAACGCCGAACTCAAGACCAAGCACAGTAATCTGGCCATTGGTGTCCTGATTATCCAGGACATTATCGCTGTTTTATTTTTGGTATTGGCAACGGGCATCTATCCTAGCCCCTGGGCTATTCTCATTTTTTTATTGCCCCTGACCCGCCCCATGATTACAAAAATCCTGAATCTGAGCGGGCATGGCGAGTTACTGGTTTTGGTGGGGTTTTTCATGGCCCTGGGTGGCGCGGAAATTTTTAAACTGGTGCACATTAAGGGCGACCTGGGCGCCTTAATGCTGGGCATGATGATTGCCGGCACACCCAAAGCCAACGAGCTGTATAAATCACTGATCGGTTTCAAGGATCTATTTCTTATCGGTTTCTT
>Ga0222652_1000954_pt1 | contig 10016 bp, 7 predicted proteins | sample AntAcemetagen371_FD_179803 | JGI IMG/M metagenome (GOLD analysis project Ga0222652, IMG submission 179803) | Saline water microbial communities from Ace Lake, Antarctica - #371 | ecosystem: Environmental > Aquatic > Non-marine Saline and Alkaline > Saline | place: Antarctica: Ace Lake | collected... | reverse complement strand
CACCACAATCTCTTTTTGTAATTGTTAGATCCTGAGCAACATCGACTAATCTACGCGTTAAATAACCTGAACTAGCTGTTTTAAGAGCTGTGTCAGCTAAACCCTTTCTAGCTCCATGAGTAGAGTTAAAATATTCTAAAACTGAAAGTCCTTCTTTAAAATTTGACGTAATAGGATTTTCAATAATTTCACCTGATGGTCTAGCCATCAAACCCCTCATACCAGCTAACTGTCTAAGCTGAGTTTCAGAGCCCCTAGCACCAGAGTCAGCCATAATATAAAGTGAATTGATCTGACCTTCAGTGTTGGTAACTGATTTCATCATAGCTTTAGAGACATTTTCTGTGGTTTGAGACCACAAATTAACAACTTTATTATATTTTTCTCTTTCAGTAATTAAACCTTCTTGGTAATGATTTTCTAAAGTAGCGACATTTTTTTGAGTATTTGCTATTAAAGTTTTTTTCTCTTCAGGAATAATCAAGTCATCTTTACCAAAAGATATTCCTGCTTTTGCGGCATATTTAAATCCAATACCCATTATCTGATCAACAAAAATACAAGTCGCTTTTTGGCCTGTAAATCTATAAACGTTATCAAGCAATTGACTAATTCTTTTTTTATTTAGCACTTCGTTAACATTATTAAAAGATAGATGTTTATTTTCAGGAAGTGTTTTATATAAAATAACTCTACCTGCTGAAGTTTTAAATCTTTTATCTTCAAACGCATCAGTTACTTTATTATAAGTTTTAGTTCTGTATAAAATACAAGTATGGAGACTTATAGTTTTATTTTCTAATGCAAATTCTACCTCACCAATATGTGAAAAATATTTCTTTGGCTCTTCATTCTCATTCATAATTGAAAGATAATAAATACCTAAAACTATATCTTGGCTGGGAACAATAATAGGCTTACCACTAGATGGCGATAAAATATTATTTGTACTCATCATTAAAACTCTCGCTTCAAGTTGAGATTCTAAACTTAAAGGTATATGAACTGCCATTTGATCACCATCGAAATCTGCATTAAAAGCTGTACATACTAAAGGGTGTAATTGAATGGCTTTACCTTCAATTAAAATTGGCTCAAAAGCTTGTATACCTAGTCTATGTAAGGTAGGCGCTCTATTCAAAAGAATAGGATGTTCTCTAACAACTTCATCAAGAATATCCCAAACCTCAGGTCTTTCAGTTTCTACCATTTTTCTTGCAGATTTAAGAGTTGTAGCAAAACCATACGATTCTAATTTGTTATAAATAAATGGCTTAAATAATTCTAAAGCCATTTTTTTAGGTAAACCACATTGATGAAGTTTTAATTCTGGACCAACAACAATTACGGATCTACCTGAATAATCTACTCTTTTTCCTAAAAGGTTTTGTCTAAATCTACCTTGCTTACCTTTAAGCATCTCTGAAAGAGATTTAAGAGGTCTTTTATTAGTACTTGTGATTACCCTCCCTCTTCTTCCATTATCAAATAGCGCATCAACTGACTCTTGAAGCATTCTTTTTTCATTTCTGACAATAATATCAGGAGCTCTAAGATCTAATAATCTTTTTAATCTATTATTTCTATTAATAACTCTTCTATATAAATCGTTTAAATCAGAAGTGGCAAATCTACCACCTTCTAATGGAACTAAAGGACGTAATTCAGGAGGAATGACAGGAAGAACTTTTAAAATCATCCATTCTGGTTTTATTCCAGATCTTTTAAATCCTTCTAATACCTTCGAACGCTTAAGTATTTTTTTCTTTTTAGTTTCAGAGGAAGTTGCTTCACTATCTTCTTTAAGTTTTTGAATCTCTTCTTCTAAATTAAGTGAAGAAAGCATATCGTAAACAGCTTCAGCACCAATTCCATGTTTAAATGTATCTTCGCCATACATTTCAATAGCTTCATCAAGTTCTTCATCATTAAGTAATTGACTAGCCTCTAAACCGGACATTAACGGATCAATAACAATATGACTTTCAAAATATAAAACTTTTTCTAAATTTTTTAATGTGATATCTAAAGCCAATCCAATTCTACTTGGAAGTGATTTTAAAAACCAAATATGGGCAACGGGAGCTGCAAGTTCTATGTGCGCCATTCTTTCTCTTCTGACTTTTGATAAAGTTACTTCAACACCACACTTTTCACATGTGATACCTTTAAATTTCATTCTCTTATATTTACCACATAGACATTCATAGTCTTTTGTAGGGCCAAAAATCCTAGCACAAAATAAACCTTCTCTTTCCGGTTTAAATGTTCTGTAATTTATTGTTTCAGGTTTTTTTATTTCTCCAAAAGACCAAGATCTAATTTGTTCAGGACTTGATACGGATATTTTAATTTGATCAAAATTAATAGTTTCAACATTATTTTTAAATAAATTAGTAAGATCTTTCATTATTAAAGTTTCTCCATATTGTTATTGTTATTTGGATCGGTTTCTATTAATTCAACATTAAGGCCTAATGATTTTAATTCTTTAACTAAAACATGAAAAGACTCAGGGATGCCACTTTCAAAGTTGTAGTCTCCTCTAATTAAAGCTTCGTAAACTTTAGTTCTACCAGCTACATCATCAGATTTAATTGTAAGCATTTCTTGAAGCGTATTAGAAGCACCATAGGCCTCTAATGCCCAAACTTCCATTTCACCAAATCTTTGTCCACCAAATTGAGCTTTACCACCTAAAGGTTGTTGAGTAACTAAACTATAAGGACCTATAGATCTAGCATGAATTTTATCATCAATAAGATGATGAAGTTTTAGTACATACTTAAATCCAACCGTAACTTTTCTTTCAAAACGCTCTCCCGATCTACCATCATAAAGATAAACTTGGCCACTATTATCAAAACCAGCTTTATCCAAAAGAGAGGTAATCTCATCAGCATTAGAACCATCGAAAACGGGAGTAGCAAAAGTAACTCCTTTTTCTAAATTAGATGCTAATTCAACTATCTGATCATCATTCATTTCTGAAATTGATTTTGTTGAATTAGGGTTTTTTTCATAAAATTCAACAATAGAGTTTTTTAATTGAGCGATATTACCTTCTTTTCTAGCTAAATCTAAACTTTTAGAAATCTGTTGACCAATTCCATATGCAGCCCAACCTAAATGGGTTTCTAAAATTTGACCTATATTCATTCTACTTGGTACACCTAATGGATTTAATAAAATATCAACTGGGGTTCCGTCTTCTAGAAAAGGCATATCCTCTACTGGTACTATTTTAGAAACAACACCTTTATTACCATGTCTTCCTGCCATTTTATCACCAGTTTGCAATCTTCTCTTTACAGCAACAAATACTTTTACAACCTTTAGAACTCCAGGAAGAAGATCATCGCCACTTTGGATTTTTTCAATCTTATTTTGAAATCTTTTATCTAATAAAATTATTGCATCATTGTAAATTTTCTTTTGTGAAGTAAATGTTTCCATTGTTGTCTGATCGTCAGTAGAAATTTTTTCTAAATAATCAGTATTTTTTGTTTTTAATAAAGTCCCATCAATTTTTTCAGATTTTTGAATACCTTCAATTTGAACATTAGAAATTTTATTATTAAAAATACTAATTAAATTTTCCTTATAATTGTTTTCAAGAATTTCTTTTTCATCGTCTCTATCCTTAGCAAGACGATCAATCTCAACACGCTCAATAGCAATTGTTCTTTCATCTTTTTCAACACCTCTACGAACAAGTACTTGTACATCAACAACAACACCAGAATATCCAGTAGGTAATCTCAATGATGAATCTTTAACGTCTGCAGCTTTTTCAGAAAAAATAGCTCTTAATAATTTTTCTTCCGGAGTTATAGGAGAATCTCCTTTAGGAGAAACTTTACCTACAAGTATATCGCCATGCTTAACTTCAGATCCGATATAAACAATACCGGCTTCATCTAAGTTTGTTATGCTTTCATCACCAACATTAGGCATATCCCTTGTTATTTCTTCTGGCCCTAGCTTTGTATCTCTACATAAGACTTCAAATTCCTCAATATGTATCGATGTAAATTTGTCACCTTGGACAACTTTTTCCGACATAATTATAGAATCTTCAAAGTTATAACCATTCCACGGCATAAATCCCACAAGTAAATTTTTACCTAATGCCAATTCTCCAAGATCAGTACAAGGACCATCAGCAATTATATCTCCTCTAGCAACATAGTCGCCAATTTTAACAATAGGCTTTTGATTTATTGCAGTACTTTGATTGGATCTTTGAAATTTTTTGAGATTGTATATATCCACACCACTCTTATCCTTACTGATGTTTTTTGAATCTGATCTTATAACTATTCTAGAAGAGTCAACTTGATAAACATAACCTGCATTTTTTGCTACAACTACGGCTCCACTATCTCTTGCTACCTTAGATTCAAATCCAGTTCCAACAAGAGGAGCTTCATTTGTCATTAAGGGAACTGCCTGTCTCATCATATTCGATCCCATTAAAGCACGGTTAGCATCATCATTTTCTAAGAATGGTATCAAAGATGCAGCAACAGAAACTAATTGTTGTGGATTAACATCCATAAAATCAATTTCAGATGAGTTAGTAAAAATGAAATCGCCTTTTCTTCTGCAACTTACAAGCTCTTCTATAAATTTATTATTAGAATCTAAAGGGCTATTTGCTTGAGCAATAGTATATTTTTCTTCCTCATCAGCATTTAAATATAGTACTTCCTTAGTTGCCATGCCGTTAATAATTTTTCTATAAGGAGTTTCAATAAAACCATACTGATTAATTCTAGCATAAGAAGATAAGCTATTAATTAGTCCAATGTTTGAACCTTCAGGTGTTTCAATTGGACAAATTCTACCATAGTGAGTTGTATGAACGTCACGAACTTCAAATCCAGCTCTCTCTCTAGTTAGACCTCCAGGTCCTAATGCTGAAATTCTTCTTTTATGAGTTATTTCACTTAATGGGTTTGTCTGGTCCATAAATTGACTTAATTGACTTGAGCCAGTAAATTCTTTTAATATAGTCTGGATAGGTTTTGAATTCACTAAATCTTGAGGCATTATCGATTCAATATCAACACTTCCCATTTTTTCTCTTATAGATCTTTCCATTCTAACAAGGCCAATTCTGTATTGATTTTCAATTAACTCACCAACTGATCTAACTCTTCTATTACCTAAATGGTCAATATCATCTTTCTTCACGTTATTTGTTTTCATATCAAATAATTTTTTTGCTACTGATAAAATATCGATTTTATTTAAAACTCTGTGTTTTTTATTTTTATCAAGACCTAAATAAGTATTAATTTTAACTCTTCCAACTTGAGATAAGTCATATCTATCTTCATTAAAAAACATATTTTTAAATAAAAAGTTACTTGCTTCTAATGTTGGTGGTTCGCCGGGTCTTAAAATTTTAAAAATATCAAATAAGGCTTCTTCTCTTGAGTGATTTTTATCTGCAACAAGAGAATTAATAATTCCAAGATTACCAGCTGCTTGACTTGCATTGATAGTTGAAAATTCATTAATCGATAATTCTTTAAATCTTAAAAATAATTCTTCATTTAAGATTGTTCCAGCTTCAGCATAAACTAATCCTGTTTCAGTATTTACAATATCATTTGATAAGTAAAACCCTTCTAAATCTTCTTCTGTAAATAAGAACTTTGATATTTTTTTAGAATTAATCTCAGTCAATAATTTAAGTGAAAGTTTTACATCTTTGTATGCAAGTATTTCTTTAGAACTCGGATCCACTAGATTAAATGGTAAATTTTTATATTTAAAATTTTCTAAATCTAAATTTACAACCCAACCATCTTTATGACTCTTAAAAATATAAGATTCATAAAAGAAATTTAAAATTTCTTCACTGGTCATTCCTGAAATTTTATAAATATCAGGTTCAACTTTATTAATTTCACACTCTTCCAAGTACCTCTCTGAAGCTTTTGAAGGAAGTGATTGGAATATAGTTGTAGAAATCATTTTCTTTTTTCTGTCAATTCTAAAGAAAATATTATCTTTATGATCAAATTCAAAATCTAACCATGATCCTCTGTAAGGAATTATTCTAGCATTATATAATGTCTTGCCACTTGCGTGAGTTTTTCCACCATCATGATCAAAGAAAACACCGGGTGATCTATGTAATTGACTTACTACAACTCTCTCAGTTCCGTTAACAACAAAAGTACCATTATTTGTCATTAAAGGAAGATCTCCTAAATAAACAATTTGTTCTTTTATATCTCTTAAGGTTTTCTCTTCAGTTTCTTCATTGATATCCCATATTATAAGGCGGAAAGTTACCATCAAAGATGCAGAAAAAGTGAGACCTTTTCTTTTACATTCATCTACATCATATTTTGGATTATCTAGGGAATAATCTACATAATGCAGCTCTGATTTACCTGCGTAATCATTAATCGGGAAAACAGAATTAAATACTTCTTGAAGACCGGTATTTGATCTTTCTTCAGAAATCTTACCTAACTGTAATAATTTATCATAAGATATCTTTTGGATATCTACTAAATTAGGAACATCAATAGTTTTTTCGATCTTACCGAACGAATATCTAATTCTTTTCTTTTCAGTGAAACTGAGTGACATATGTGCTATAAAACCTAAACTACTTAAGTTCTACTTTTGCACCAGCTGCTTCAAGCTGTTTTTTTAATGCCTCTGCCTCATCCTTTTTAGCACCTTCTTTAATCACTTTAGGTGCAGCTTCTACCATATCCTTAGCCTCTTTTAAACCAAGACCGGTAATAGCTCTTACTTCTTTAATTACGTTAATTTTTTGATCGCCAGCTGCTGCAAGAACTACATCAAAAGAATCTTTTTCTTCTACTGCTTCTGCTGCTGGAGCTGCTGCTGCTACTGGAACTGCTGCTGAAACTCCCCATTTTTCTTCTAAAAGTTTAGATAATTCTGCCGCTTCCATTACTGTTAAAACTGATAAATCATCAACTATTTTATTTAAATCTGCCATTTGTCTCTCCCTAGTTAGTCTTTTTTGTTATTTAAAATTGAAATAATATCCTGATCAGGTCGTAGTAATAAACGAACTAATTGTGACGCAGGTGCACTAATCAACCCAACTATTTTTCCTCTAATTTCTTCTAGAGAAGGTAAAGTTGCAACCTTTGCTATATCATCTTTTAGATATATTGTTTTATCGAAAAAAGCTACCTCTGCAGATAGTTTTTTTGAATCTTTTTCAAATTTCTTACAAACCTTAGCTGTCCCAACAGGATTATTAGTAAAAATTAATAATTTCTGCTGAGTTAAACTTTCGGCAATAGCTTTTTTATCCTCTGTACTTTCTAAGAATATTTTAACTATATTATTTTTTGAAATTTTAGTAACTCCATCGTTAGCCCTAATTTCAGTTCTAAAACTAATCATGTCTTTAACCGTCATAGCATTAAATGATGCTACAAAAAGGCCTGAATATTTAGAGGATAAATCATTGAGAGTTTCTAGATATTCTTTTTTTTGTAATCTATTCATAATTAAACACTCACCTTAATTCCTATTCCCATAGACGAAGATATATAAACTGAATTGATATAATTCCCTTTTACATTAGTTGGTTTGTTTTTTTTAACTTCCTCAACAAAACTAGTAATATTTTCCGATAATTTAACATCATCAAAACTAATTCTTCCAATTGAAGCATGAATAGTTCCTGCTTTATCGTTTTTGTATGCCACTAGTCCTTTATTAATGTTTGTTATAGTAGTCTTAACATCATTTGTAACTGTTCCAGTTTTAGGATTAGGCATCATTCCTTTAGGTCCTAAAATTTTAGCCATTTTACTTACTGTAGACATCATGTCCGGAGTAGCAATAATCACATCAACATCAATATTTTTTTCTAGTATAGTAACAAGATCGTCGCCACCTACATGCTTTACGCCTAATGCTGTTGCTTCCTCAGCGTTTTTTCCAGAAGCAAAAACTGCAATTTCAACTTTTTTTCCCAAACCATGAGGAGGAACAAAACTTCCTCTTACATTTTGATCGGATTGCTTAGTATCAATTGTGGTATTTAACGCAACATCAATACTTTCATCAAATTTTACAAATTTTCTTTCTTTAATTAATTTTAAACCCTCTTCAACAGAAAAAATCTTATCAAAATCAATTCCTTCAATTTGTTTTTTTCTATTTTTTGAAAATTTCACTTTAAACTACTTCCATTCCCATAGATCTAGCTGAACCCATAATAATTTTTGAGGCTTCTTCAATATCGTAAGCATTAAGATCTTCTAACTTTTCTTTTGCAATTTCTCTAACTTGACTCATTGTAACCTTACCTAAAAGACTTTTACCGGGAGTGCCATTTCCTTTTTTAATATTCGCAGCTTTCTTTAAATAAAAAGTTACGGGTGGTTTTTTTGTTATAAATTCAAAAGTTCTATCTTTATAAGCTGTTATAACTGTAGGTATTGGAGCCCCTTTTTCTAATTTACTAGTTGCATCATTAAACTGCTTACAAAAATCTTGAATGTTCAAACCTTTTTGACCAAGAGCTGGTCCTACTGGTGGTGCTGGATTGGCGCTACCTGCTGGGATTTGTAATTTGATATATCCTAATATTTCTTTTGCCATATTTTAACCCTTCACAACCTGCGAGTAGTCCAATTCTAAAGGAGTTGGACGACCGAAAATGGAGACCGACACTTTAAGCTTTTGTCTTGAACTGTCAACCTCTTCTATAATACCACTAAATGAAGCGAACGGTCCGTCAGACACTTTAATTTGCTCACCAACTTCGTATTCAAATTTTGGTTTTGGACTTTCTGCACCTTCAGTAATATCTTGAAGTAACTTAGATACTTCTTTTTCTGAAATAGCTAATGGTTTATTTTTAACTCCTAAAAAATTACTTACTTTAGGTATATCTTTAACTAAATGCCAAGTATCGTCATTCATTTGCATTTTAACTAGAACATAACCTGGAAAAAACTTTTTTTCTGAATTTATTCTCACGCCTCTTCTTACTTCAACAACCGCTTGAGTTGGAACAGAGACTTCAATTATGGAACTTTCAAGATCTTCTTTTTTAGCTTCATCAATAATAGCATCTGCAACTTTTTTTTCGTAACCTGAGTGACAATTAACTACATACCACTTGTGTTTAATATCTAGAGAAACTTCCATTAACCTAATACCGATCTAATTAAAAAAGAAAAACTTTGGTCAATAATCATTAAAATAATTGCGGCAATAGTAACAACGATAATTACAATACCAGCAGAAGTAAAAGTTTCTTTTTTAGAAGGCCATGTGACTTTCGAAACTTCCTGTCGAACTTCTCTAAGATATTTTGCTGGGTTAAATTTCATTTTTTATCCTTAGTGGCAGGAGTGGCAGGCATCGAACCCGCAACCTCCGGTTTTGGAGACCGGCGCTCTACCAGTTGAGCTACACTCCTTCATTAACTATTGCCGCAGATGACTATTCTATAATCTCTGATACAACCCCTGAACCAACAGTTCTTCCACCTTCACGAATAGCAAATCTAAGATTGTTATCCATAGCAATTGGTGAAAGTAATTCTACTGTAAGAGTAACATTATCTCCAGGCATAACCATTTCAGTACCTTCTGGTAAAGTAATAGATCCTGTTACGTCAGTTGTTCTAAAATAAAACTGAGGTCTATAGTTAGCAAAGAATGGAGTGTGTCTTCCACCTTCTTCTTTACTTAAAGAATAAACTTCACATTTAAATTTTTTATGCGGTTTTATACTTCCAGGTTTAGCTAAAACTTGTCCACGTTCAACTTCTTCTTTTTTTGTACCTCTTAAAAGAACTCCAACGTTATCTCCAGCTTCACCTGAATCTAAAAGTTTTCTAAACATTTCAACACCAGTAGCTACAGTTTTTTGAGTTTCTGTAAGACCAATAATTTCAATTTCTTCTCCTGGCTTAATAATACCCTGTTCAATTCTTCCTGTAACAACCGTACCACGACCTGAAATTGAAAAAACATCCTCAACAG
>Ga0222652_1000947_pt1 | contig 10096 bp, 12 predicted proteins | sample AntAcemetagen371_FD_179803 | JGI IMG/M metagenome (GOLD analysis project Ga0222652, IMG submission 179803) | Saline water microbial communities from Ace Lake, Antarctica - #371 | ecosystem: Environmental > Aquatic > Non-marine Saline and Alkaline > Saline | place: Antarctica: Ace Lake... | reverse complement strand
AACAGGTAAGACTACTGTCGCTAGAGCTTTATGTGAAGAACTAGGTGCTGATTATATCATCATTAATGGTTCCGATGAAGGTAGACAAATTGATACAGTAAGAAGTAAAATAAAAAACTTTGCCTCTACTGTTTCTCTAACCGAAGACGCTAATCACAAAGTTGTTATAATAGATGAAGCAGATTACATGAATGCTGATAGTGTTCAACCTGCGTTAAGAAACTTCATTGAAACTTTTTATAAGAACTGTAGATTTATCTTTACTTGTAATTACAAAAACAAAATCATACCAGCGCTACATAGTAGATGTACAGTAATTGATTTTAAAATTGTAAATGGACAAAGAGTTAAAACTGCCACTGCCTTTCTTGCGAGACTAGAGGGTGTACTTAAAAATGAAAATATCGAGTTTGATAAGAAGGTACTAGCAGAGGTAATACAAAAATATTATCCTGACTTTAGAAGAACGATAAACGAACTACAAAGATATTCTGTAAGGGGTAAAATTGATAGTGGTGTATTATTCAATCTAGGTGAGGCGAATACTAAAGAACTTGTAAAACTACTTAAAGACAAGAGATTTAACGACATGAGAAAATGGGTAGTACAGAACTTGGACAAAGAGGCTTCCTCCTTGTTTAAGACGTTGTATGAGACGCTATATACTAGTTTAGACGCAAAGTCAGTACCTCAGGCGATATTGATTATTGCTGGGTATCAATACAAATCAGCTTTTGTCGCTGACCAAGAGATTAACATGGTCGCTTGTTTAACAGAGATAATGGCAGGTTGTAAATTCAAATAAACTAAATAGAAATAAACACGAGGATATTATGCCAGGTAAGTGGAACGGTAGAAGTAGATTATCAAATGACAAGTACAGGGAAAGTTGGGATAGAATATTCAAAACCAATCCTGTTGCCAAAGAAGTAAGAACTCCGAAGTTTAAACCTAGTGTAGTAAAAGCAAAAAAAGGCAAAGGGAGTTACACGAGAAATGGCAAAAAGAACATTATTTAGAAAATTCGTAGTAAAACTACGAATGTGGTATGCCAATATACGAGGACATCATGGTAAAAGATGGGACTATGAACCAGGTCAATGGTATATGGGTAGACACAATAAAAAAAAATAGAAAGTCAAGTTTATATTATGTATCAATTGAAGGATTATCTTAATGCGATCAATTTTACTAAAGAAAATTTATTAGACACAGACGACCAAACTTGGGAGAAGAAATACCCACCGTTTGTCATAAACAAGTGTCTTTCCGTGCATTACGACTGTATTGCTCAAGCCAATGAAATGAATGGCTATCATTTTTTAGACAAGAAAACTCAATTTCATTTTTACATAAATAGTATTAGAAAAAAGAAGCGATTTGGTGGCACGTGGTTATCACAGGCCAAGTTGAAGAATTTAGAGTATGTAAAGGAGTATTATGGTTATAGTAATGAGAAGGCAAAAGACGCTCTTAATATACTTACTGCGGAACAAATTGAACATATAAAAAATACCTTAAATAAAGGTGGGAGAACAAAATGAGCGAAGAAACAATCAATTGGTCCGCTGACAGTATGTTAGAGGTTACCATCAAACAGCCAGATGACTTTTTAAAGATCAGAGAGACTTTAACTAGAATAGGCGTTGCAAGTAGAAAAGACAAAACATTATTTCAAAGTTGCCATATACTACACAAACAAGGTAAATATTTCATAACACACTTTAAAGAATTGTTTGCGTTAGATGGTAAGAGAGCAACATTAACACAAAACGATATACAAAGAAGAAACACAATCTCTATACTATTGCAAGATTGGAATTTAATTGACATAGTGGATAAAGCAAAGTCGGAAGACAAAGCACCATTATCACAAATCAAAGTATTACCATTTAAAGAGAAAAAAGAATGGACACTATCAGCGAAATATAATATTGGTAAAAAAATTGAAAACAAGGATAATAGCAGAGATGCAAGTACCGAAGTTTAAAGATTTTATAACAGAGCAAGACGCAGAACGTAAGGATAATCCTATTACGGTTGCGGTTATTACAAAATCAAATCCTAATATTAGAAAACAAAAAGCAGGTGAAACACCTAAAAAAGAACGTACCATTTCTTTTATAGAAAATGCTTGTGAAAAAAGAGGGTTCAAGTGTGTTATCATAAACACCAAACACGCTATTATCACAGGTAAAGATGAAGAAAAAAATACATTAACTGTTTATAATTATGATGGTAAAGATAGTGAACATACTTTTGTAGGTAAAGATACTGTTTGTATTACAAGAGCAGGTGCGATAGAAGACGAAGCCGGGTTATCTCTTATATCGGCATTTCAAAATTCATCATCATTTATGTTAAACACGAGATCAGCTATGTTGACTTGTGATAACAAATTAACGACTGCTTTATTATTTGAAAAATTTGGTATACCAACACCTAGAACTGCTTTTATATCTAATGAAAAAAATTTAGATGACGCTCTTAAATTAGTTGGTAGTAAATTTCCAATCATTTTAAAAACACTTACAGGTACACAAGGTATTGGAGTTGTTAAAGTTGAAAGTTATGAAAACCTTGTATCTACAGTACAAGCATTGTGGAACCACGATGCCGAAGTTTTAATACAGGAGTTTATGGAAGTACCTTTTGATATAAGAACATTTGTAGTAGATAATAAAATATTTGCTTCTACAAAAAGAATACACTCTAGTACGGATTTTAGATCCAATATTCATAGAGGTGGTTCAGCAGAACCTTATAAGCTTTCCGAGGAAGAAATGGAAATTATTTTAAAAGCAAGTAGAGTGTCTAAAGCTTATCTTGTTGGAGTAGATCATATTGTTTATAAAGGTAAACCATATGTATTGGAGGTTAATGGAAGTCCAGGTACAGGTGCTGATTATATGGCATATTCTTACGAAGACTATTATTCAGACGCAAAACCTTCAGAAAAAATTACAGGAGAAAATTTAATAGGTAATGTAATTAAATGGGTATCAAAACGAAGTCATTGGGATAGACAAGCAACTGCGGAATGTGGTTGGTTGGAAACTGTTGAAGTAGGTGAAGTTGGCAAACTTAGAGCAAAATTTGATACAGGAAATGGATCAAAAGCTTGTGCCTTACACGCTGATGAAATTATAGAAGAAGGCAAAGTTATTAAATGGAAATATAATGGAAAAACTTATTCTAAAAAAAGATATGGAACAAGTAAAATATATAGAGCAAATGCTGACGGAGAAGAACCATCCGAAACAAGACCAACAGTATTAATAGATTTAACATTTAATGGTTTTACCTATAAGAATATTGAGGTAGGTTTAGATAATAGACCGAGATCAGGTTCAGATTTACTAGTTTGTAGAGATTTAATGCGTCAAATGAATGTCAGTGTCAACCCTAATAGATCATTTGTATTAAGTAAACGATTAAGACCGGTTGATAAAGAAACGAGCATTGACAAATAGGTCAAACTATGTTATATTAATAATAATGAAGAAGGAGATATTATGCAAGAAGTGAAGTTATTAAGACTATCTACCGGCGAAGATGTAATCGCTAAAGTAGGTGAAAACGACCAAGGGATAAGTTTAAACAAACCATTTGTAATCATACCACAACAATCAGCACCAGGACAACCAATACGATTGATGATGTCATTGTATAATGCTTTTGGTAAAAATGATACAATCACAGTAAGTAAAGATAAAATTGTTTTTACTACAGAACCTAAAGATGATTTACTAAAATCATATGCACAAAATACAAGCAGTATCATATCTGCAAAGACACCGGGTTTAATTACAGAAAATTCAGTACCGAAGTTATAATGATAACGGTTAATTTCGTTAGAGGAGAGGAAATAATTCCTGTCCAGGTAGACGAAGGTATGACATTAATGGAAGCAGCTAGAGATTATTCTACTAGTGCTATTGATGAAATACCAGCAGACTGTTCAGGCTGTTGTGCATGTGCAACTTGTCATGTACTAGTAGACAGAAACTGGACATTTATTGTAGGTCAAGCTAATTTAAATTCTGCGGAAACAGAATTAGTTGAATACGAAAAAGGTTATGATCGTATGCAAAGTAGATTGGCTTGTCAAATACAATTAGAAAAAAAACACGATGGTTTAGTTGTACACTTATTGGACAACCATAAACTATAAAATTGAGAGTTCGATTCTCTCATGGTCCACCAAATTAAATTATGAATTTTTATAAAAACGTTATTGAACATAGAGGCAAGTTACTTATTCGTGGTATACACGAGGGTAAAGAGTATAAAGAAAAGATTGACTTCAATCCTACGTTATATGCTCTTTCACAAGAAGATTCAAAATTTAAAACATTACAAGGTCAAACGTTACAACCAATCCATTTTGGTAGTATTTCAAAGGCAAGAGAATTTAAAAAAAGCTATAATACAGGTAACTCACCATTGTATGGAATGGATCGGTACCAATATCAATATATCGCAAACGAATATCCAGAGTTAGTAAAATTTGATAAAGATTTAATTAAAATATTTACAGTCGATATAGAGTGTACTGCTGAAAATGGTTTTCCTGATATAGAAAATCCAATAGAAGAACTGCTGGCGATCACAGTAAAAAATCAATCTAATAAACAAATCATAACTTGGGGTATCGGTGATTTTAAAACTGATAGATCAGATGTAACTTATATCAAATGTAAGAATGAAAAAAGTTTGATTATGGAGTTTATGAAGTTTTGGACTAAAAATTATCCAGATGTTATTACTGGATGGAATACTAAATTTTTTGATATACCTTATTTGTTTAATCGTATTAGAAACATAGTAGATGAAAAGGTAGTTAAAAAGTTTTCACCCTGGAATATCGTTGAAAAAGAAACAGTAGTTTTAAGAGGTAGACCACAAACTCATTATAATATCTTTGGTATTTCTATGTTAGATTACCTAGACCTATATCAAAAATTTATTCCAACAAAACAAGAAAGTTATAAACTAGATTACATTGGTAAAGTAGAACTTGGTAAAGGCAAAGATGAAATGCCTTACGATACCTTTAGAGATTGGTACACAAAAGACTTTCAATCATTTATAGATTATAATATACAAGACGTTGAGATAGTTGATGGATTAGAAGATAAACTAAAACTAATTGAACTAGTCTTAACTATGGCATATGAAGCTAAAGTAAATTATACAGATGTATTTTCACAAGTAAGAATGTGGGATATGTTAATTTACAATTACTTGAAAAAAGATAATATAATGATTCCACCCAAAAAGGATAATATTAAAGATGATAAGTACGAAGGTGCTTATGTAAAAGACCCAATTACAGGTATGCACAATTGGATTGTTTCCTTTGATATAAATTCGCTATATCCACATTTGATTATGCAATATAATATCTCTCCAGAAAAAATTATTGGAGTAGAACCATCAGGCATATCAGTTGATAAATTGTTAGACCATGCGACACCGTTGACACATTTAAAAACTGAAGGTGCTTGTATTACACCAAATGGTGCTAAGTTTAAAGTAGATAGTCCAGGCTTTTTACCTAGACTTATGGAAAGTATGTACAATGATAGGGTTAAGTTTAAAACTTTAGAGTTTCAAGCAAAACAAGAATATCAAAAAACAAAAGATAAATCTTTATTAAAAGAAATATCTCGTTGTCATAACATACAGTGGTCAAAGAAGATTGCTTTAAATTCTGCTTATGGCGCTATTGGTAATCAATACTTTAGATATTATGATGTAAGACAAGCAACTGCTATAACATCAGCTGGTCAATTTGTAATTCGTTTTATTCAAAAAAATGTAAATGAATATATGAATAAGATTTTAAAATCAACAAATGAAGTTGATTATATTGTTGCGTCAGATACAGATTCAATTTACTTGTGCTTAGATAAACTAGTTGAAGCAACTTGTAAGGACAAATCAAAAACTGATACAATAAAGTTTTTAAATAAAGTTGTTAACAGTAGAATTGAACCATTTATTGATAAGTGTTTTGAAGAACTTGCTGAATATACAAATGCAATTAAACAAAAAATGGTAATGAAGCGAGAAGTAATAGCAGACAAAGGTATATGGACAGCTAAAAAAAGATATATCTTAAATGTATTAGATGAAGAAGGTATTACCTTTGATGAGCCTAAGCTAAAAATTATGGGTATTGAAGCTGTGAAGTCATCAACACCTGAAGTTTGTAGAGGAAAGATTAAACAAGCAATCAAACTTATAATGACTAAAAGCGAAGATGAACTACAAGCATTTGTTGCTGACTTTAAGGAAGAGTTTTATCAAATGACAGCGGAACAAATATCCTTTCCAAGGTCTTGTAATAATTTAAAAAAATATAAACATAGTAGTAACATATTTATTAAAGGTACACCTATTCACGTTAAAGGTGCTTTAATATACAATCAGCAATTACAACAAAGAAAATTACATAGAAAGTATCCGTTAATACAAGAAGGAGATAAGATTAAATTTTTAAAACTCATAGAAGCTAATCCATTTAAGTTTGATGTTATAAGTTATATAACTAAACTTCCGACAGAGTTTGCTTTACAAGAATATATTGATTACGACTTAATGTTTCAAAAAACATTTTTAGACCCTATGAGTTTTATACTTAACTCTATTGGTTGGGAATACGAGAAGACAGCAAGTCTGGAGGCTTTCTTTGACTAGTCTGGTCATACTAATAGTTTGTATCCATTGGGGATTTGCCGTTGGTGGAATATTTGCTTTAAAAACTACTTGGTCTATACCTAGATTTATAATAATTATGATACTATTAAAATATGCTTTAATGACTTATGAAATTTGATACAACTAACAAGTATGGAGTGATATATGCAGACCCACCATGGTATTTTAAAAGCTATAGCAAAAAGGGTGAAGGCAGGAACGCTACCCAGCACTATCCTTGTATGTCAATTGACGACATTTGTAAGTTACCCGTTAATAACCTTGCTAAGGACGATGCAGTCTTATTAATGTGGGTGGTTGATCCACTACTAGATCAAGCGTTTAAGGTTATAGATGCTTGGGGATTTAAGTATAAAACAGTTGGATTTACTTGGGCAAAAACTAATAGAAAGTCTTTAGGATTTTTTACTGGTTTAGGATATTGGACTAGATCAAATCCTGAAATGTGTTTATTAGCAACAAAGGGTAAACCCAAGAGGCTAAATATGAGTACACCCCAATTGGTAGTATCTGAACGTAGAGAACATAGTAGAAAACCAGATATTATATACAACCACATAGAGAGTATGTTAGGTGGTCCATATATGGAACTGTTTGCTCGTAATAAACGAGATAATTGGGATAGTTGGGGAAATGAGGTTGACAAGCATGACAAAGTATGATATAGTAGTAGGTATAAATGAATAATTATAAAAGATACACATTAAAAGATACATTAGATAGTGAGAAAAGATCACTGTTCAATGTACTATCAACTTTCGCTGGGGGCGGGGGTTCATCAACAGGGTATAGATTGGCTGGTGCTAAGATACTAGCAGTTAATGAGTTTGTACCTGAAGCACAAAATACTTACAGAGCAAATTATCCCGATACACTTATTATTCCAGGTGACATTAAAAAATTAACAGGTAAAGATTTTTTAGAAAAAATTAATATGAAACCAGGTGAACTAGACTTATTAGATGGTTCTCCACCTTGTTCAGCGTTCAGTATGGCAGGTTCAGTATCTCATGGTGAAGGTAGAACTCACGCAGATGCGTTTGGTAAAAAGAAACAATATTCAGATATTAAAGGTGTAGAGAATGTAGAAGATTTGTTTTTTGAATTTTTAAGAGTAGCAAAAGAAATTAAACCAAAAGTTATTATTGGGGAAAACGTTGAAGGCTTAACAATGGGTGAGGCGAAAGAGTATTTTCATAAGATACAAAATACATTTGAAGAAATTGGTTACCTTATAGTTGCTAATGTATTAGACGCAAGTTATTTTGGTGTACCCCAATCTCGTAAAAGATGTTTTTTCATAGGTGTACGAGAAGATGTTGCTGAAAAAGTTGGTATAAACTTTATGACTATGTATCAATTGTACCCTGATAAAAACGATTTTAGAACTACATTAGGTGAGGCAATTAATGATGTTGTTAATGAAGACCAAGAAGAACTAGATTACTTAATGAAAGCATTAGGTCCAGATAAAGCAGTTGGCAAAACTTTAATGAAAATGCCAAAGGATCCTGAAAAAGTATTAACAGGTATGGACTACCATGCTAAAGGTCATCACTTTAATTTAAAAAGAACAAGTAGAAACAAACCTTGTCCAACAATTACTGCAATGGGTAATCTTGCTGGTGTTGCTGGTACTTGTCACCCAACTGATGATAGAAAGTTTACTATAAAAGAATTAAAAAGAATTATGTCGTTACCTGAAGACTTTAAATTGACAGGTGTACATAAACAACAATCGGAAAGGATAGGTCGTATGGTACCACCGTTGATGATGAAAGCACTTGCTGAAAGTGTTTATAACAAAGTGTTAAAACCATATAAGGAGATTAATAATGACTAAATTTACTTTTGCTACAAGCAACGAAGGCTTTGATAACCATATAGATACATCTGTTCGAGGGTATAGCCACTTATGGGGGGATATACTTAATCTATCAAAGTATTTTGTAGAAGATTATACACAAGTGGTTGATATGGGTTGTTCCAGTGGAAAACTTTTAAAAGGTATGATAGAACAAAATGGTAATAATATACCTCAAGCACAATACACTGGTATAGAACTAGAAGAAGATTTTTTTGGCGACTATACACATGATGAGGAAAAGTATCATCAATTAAATTATTTCAGAGGTGATGTTAGAGAGTTTGATTTTAAAAACTGCTCTTTAGTTACTTCTATATTTACTTTACAGTTTATGTCACCTAAAGATAGACAAGAGGTAATCAATAAAATTTACAAAGGTCTTAATACAGGTGGTGCGTTTATATTTTCGGAAAAAACATTTAGTTCTAATCCAAGGGTACAAGATATGATGACCTTTATGTTTTATGATTATAAGAGACAACATTTTTCTGATAAAGAAATACTTGACAAAGAAGTACAGCTAAGACACATGATGAAACCAAATACTCAATCAGAGTTGTATGAAATGGTAGAAGGTGCTGGTTTTGAATTACATACTTTTTGGCAGAACTTTAACTTTGTAGGTATTGTTGCTTTAAAGAAATAATAAATATTTCTATGGCGATACCAAAAGCGAAGTATGAAGATTTAAAAGAGTATTGGGATTATCAACGTAAGATAGCATATAACAAAGAGTTAATCTTTCATATGGCTGACAAGTTTCAAAATAGAGTTTATAATGACTTTGGTAATGTTTCAATAGATGAATTAAAAAAATTGTTATGGACAAGGGTTAATCCTAGTGACTATGAAGAACCTAGAAAAGGTTATGTACCAGCAGATGAGAAGTTAAGAATTGAAGGAGAGGGTAAACCCTTCTTACCAAAAGTGATGATACCTAAAAATGATCCTTATTTTAAGGGTTGACAAGTTAAGTAGAATGATATATAATAAGAACATAAATTTATAGGAGTTATGGAATGAGTGATTTTTTAAAAGATATAATTAAAGAAACGGGTAATGAATATGCTGGTTTAGTAAGTGATGGTATTGATAGTGCTGACGTAACAAGTTTCATAGACACAGGTTCGTATTCATTTAACGCATTACTATCTGGTAGTATCTATGGTGGTATGCCAAGTAACAAGATTACTGCAATCGCAGGTGAAGCAGCAACAGGTAAAACATTTTTCGCATTAGGTATTTGTAAAGCATTTTTAGATAAAGACCCAGATGCTGGTATTATCTACTTTGAATCCGAAAGTGCTATCTCAAAACAAATGATTGAGGCTAGAGGTATTGATTCTAAAAGAATGGTAATAGTTCCAGTTGCAACAGTACAAGAATTTAGAAATCAATCAATAAAAATTTTAGACAAATATATGGAGCAAACAGAGAAGATTAGAAAACCTTTAATGTTTGTATTAGATAGTCTAGGTATGTTATCGACTACAAAAGAAATGG
>Ga0222652_1000945_pt1 | contig 10114 bp, 8 predicted proteins | sample AntAcemetagen371_FD_179803 | JGI IMG/M metagenome (GOLD analysis project Ga0222652, IMG submission 179803) | Saline water microbial communities from Ace Lake, Antarctica - #371 | ecosystem: Environmental > Aquatic > Non-marine Saline and Alkaline > Saline | place: Antarctica: Ace Lake | collected... | reverse complement strand
CTGGTGGCGCACTACCTGGCGGACGACAAGCAGGTGCCCACCAACCTGCTGGAGTTGGACACCAAATTCGCCTCACAACTGTTTGACATACAGGGTGCCAAACGCATGATCCGGGAGGCACAGAAGAACAGTGACGAGATGTCAGAGGACGTGTATTGGGATCGTCTGGACACAGCAAACCGCCTAGCGGACGATTGCAAGGCCAGAATACAGCAAATCTTTAATGACACGTTCGGAGCGTAGGATATAAATAACAGTATGCACAGCTTAGAATTCACGAAACCCATCACCACAGAGTCATTGTTGAAAGAGTTTGAATCCAGATTCAACATGACCATGGACCTAACAAAATTCAACGAGGAAGAACTGCAAGATTACGCCAATCACGTGAGAACAAAGATACACGAGATCACACAGAACACACACTTTGGACAGGAACTGAAAGACAACAACTACCAGAAGAGCCAGATGATGTTGGACGTCATAAACCAAGAAGTTTCACAGAGAAAACTTGGTGAGTACGGTGGACAACAAATGTCTAACCCAATACTGGACAAGGCATCGGCACCGATCAAAGACAAACTTGCAAAAGGACAACCATTAAGTCCAGATGAGAGAGGGGCGGCTTCAAAACTCATGGCCAGCAAACAGGTCAGAGAAGGTGTTGAAGAACAATCAGAATTAATACTAGCGGCCAAGGACATGATGGACAAGGTAACAGGTTTCCTGGAAACACTTGCTTCTATGAAGACCGAAGGTGCACTAGAGCTAGTAGACAGAATCAGAGATGAGATGGGTGCCGAGAAGGCAGACGCATTTCTACAAAAAATCCAACCAGCGATTGAACAGGCGGAAGCCACTTTAACGACTACCAGGCAAGAACTGGACAACGGTGTAAGAATTTTGACCGGAGAAGAAGTAGCATCAGACCCTATGGGCGCCGATGACACGATGGACATGGACAACACAGACGCAGACTTAGATGACTTGGGTGCAGGTGACCTCGAGACAGATGAGTTTGGCGCCTCTGATGCAGAAGCGGGTGGGACGGAACCTGAAGGCAGAGGGCAGAGAGAATCCCGGGAAGTGTTTGAAGCTTCCAACAGACTGTACAGCAAACTAGCGGGGAAGTAATCCCGTGAGATTTTTCGAATTCAACAAAAGCGACACTGACCTAGAGTCAGCACTTATCAACATCCTGATGAACATGAAGGGCGACGCCGATGAGCGGGAGCAGGCCTCAGACGTCAGCATGGACGCGGTCAAACAGATCATGAGCAACACGGGATACCCGGCATTCAACTACGACGTGTTCAAGAGGATCTACGACGCGGACGGTGACCTACAGAACGTTGTGGCGGACTTCGACAACGAGAAGATAGTTGTGAAGACTGATCAAGAAGCGGAGAAAGAACCTGCCATGGACTACGACGACCAAGGATCAACAGACGTGGTCAAGCAGATGGCCAAGTCGGCCATGAACCGTAGAAAATAATTACAAGTCTTTTACGATATCAAACATTTGCGGATATATTTTAGTCCAGTCTGTACCTCGTCTACGATCCAACTCGTCCAGGTATATCTTCCACTGTCTCTGTCGTTTTGGACTAGGCTCCCTTTGATCGAATTCTTTGATTATTCCTAGCATGTAAGTTTTATGGTTTACTTTTACTGAATCAGGATGTCCACGTGTTGTGGTATCAAAATTCTCGATCGCTTCACGCAGTCCCCATTCGTTGATCTTCTTGCCAAATATCCCCGGGTACATGTATTCTCTGGGACCAAACTCATGTTGATTGGCCTTCATCATGCTCCAATAGATGGGTTTGATCCGGTTACACTCGTTTATGTATTTGACCATTGCCGGCATGCCCGGGACCGCTGTCACCGTTAAAGCACTGTTGATGCCTTGATCAAATGATGTGTTATGTAAAATGTATTCAAAGTTCTTTAGTGCTATATTCAAGTCCAATCCAGTACGCACATACTCTCCCTCGGGACCTAGAGCATCACAACTAAAAAATATCTGTATCTTGTCCAGCCTCCCAGACTTCTGTAACACTTCCAGTCTGTCCATCCACTTCTTGAATCTCTCATGCTCTATGTTCATGTTGCTGAAGAACACCAGTGTAAGGTCAGGATAGTTCCCTTTCTCAAGGAATTCTATGAATCTGAATGTTTCCTTCTGTAGGAATGGTTCTCCGCCCATGACCATTATCTTGTGCAGTTCGTGTAGATGCTTCTCAAACCATTTGAACAGCAGTTCCGTGTGTTCCTCTATCTTAGGATTCTTCTTCCAACTGTCTTCTATTTCCACACCCTCTACATCAAACTTGCCAAATCTTTTCTCTTCCTGCTGTATGGTCGAGCTGTAATGGGCCGCACAGTATATACATGCCTGTTGACAGGTGTTGCCCCAATACACTTCCAACTGCCTAGGAGTGACATCCACAGCCGTTAAATCTGTGTCCAATTCGGGTGGTGCTGTTGTGCCTTCTAGATTCAAATGCACCTGTCTGTCTGATTTACCACCTGCTTCTTCTATGTGTTTGCAGTGTTCACAGCCCCTGCCCGGCCACTCGCCTCGCAACATCTTACGTCTTGCTTCTAGCTTGGCTGGTATGTTGTGGAAGTTGAGTTCTCCGTCTCGCACTTCCAATGGGTCACCATTGACCCTGTGGCAACTGGCACTGACCCCGTCAGTCAGATAGATAGTGCTGTGTGTCCATTTCAGTTGACACGGCAGTCCCTTGGTAATAGGAAATAGTTTTGGTGGTTGCTTTGATATGCCCATTATTTCACTCCACAACAACTGTAACAGGCTTGTAGTCTTTCATCTGGCATTGTGCCATCGATGCCGCCTTCTAGTTTCTTGAAGAATTGACTCTGTAGAATATCATCCAGAGTATTAATGTTGAGATTTATATCGTCATGCACATCTAATATTTTTTGACTCTCGTGGGTTGTTGGATCCCCTATCCAACAGCAGGGAGTGACCCATCCCTTTGCCATTATGTAAATTTCATGATTGTCACGTTTCCATTTTGGGTGTTGCCCTAGAAAGTTTGACAGACATTTTATCTTCCTTGTCTTGAAATCATTGATCACCTCCTTGCTAACTTTAACCTCCATTCCAATATACTTGTCTTCCTCGACTACCTGCTCTACTTTTTGCTTTTGCACACTGGCCATTTCTATTGTGTAATCGTCCACCTTAAATTTTTCAATTTCTCTATAAGTTCCATCATAATCATAGTCTCGCCACCTCTCTGTTTGATCAAAGCTAACACCGTCGAGGCCCAAGTCCTTGGCCAAGTTTCGCATATCATCCTTTTGATGTTCATTGTGTTTAAACAAGAAACATCTCCATCTTGCTTTACTCCTAGAATTTTTCTTTGCCCCGCGTACAAAGGCTTTGACGTTTCGCATAAGTTTGTCCCAATTGACTTTCCTTCTGTACAGATGATTGGTGTCCTCTAATCCGTCTATGTGGAACAGAACCTCAACTCCCAACGTGCCCAGGTCATACCAGAAGTCTTCAGTCCGTGCACCACCATTGGTGTAAAGTTCCGTCCAGCACTTGTTGTTGGTTTTGGTAATGTACTCAAATATCTGCAGGGCTTCAGGGTTCATGGACCCATCACCGTAGGTACCACAACTGTAGAAATGCCAAAGATTTTTGACGATATTGTCACCTATCTTTTCTTTGAACAATTCAAACGATGTGTGTTTGTCGTTTGTCACATCTTTTCTGAGATTCAAATCGAAATCAAATCTTGCACACATCGGACATGCCGCGTTGCAGTAGTTTGATAATTCGGCATTTATGGCGTTTATATTTTCAGTTGTGATATATGACATTATATTGTATAATTATGCTTATGATGATACCCAAGGATGTTTTACAGAGCAAAGGCATCACCTACAACCAGAAATATCCATATGGAGAGCTGTCCAGGGTGACAAAGAACCACAAGAGACACTACGCCACACCAGACGGAAGACAGTTGCCCAGTGTGACCACGGTGCTGAGTGCGACCAAGGACATGACACACCTACACGCATGGCGCCGGAGGATCGGAGCGGAGAAGGCACAGCAGATCACCACGGAGAGTGCCAACATAGGGACTGTGATGCACAACTCACTTGAGAAGCATGTCAAGGGCATGGACAGGACACCAGGGTCTAATCTCATACAGCAGAAAGCATGGGGTATGGCCAACGTCATAATAGACAACGGACTGAAAGATGTTTCAGAGGTATGGGGATCAGAGGTATCACTGTACTACGAGGAACTGTACGCAGGCACGACAGACCTAGTTGGGGTGTACAAGGGCGAGCCCGCAATAATGGATTTCAAACAGTCACGTAGACTCAAGAAGAAGGAGTGGGTGGACGACTACTACCTCCAATTGGTAGCATATTCAGAAGCACACAACAAACAGTACGGAACGAACATAAAGAGTGGACGTATGTTTATATGTACACAAGCCAACGAATTCCAGTCGTTTGACATAGAGAACTATGACTACTGGACCGACCAGTGGTATCGTAAGTTGGAGCAATACTACAAGCAAGTGTTGTAGATGCCAATAGTTCAACTAAATACAGTTGATGTATTCCATTTATAAAACAACCAACACAATCACGGGCAAGTTCTATGTTGGCAAGCAACACAAGGACTATGACTACTACCTAGGTTCTGGCAAGTTGCTACGGAAAGCGATTGATAAACACGGCAAAGATAACTTCACAAAAACTATTCTCGAAGACAGGCTAACAGCAAAACAGGCCTCTATCAGAGAACAGTATTGGATTGCCAAGACAGGCGCTCTAGGCAACCAAGGTTACAATATGCACCCAGGAGGCATAGGTGGCGACAACAGCAAACACATCGATTACGCAAACAGGAAGATCAAATACAACACAAAAGGAATGAAACAATATTGGGACTCATTATCTCAGGAACAAAGGACAAATTTACACAGGAGACAAGCAATGGCAAGGTCCAAAGGATGGTACGTGAGCAAGGTCAACAGCACTAAGGAAACTTATGTTCAGAACATAGCAGAATGGTGCGACAAGCACGGCATAGACAAAAGTATGCCCACCGGCTTGAATAATCCCAACAGCAGGTTATTCCAGAAACAAACAAAAGGTTGGCGTATAAGGCGTAGTGATATGCCCAAATTAAAACTTTATGTTAATAATCAACATAAATCAACTGTCAATATAGGTAAGGGCAAGACCTGGCGTTTGAAGGACGGCAAGCGTGTTTGGATCACTGTATAAATACAGTAAATGTTAACAAAATTTAGAGGAAATTATTAATCGTGCCCATCGTACAAATCTCGAGAATTCAGCATAGACGTGGAAAGAAAACCGATCTACCGCAACTAGCGGCCGGGGAACTAGGGTGGGTGATTGACGAGCAGAAACTGTATATAGGAAATGGCACAGTTTCAGATGGTGCACCAGCAGTAGGCAACACAGAAATAGTCACAGCAGGCAGTTCCTCATTCACAACAGCACTAAGCCACACCTACAAGGGATACCTAGGTGCAAGTACACCTGTTGGAACTTCACAGCAAAGAACTGTAGGAGACAGACTAGACGAGAGAGTGTCAGTGAAAGACTTTGGAGCCAAAGGCGATGACAGCACGGCAGATATAACAGCAATACAGAACGCTATAGATGAGATCTACAGAGACACAGACAAGGATGATACGAGAGCAAGGAGAGTTCTTTTCTTCCCTGCAGGCACCTACAGGATCAACGCCGCACTCAAGATACCACCATACGCACACTTGGTGGGCGAAGGTCCGGACAAGACCATAATAAGGAATTCAGGCAACAACGCAGTGATGGTCACGCAGGACGACGAAGGCAACGTTGGGGCCAACATAGGAAACTCATCAGCGACCACACCAACACAGATACAGATTTCAAACATGACACTGAAGAACACAGTGGCATACGGTGGCATATCACTAGACAGGGTTGAGAAAGCATACTTCAACAATGTCAAGTTCCAAGGATCATATGCGATAGGAGGAGCAGACGCTTCCAACTCGCGAGGAATAACTGTCACGAACTCAACAGCATTGCACACGTCGAAAGATGTTGTGTTCAATCAATGTCAGTTCACCAAGTTCGCTAGATTGGTCGATGTCAGTTACAACATCAACAACGTCAAGTTCATCAACTGTGACTTCTCGATCGCCTACTATGGTGCGTTGCTGGGTGCGGAGATGGATGGTAGCACAGCGGGGCTGACTGACGGTCCGAGGGACGTGCAGTTCACCGGCTCCAGTTGGAGCGACATAGGTCAACAAGCGATCTGGGTCAAACCCACGGCGGGTGCTGACACAGGCACAGGTGCAAGACACATAGTTTCATCAGGTAACTGGTACGCCAGATCAGTGGCCAACAACTTCGAGGGCATAGGTTCGATCAGAGAAGTTCCTGTGATACAGTTTGACAACGATGAATGCACATCAACCCTGGACTTCTTCGAGAGATCAGACCTAAGAGCCGCGGACGGCAGTTCAGAGCTCAACGCCGCGCCAGAATTACAAGGCATCGGAATTACAACCAAAGCAATCAAGACTTTCACAATGTTAAACAACCAATCATCGGCCGCCACCATACAGGAATTTCCAGGACTTAACGGAAAAGGATTTTCAATTAGATATAAAATAGAAAGAGGGGGCAACACACGTACAGGTGAAATGATAATCTCTTCTGATGGAACCAACATCGCATATGACGACAACTCCATTGACAGTGCCACTGACGTGGGCGTTGACCTAATCGCCGCACTGGACGACAAAGACTCGACCGCGGGCAACGAGACCATCAAGATACAGTACCAGACCACCAACACAGGTACCACGGCCACAATCAATTACCAAGTTACTATCCTGGCATAACACCTTAGGTTGTCCATATAAAATCTATTATCCACTAGACAAAAAAGTCTTTTCAATATAATATTAGTATATTATAAAATAGCAAAACAACGTTGTAGTTTTAACCGTAAGGCTACGGCAGGATCACAACAAAAAAAGTTATAAACACAGATTTAGATAAATATGGATACACAAAAAACACAAATCAAAAATAAAAATTACAAAAACTTAATGCCCAACACCAACTCCTCAACAATCAAGGTACAGAAAAGAGATGGCAAGTTGGAGATACTAGACATCAACAAGATCCATTTCGTCGTTGAAGAGGCCTGCGAGGGATTGGCGGGGGTCAGTTCATCACAGATAGAGATGAATGCCAACATCCAGTTCTATGACGGCATGACGACTAAGGACATTCAAAATGTTCTAGTGCGTTCTGCGAATGATCTAATAACACTGGAAGAACCAAACTATCAATTTGCGGCGGCGAGACTTTTATCATACGACGTGAGGAAGGAAGCACACGGACAGTACGAATACATTCCGTTGTTGAAACTGATCCTGAGGAACATCAGATCAGGTGTGTATGACAAAGACATCCTTGACAAGTACAACAAGACAGAGATCAAAAAATTAAACACATGGATCAAGAGAGACAGAGATCTCAAATTCACATATGCGGGTCTGAGACAGATATGTGACAAGTATCTCGTGCAGGACAGAAGCACAGGACAACTGTACGAGACACCACAGGACATGTACATGATGATCGCGGCAACACTGTTTGCGGAGTATCCAACAAAGACAAGATTAAGTTATGTTAAGAAATACTACGATGCAATATCACAACACAAGATAAACATTCCAACGCCAGTGATGGCAGGAGTGAGAACTCCCATAAGACAGTTCGCTAGTTGTGTGTTAGTTGATAGCGATGATACACTGCCAAGCATATTCTCAAGCGACATGGCCATTGGTCTGTACGTGGCCAGGAGAGCAGGTATAGGGATCAACGCAGGACGTATCAGAGGTATCAACAGCAGGATCAGGGGTGGAGAGGTTCAACACACAGGAGTCGTTCCGTTCCTCAAGAAGTTTGAAGCAACAGTGAGATGTTGTACACAGAATGGTGTGAGGGGTGGTAGTGCAACTGTCCACTTCCCGATATGGCACCCAGAGATAGAAGACGTCCTTGTACTGAAGAACAACAAAGGCACAGAGGACAACAGAGTAAGGAAATTAGATTACTCGATACAGATCTCAAAACTGTTCTATGAGAGATTCATGAACGAGGAAGACATCACATTGATATCACCACACCAAGCACCGGGACTGTACGAAGCATTCGGCACGGAAGACTTCGATGACCTGTACTTGAAGTACGAGGCTGACAAGACCATTCCAAAGAAAACAGTTCCAGCACAGGATCTGTTCGGCGACCTATTAAAAGAGAGAGCAGAGACAGGACGTATCTACATCATGAACTTGGATCACTGTAACTCACACAGCAGTTTCAAAGACAAAATTTCAATGAGTAACCTGTGTCAAGAGATCACACTACCCACAACACCCATACAGGACATACACGATGACCAAGGGGAGATTGCACTTTGCATCCTTTCAGCAGTCAACGTAGGTGGACTGAATGACCTAGGAGAACTAGAAAGCATATGTGACCTGGCAGTCAGGGCACTGGAACAGATCATAGACTACCAAGACTATCCGGTCAAGGCGGCGGAGGTCAGCACAAAGAGAAGAAGAAGCCTAGGTATTGGTTACATCGGGCTGGCACACTACTTGGCGAAGCATGGCGTTAAGTATTCAGATCCAAAGGCATGGGATCTAGTTGACAGACTTTCAGAGGCATTCCAGTATCACCTGTTGAGAGCGAGTTGCAACATCGCAATGGAAAAAGGCAAGTGTGAAGGTTTTGACAGAACAAAATACGCAGATGGCTTATTGCCAATAGATCATTACAAGAAAGATGTGGACAAGATCGTACCACACAAACAGAGAATGGCATGGGAGAGTCTAAGAAAAGACATCGCCAAACATGGACTGAGACACAGCACACTGTCAGCACAGATGCCAAGTGAGAGCAGTTCCGTAGTTTCAAACGAGACAAACGGCATCGAGCCACCAAGAGCACTGTTATCAATCAAGAAGAGCAAGAAAGGTCCACTGAAACAGATAGTTCCGGGGTTCCCCAAACTGAAGAACGATTACACACTGCTATGGGACATGCCAAGCAATGAAGGTTACATCAATGTTGTTGCCATGATGCAGAAGTACTTCGACCAGGCCATATCAGGCAACTGGAGTTACAACCCCACACACTTTGACAACAACGAAGTGCCGCTATCGGTCATGGCACAAGACATGCTGACAGCATACAAACTTGGTTGGAAGACGTCATACTACCAGAACACGTACGACTTCAAGGGTGAGGAGGAAGACATACAACCGGCTGGGATCAGTGCCGTGACCGACACCGATGATGGCGAGGACGTGGAACTGCCCACACAACAGATAAGTACTGACATTGACGGTGAAGACGATGAAACGTGCGATGCCTGTACAATATAAAGAATCAATAAATTATGAGCAAGACAGTTTTTAACCAGAGTAACGTTGACTTCACAAAACAACCTATGTTCTTTGGCGAGGAACAGAACGTGCAGAGATTTGACACGTTCAAGTACCCTGTGTTCGACAAACTGACACAGACACAGTTGGGTTACTTCTGGAGACCAGAAGAGGTATCACTGCAGAAGGACAGGGCAGACTACATGAACTTCCGTCCAGAACAGAAACACATATTCACATCAAACCTCAAGTACCAGACACTGTTGGACAGTGTACAGGGTAGGGGACCAGTCATAGCGTTCCTGCCATACTGTTCACTGCCTGAGCTGGAGAGTTGCATAGTGGCATGGGACTTCTTCGAGACCATACACTCAAGATCATACACACACATCATCAAGAACATCTACTCAGATCCTGCAGAGGTGTTTGACACCATACTCGAGGACGAGGAGATACTGAAGAGGGCTAGGTCAGTGACCAAGTACTACGATGACTTCATAGAATACGCCAAGCAGTGGGACGTCAATGGCAAGGGCTCCACTAAAATATTGAAGAAGAAACTGTTCCTGGCCATGATGAACGTCAACCTACTGGAAGGACTGAGATTCTACGTGTCA
>Ga0222652_1000940_pt1 | contig 10155 bp, 8 predicted proteins | sample AntAcemetagen371_FD_179803 | JGI IMG/M metagenome (GOLD analysis project Ga0222652, IMG submission 179803) | Saline water microbial communities from Ace Lake, Antarctica - #371 | ecosystem: Environmental > Aquatic > Non-marine Saline and Alkaline > Saline | place: Antarctica: Ace Lake | collected... | reverse complement strand
ACATAATCCCTAGTACGGCAGATCCGATTTGAAAAGGCTCTACATCGAGGTCAAGAAAACGTGTAACTGTAGAGGCCGTGTCGTTGGTGTGTATCGTAGATAAAACCAAGTGACCAGTCATCGAAGCCTGTATCGCAATACCCGCTGTCTCAGGGTCACGAATCTCACCGATCATGACAACATCAGGATCTTGACGAAGAATAGCACGTAGTGCAACCATGAATGATAAGCCAATTTTATCAGACACCTCGGTTTGACCGACGCCTGACAATTGGTACTCTACCGGATCTTCAACGGTAACAATATTTATATCAGTCGTGTTGATATGCATTAACGACGAATATAGCAGAGATGTTTTACCGGAACCAGTTGGCCCTGTTACCAAGACTATACCGTGCTTCGATTCAATCAAACTTATCCATTGGCGATAAACTTCTTTGTCTAGGTTCAGTTGATCAAGTCTAAAGACGCCCTTGGACTTATCGAGGAGCCTCATTACGATGCGTTCGCCGTGGGCGGTAGGCAACGTTGACAAACGCACGTCGATATCTTTACCAGCAACCCTAAACCCGATACGGCCATCTTGTGGTATGCGTTTTTCAGCAATATTCAGTTTGCCGATAATTTTGATACGAGTAGCAAGCATACTCGCATGGCGTTTGGGGATCTGCATTCTATCCTGAAGAACTCCATCAATTCTAAACCGCACCATGATTTCGCTATCATAGGGCTCTATGTGAATATCTGAAGCACCTTCTTTAACGGCGTTAGCTAAGAGCCCGTTAACCAAACGAATCACAGGGGCTTCGTCATCAGAAGACTCAAGCAAATCTCGTGTCTCTTCGAGGTCATCTCCGCCGACTGTTGGCTCATTTAAATCATCAAGTACTTTTTGCGATGCATCGTTAGAGCGCTCGTACACACGGTTGATACTGTTGTCGATTACCGAAGGCGGGCTCACTATCATGTTAATATTGATGGACAAAATTAATCTTAAATCGTCTAGGGGAAATATATTCAAAGGGTCTGCTACCGCAACCGTAACGTTAAAGTCATCCTTTGCAACCGGAAGAATTTTGTATTCTTTACAAAAATTTATGGGGATATTATCGACTAAACTTGCATCAATATCGTGAACCGGTAAGCGCGAATAATAGGGAAGGTCCAGCTGATAAGCTAGTGCTCTCAACATGTCCTCTTCACTAATTAATTCTTTATCGACAAGAATTTGCCCTAGTTTACCCTTTGACTCTACTTGCACTTCCAGTGCTTCGGACAATTGTTTTTCAGACAGCGCATTAGATTCAACTAGTATTTGGCCCAACGTTTTACGCTGCAGCTTACGGAACGATACCGTCGGTAAGTTGCTCCACTTTGGATTGTCTTGTTGGCCATCATCTTTGTCTTTTTCGTCCGCCATTAGTCTGCACCATCTCCTGCTGGGGGCGGTACTGCGCCTCCAAAATCATCATCGCTGCCAACGGGAAGGCCCGGAACCGGTGTGGGACTTGAATCTACGTTACCGTTCGGCATGGCGTTGTCTTTTATACTAGAACCTGAACTTTTGTACATGGATTCAAGCATTTCTTCATGACGGGCTTTTTCCGCTTCATCGATGGCATCTGCTTTGTATTCGCCATCAGCCATAGTGGGGAGAAGGCTGTAGAACTCATCTTGATCATAGCTTGATCCATAAACTGTTGCCATGAACTGATCACGCTCTTTAAGTTTCTGCTGGTAAACAGCCGCCAAATCGTCAGCACCATGAATAATATGAGGAGTTAAGAAGATCATCAAATTAGTTCTAGAGTTGACGATCGTTGAATTTCTAAATAACCAGCCAATAATCGGTATATCGCCTAGCAAGGGAATCTTCTTAAACGACTCACTTTCTGCGGCTCTCACTAGTCCAGAAACGACAACAGTCTGATTGTTTTTGACTGTAATGATTTGTTTGGATGATCTTGTATTGATACGAGGAAGTCCCGAGTCACCATCAATACCAGCCAAAGAATTTGACTCTAAATCAATCGACATCGTTACATAGTTAGAATGAGAAATATTTGGCTTAAGTGTCAAAGCTAAATCAATCTTCTCTTTTTCTGGCTTGCTGACAACCTGTCCCGTAGTGGCATTTGTTTCGAGTGATTTGAAAAACACCGTCTCACCAACTTTTATTGAGGCCTCTTCGTTATTAGAGGTCAAAATATTTGGTGCCGATAGAATCCTGGTATTGTCGTCAGTTTTAATTAATTTGATCAATGCTCCTGGAGATATATTACCAAGCCCTGCTACATTGATACTTTTCCCAGAAATTAGGCCGATTGTCATATCTCCGGCAAAGACTCCCGCTACTTTTTCAAGTTGGGCGGTGTTAGTAGTGGAAGAGTTTGCCGCCTGAGCTGCAACCAATGGCCCCATAGGCGCCGACTGCCATGCTGTTAGTATGTTGGTGTCTTTAGTGCCCGGTTTGCCGGCCAAAATCGAGGTGCCAAACTTAAAGCCACCATTCATATTGATATCTAAAATATCTGTTTCTACAAAAACCTGACTTCTTCTAATATCCAATTTACGGATAATCTGGTTGATCGATTGGTATGCTGAATGACTGCCTGTAATAATCAAAGCATTCGTAGACTCGTCTGCAGTAATTTTAACATTATCATCTAGTTCAGCCACAGAGGGTGCACTTGAAGCACTTGAATTTGAACGGCTACTTCTTACAGGGGGGCGCCTTGGTGATCTACTACTACTGCTGCTACTTCCTGATGCTAAGGATGACAATGTAGCTGCCAATTTTTTCGCATCTGCATAGTCCAAAGGTCTTACATGAATAGTTGCTTGTCTGCTCGGATCTTGTAACTGCACATCAAATTTGCGCACGAGAGTTTTAACGTCTGCAATGGTCCTAGGCGGACCAAAAATGATTACTGAGTTAGTACGTTCGTCAGTTAAGATTTTGTAAGACCTATAGCTATCAGTAGAACCTTTGCCCGAACTTCCTGATGCCTTGTAGATTTCACCAACTTTAGCAGAAATGTCTTTTGCGTCGGCATACTTAATCGGAACAATCGCTACTTGTGGCTGTTGCCCTTGCACGTCTAATAGTTGAAGAATATCCAAAACCCTTCTTACTTTGTAACCTGAGTCACTAATAATCAGAGTGTTTGTCGGTTCGTAGGCAATCATTGAGTTGGAAGAAACAATTCTAGATAGGGTTCTTTGAATCGCTTTCGCATCAACATATTTTAACGGAACAATTTGGGTTATGATTTGGTCCGTTAAGGGAGTCCAACTAGATCCTTGAAAGGTTTTCAAGTTGCCTTTAACAGCAGTTCTAATAGGCATGATCTTGATCACCTTACCCGTTTCAACCGTTGTTAGCGTCAATAGGTTCAATGCCGAAAGAAAAGCCTGATAGGCCTCTTCTTTCGTAACTTTTTTGGGAGAGATAATCTGTACCTTGCCGTTAACGTTACGGTCCAAAATTACATTCTTGCCTGTCCACAAAGCTACAGCCTTGATGATATCCTTGATTTCCGTAGGTTCCGGAAAGTCAATATTCACCAATTCTTGGCCTGGAGGAACGGATGGTGCCCCACTGGGCGGTGGCGGAATCACTACTTTAGCAACACCTGGCTCCTGCGCAAAACCTGCAAAAGAGAATGTCACTGCTATCAAGCCAATCAATAGTTTTGTCATAATTTAACCCTATTCCTATTTTCCAACGACAGTACTTACTATTTAATTTGAATATTTATTGTTTCTGGTTTGCCATTACGCTCTACATAAATCATAATATCGCGTTCATCTTGTAACGCTTGATATAGCCGAAAACCCTGCTCAGCTTCTTTCAAGCTCGTATCATTAACTCGCGAGATTATGTCCCCGTTTTGGAGCCCAATTTTGCCAATCAAACTTGATTTATCAATGGCAAAAATCTTGAATCCGTTCATGCCATTGGCACCATCGGTATTTGGCACCAACCTAGCTTTTTGTATAATAGTTCCAAAGCCTGGTCCTAACTGCTCTTGGACATACTTTTCTTCTAGAATTATTGTGTCACCAGCTGTATCAACAGGGTTCTTCGATTCCTCTGGGGGAACGACGCCACCAGTAGGGGTTGAGGGCTGCATATCGGGAAACCCATCTGATTCATTGTTGGGCGTTTTAATTACCAATTCAATGCATTCTTTAACTCCGCGATTATTCAATATTACACGCCGTGGAAATATTGCAGCAATCGAGGCTTCGTCATTGTCAATTATTGCATCGCCAACTTTGTACATGTCAGCGGCGCTAAATCCTTTTTCTTTAATCGTCGCGATAGAGTCTTCTTGTCTAGTCAAATATATGGTTCCTAAGAGTTCCAAGGGAAGATTCGAGTTTTTACACTCCGCATTCATATCAAAATCTTCTGATTTAGAGGTATCGACTGTTTCGGTGCGATTGGGATCAACCTCGTCGGGAAACTCCCCTTCCATATTAAACAGATTTCTGTCTTCTATACCCTTTTGAATATCGCGGTAGTTTACAGAAATCATATCAACAGAGGCTATTCCTTTGCTCGATGCTCTGGCTAACTTTTGGTACGAAATCATCGTGGATTCCATCATGATTGACATCATAAAATCTGAAACACCTGACGCCAAAACAAAAGAAAGTCCTAATAGAAATGCCGCCCTCATACCAAACTTTGCCAATCTTTGGCGAAGTTCAGCAGTGCTTTTTAGCATGTCTTTTAAAGATTCTAAATCCAACGATAATCCTATCTTTAACTATTGAATTGAGAGTTCAAATCGCATTGTTGATCCGCCACGATTTATTCTTAGTTCAATGGAACTTTCGTTTCTCAAGCTTTGAAGCAATCTGATCGCTTGAGAAGTATCATTTAGGGAAACACCATTTATTTCTTCTATAATATCGTCATTTTGTAAGCCTGATTTCTCATAAATTGACTCTGACCTGATTCTTGTTAGCTGAAACCCTCGCAACTCACCGTCAACCATATTAGGAGTCGCTTTGGCGTCTTGAAGAACCTTAGTAAAATCTGTCGTCAACAGCTTCTTACGATATTCTCCTGTCATCTCTATCTTTGCACCGTCACGTTGGAAGCCATCTTCAGAAAACTTCTGTGGTGGTGGTGAATTTGCGATAGGCGCTATACCAGGAGTAACTGTGCCTTTTTTCTTGCGTGATCTACGTGACCGAACTAACTTGGTTTTCTCAACTTCGACAAATTCAAGTCTGCCATTATTGTCCAAAATAATTTTCTCTCTCAAAACTTCTTTTATCGTAGCGTTCTGGACCAGAACGTCTCCCACCATAAAAGTGTTTATCGATTTATTTGAGGTATTTTCCACAATAGCTGCACCCGATAAGGGGTCACCGCCATAAATCGTACCAATCAATCTAACACTTAGAGTCGTTTTAACTGCTTTAGTCTCATCTTCAGTTGCAAAATCTTGGGGTTTGACCTCACTGTCTTCTGCAGCACCTTCGGCATTGAAAATATTTCTCTTCAAAATAGTATCAACAGCTGAAGGGCTTAGACTAGCCGATATACTAGGGAGCGCTAGGGAGTTAGAATCCAAGCGGCCTTTGGTAAGAGGTGACTTCGGAAACAAGGATTTTGCAACAACCGCATTTACCAGTGTCGCCAGCAAAAAACTGCCTCCTAAAACCCATAGTCCCCCCTGCCACGGCAAGGTACCTAGCGATTTTAGTTTTTCTTGCAACCTATCGGCCATTTACAGCGTTTCCCATTTGTCAAAATGCCTACTGTCGTGATTTGCATCCAAATATTTTTCTTCAATCAACATCGTTAAAATAGATTTTGCAGAACTCTCTGGAGTTGAAAAGGCATCATTTAACGCCAGATCGGCTTCTCTATACCTTTTGATACGACTACCGATAAGCGCCGACATTCTTTCGGCAAGCAATTTTCGTTTCAATTGCATATCTTTCTCATCTGTCAGTTCATTGAGTAATGGCCTTATTTCAAGTTGCTCGGGATCAAGCGTCAATCTTCGTGCTATTTCTTCGGGTGACGTTTCCAAATAAATTGTTACACCCAAGTTTCTGAGCCTGTCCCAGTTTTCGTCGTCTACAACCGCACCGCCACCAACAGCTATTACATGGCTCCGGATATTTTTAAGGTCATTTAACGTGTCTTTTTCGATGTGACGAAACTTAGATTCCCCTTGGTCTGCAAAAATTTGATTGACTGTTTTATTCTGTTGTTTTTCGATACGTTCGTCCAAATCGACAAATCCAAATCCCACCAATCTTGATAACAACCAACCAACAGTGGTCTTACCGCTGCCCATTGCACCAAGTAATATTATATTTCCACCAGTCTGAAGATGATTAACAACCTTCTTTGCTGGTTTCTGATTTTCGTCTTCCATTCAGAATTTCCCCATGTATTTATATAGTTTACAACATATCTTTAAAAAATATCACCTTAGCCAAGGGGGAATTTTTTGCATCTTTTTCTGTACCTGTTTTGTACCTATGTGGGGAACGCCCATAAGCACTGCCCGGACTTCGTCAAAGCCTCCCCCTTTATCTAAAGTACGCTGCTCACCTACTAAAGTACGCTGCGCTGCAATGCTCGGCCTTTCCTTGCCGGACAGCACTTCTGAGCGTTCCGTGGTAATTCACAACCCAGCTACGCTCTAAATAATTACCTTTTTGAAGCATACTCCTCCATAATTAAGTTTTTGACAAACCTGCGTAAAAAGATTTGAATTTAACATTCATTAGGAGTTTAGGATGAGTTTTATTAAAATTAAAAATCAAGATGAAGTTCTTTATTGGACAATCGATCGAACAGATCGTCGAAACTCCCTGGGGACTACCCTAGAAAGTGAGCTTTCGATTCTTACGATTCAATTGTTAGCCCAATGCCTTAAGGAGCTAAACTCTTCTGCCCCATGCCTTACACACAGAATGCTTGTCATTTCAGCAGTGCCAATTGAAGGTAAAAATAAACCAACTTGGATTGCCGGTGGCGATCTTAAAGAACTTGCCCAATTAGATAGCGCTCATTCGTACGCCTCAAACATGACAACACTGCTCGATAATTTAGAGAAGCTACCTATTCCTGTTGTGATGAGAATTTCGGGAGCGGCCATTGGCGGGGGAGCAGAATTCGCACTTGCTGGGGACTTTCGTTTTGCCACTAAAGACTCTTGCATGAGTTTTAAACAGCTTCAGGTCGGACTCGCGATTGGCTATGGCAGTACAAAACGCATCGTAAACTATTTAGGTCTACAAAATGCCAAAGAGTGCCTGCTACTATCTAAAACACTCCATGCAAAAGAATGCAGGGAAAGTGGCATATTTAATGGCGTGTTTGAATCCGCTGAAGAGTTAGACCGACACATCACAGTAGTCGCTCAAAAAATTAGAGCTACAGAACCACAATCAATCGCTGCCCAAAAAGAAATGTTTCGCATCTATGCACAACGCAGTGCTAAAGAAGAATCAACTGAACTCGAAATTTTTAAATCTCTTTGGAGAAATCCTACCCACGAAGGCTTCCTCAATGATTACAAATAAGCCTTTTATTCTGAGCAAGCGCAAAAGCAGCGTTGAGAACAATATTCATATTGATGCCGCCGCAGGACACTTGATCATAAATATGGCTGGGAAAATTCAAACACACAAAATTGAAAACGGCACTCTAGATTTAGAAATGAATGGCTTGCATATTCATGCCTACAGCAGCATGCCTGGTACTCAAAAGATTACACCAGCTTCGCATACATTAATCATTTCGGGACAAGGCTTTCACTCTCAAAAATGGCATGACGGTCCTTTGATCTATTTTAACAATAACGGATTTGTCGAGTCATATGTTCCATGTGGCAAAGGCTATGAAACCCAAATCAGCTCAGATAATCAAGAATCTGAGTTAAGCTTCTCCGATATCAACCTGCACGAGATTAGCAATTTGATCAGCAGTATTGAAGTGAGTATCCAAGACCAATACAAAGCCAACATCGAATGCCTGCTAACCGTCCCCACCAAATCTGAACTCTTGTATTTGTTGCTGGCAGTCAGAGCATTAGGTGCGGATAGAGTTAAATGCATCGCTCAAAAACCAAGCCCACAAATCAAAAGACTATGCCAAAACCTCGGGATTAGTCTTAAAACAGACACTTCTGAACGAGCACCATTTGACGTTGCCGTCTTACAGGCACTCGGCACAGAAGAATCACTAGGTTATTTGAACGATTTAACCAGAATACTCGATTCGTTCCATCTCCTGTAACCAAGAGTTACTTCTCACCTAGCCATTGCCAAAACTTTGTAGACACGATTTTTGTCATTTCATTCCTCTACGCTACTGGATACCAGCCTTTATCACAGACTCCAGGTTGCCCACCGAAACGCACTGTGAACCGAGAACGCAGAAGCAATGGTTTCTTTCAAAATTGGATATAGAGTGGCTTTCATTTGCCAGGCGCTCAAGAAGTTTTTCGTTGCCATTCAAAAATTAGTACATGGCATCTATAGATACCAATCTCACCTGAGCTCTTTGAAAATATTCAGAAACAGTATCATTTACAATTTCGGAAATACTCTGATCTTTTTCCCCCGCAATTTTTAAGTTGCTTCAAAACATCTTGGTCGACTTAAGTAGCAAATTTTTTGGCTTTCATAGCACCTCCCCTCTTCATTTTCTTGATAATTCATGAGACCACAAGAAATTCGGCTTATGCTTTATAAACAATTACCTATTGACATCTACACTGCTACTATTCCGGCTACGCTGTAAGAATAAGAACTCCTAAATGAAGCAATACAATCAACCAGGTTTAATGAGGCCTTGATTATTCGAGCTTTGAAATAATTCAACTTATTTCAGCGTCAATATATTACCTGGGATTAATAAATTGGCGTTAAGCCATTGTAATCAATCGCTTATAAACTATAAAAAAATGAATCAATTCTTTTTCCATTTTTTTGATTATTTACTCTATTTCGAATGCCAATTTACCGATATTAAATAAAACCAATTAAAGGTGACAATTGTGCTTAACATATTGCTCGTCGATGATGATCCCGATATTTTAGATGTTATTTCAGTTCCATTCGAAAACGAGGGCTTCAAAATTTTGACTGCTTTGGACAGTAATAGTGCGATTGAAAAAGCTAAATCAAATAAAATTGATATCTTGATCTGCGATTTCGTCATTCCTCACGAACCTGGCAAACACATATTAAAGATCATATCTTCATTTACGGCTAAACCAATTGTTTTTGCGATCACTGGGTTCGAGCATATCGAAGCACATACTGCTTATGAAGATGATGTTCACGCCTTTTTTAGAAAGCCTATCTCAGCGAGCGAAATTTATGCGGCAACCATGAGATTCATTCGACTGTTGCGGCCTCATACAGAGATATTTAAGAAATTGAGTTCGAGAGAAACTGAAATCCTCAGTCTTGTCATTGCAGGTCTGACTTCTAAAGAGATTGCAGTTGAGTGTATGATTAGTTTTCGTACGGTAGAGAAGCATAGAGAAAACATCATGAGAAGATTGGAAATCCGAAATGTGATTGATCTCATAAAGCTACTTTCTTAAAATACAACCGTCCAATACTATTGAAGTAGATCACCAATACGGGCTTTTCCCTAAGTTTCGATAAAATAATCCCGATACTTCGTTAGGAGGCTTTAATGGATCAAACTAATAATATTGAACTAGTAGCTCATTACAAGAAACTATATGAGAAAATAATCGGACCAGTCATAGGCTTGTCGACTCTTATGCTATGCGCCCTTCATTATGACGATGCTAATAATTTTTCGGCTGCACTCGCTATAATCTTCCCATTATTTATATTTTCGCAGATCGTAGTCATTAAAAATTGGCAATTGAAAACTCCTTTTGGACTTTTTGAGACTAGATCAGATCGTTTTGACTGTGCTCGGTGGCTTCTGACATTTGCCGCTGATGTGTTCATATGCTTATCACTAAATTTGGCGATTGGAGAGGTTTCCTTCATTTGGACGTTACTACTATTCGGTTGTCTTGTAGAAATACATAATGTCAAATTTCGAGTTGCGACCCTAATTTTTGGACTCGCCTGTTATTCAGTAACCAGTTTCTTCATATTACAAAATTCAGCATCGGTAAA
>Ga0222652_1000939_pt1 | contig 10164 bp, 20 predicted proteins | sample AntAcemetagen371_FD_179803 | JGI IMG/M metagenome (GOLD analysis project Ga0222652, IMG submission 179803) | Saline water microbial communities from Ace Lake, Antarctica - #371 | ecosystem: Environmental > Aquatic > Non-marine Saline and Alkaline > Saline | place: Antarctica: Ace Lake... | reverse complement strand
AGATACACAGACAGGCAACGCTTATCTGTTCCTCAGAGCTATTTCACAGGCGTTCAGCGCCTAATGGAGTGGCGCAATTCGCTAGCTTAGATGGAACACCCGTCAGGGTCGCTAAAGACCCTATGGGAGCGGTCTACCCGTTGCTATTGCCTTATGTTGGTTATGCAGTATGAGCAACGAAATCACTATCTCTAAGGCAGAACTAAAGCTAGACCTAGAACAGGCAGGAATTAGGGTTCTTGATTATGTACCGGAGCGCATAACGCCTCCGATAGTGATTATGAGTTCTGCTAGCCCTTACCTCACACCTAGCACTCTAGGAACTCAGTACGACCTAAATCTAGAGCTAGTAGTAATAGCTACAACTGCCACTAACAAAAAGGCAACTGAAAATCTAGATCAGGCAATCCATAACGTGCTGAGTGCTATGCCTAGATACGCTCGAGTGATTCGAGTAAACGAACCGTACAACTTACAAACTAACAACGCCGAGTACCTATCGGCAAACATCTCACTTGAGCTAGAAATCACTATTTAGAAAGGTCATGAAATGACTAACACAAGAATCATCGCAGAGAACATTAAGTTTCTTATTGCAGATGTTGAGTATGCCTGCGCTGCCACTATGGTAGAGCTAACCCTGGGAGATGCTCCAGGAGATGTCCAGACCTTCTGCGAACAGCGTGTAGGCGGAGAGTGGGCATTAGCCCTTGAAGGTATTACCTCAGGAGACGCGGATTCTTTGTATCGCGTTCTTTGGGCTAACTTTGGTACAACCGCTACTTTTGTAATTGCTCCTAACGGAAACGCCGCGGCTTCAACCGAACAGCCTCACTATTCAGGCGTGGTCAAGTTCAACGAAATTCCTCCGCTAAGCCTGAACTCTAACGAAACTTCAACCTTCTCAGTGACCCTTAGGGTTGTTACTACTCCTAACGACGCAAGCGCAGATCAGTACTTTGGGGTATCGGTAGTAACCGCTTAATAATGGCTGTTCAACCGGGCGTAAAAGTCAAAAATCTAAGGGAGATCAACAAAGCCTTAGATGCTATTGGAGTGCCTAAAGACGCTATCAAAGACGCTGGAAAAGAGTCCGGTGAACTGGTAGCTAATGAGGCGCGCGGACTCGTCCCGGTTAGAACAGGCGCTTTGCGTAACAGCATCAGGGTGGGAGCTACAGCTCGCGGCAAGATTACGGTCAAGGCAGGTAACAACAGAAGTTCTAGCTCAGGCGTTCCTTATGCTAATCCTATTCACTGGGGCTGGTTCAAAAGACACATAAGACCTCAGCCATTCTTTGTTAGGGCGCTCGGCTACACTAGAACAGAAATCTACGAAAACTACTTCAGTCAAATGGAGAAGCTAATCAAAACAGAAACCGCTAAAACGAAACTCTAAGGAAGCACAGATGATGAATTTCGATGAAATGACACTAGGGCAAGTCGAAGAAATAGAGCTGCTAGTAGGTCGCAGCATAGATGAAATCTTTGCAGACGGTCAGCCTAAGGGCAGGGCGCTCAGAGTTCTTTATTATGTAGCGATGAAGCAAGATAACCCTAATTACAAGTTCGAGGATACTGAGGCAGTTACTCAAAAGGAAGCCTTAGGAATGCTCGGAGCGACAGACCCAAAAGGAAAAAAGTAGCTGAAGATCATGCTAAGAAAATGGCAGAATTCGTCATAGCTACAGGTGTTAGCCCTAGTGAGTATAGAAAGCTTACAGGGACAGAATACTCAGCCTTTGCAACTGAGGTACATAGGAGAAGAAGCAAATGAGCTTAGTGCTAAATGTAGAGATACTGGGAGAGTATAAAAATCTTGCCAAAGCTACTCAAGGCGCGAGTAATAGCTTTAGCGATCTAGGCAAAAAGTTTGGCAAAATAGGCGCAAACATAGGTAAAACAACAGCCGCCATTGGCATAGCACTAGGTGTAATTGCAGTAACACAAATCAAGAAAGCCATAGACGCAGCTAGCGATCTCTCAGAAGCGACTAACGCGGTAGATGTATCTTTTGGAGATGCAGCAGCAGGCATTCTAGAGCTAGGTGAGAATGCAGCTCGAGGGCTAGGACTTTCTAAAACAGAGTTGTTTGGAATCGCTACTCAGTTTTCTAGTTTCGCCGAGACTATCGCCGGAGAAGGCGGAAACATTGTCGAGGTTGTTGATGAGATCTCACAGCGCGGAGCAGATTTCGCCTCAGTATTCAATCTTGATGTAGGAGATGCACTAGCTAAATTCCAATCTGGACTAGCAGGTCAATCCGAGCCGCTAAGAATGTACGGCATAGACCTAAGCGCGGCAGCGGTAGAAGCTCACGCCTTAGAAAAGGGAATCACAGACGGCACAACTGAAATGACCGAGGCAGAGAAGGTCACAGCGCGTTATAGCTTGCTAATGCAAGAAACTTCAGGAGTTACCGGAGACTTTGCAAACACCTCAGACGGGCTAGCTAATCAGCAGCGCATACTAAAGGCAGAAATAGAAAACACACGCGCAGAAATAGGCGAAAAGTTTATGCCTATAATGCAGGACTTTCAAGGGTTTATTCTCGAAACAGTTATCCCGGCGGTGCAAGACTTTTGGGCAGCAATCATAGACCCGGCAGGCGAAGCACAACTACAAATGAGGTACATTGGCGATGCAATAGATGTATTCGCTCAGACTTTCGGCATAGCTTCAGGCAAAGTAACTTCAGATCAGATCTTCAACTGGCTAGGTGATGGAGTAGTCCAGGCAATCAAGGCGCTAACTTTCCTAAGCGTGTTTGCTCAAGAAACCTTCGAGGGACTAGACCTACTACTCGGTGGGCCAGATTCTCGATACAACAGCAACTCCGGGCAGAAGCTTGCAGGAATACAACAGCTTCTTGGCGCTCGCAATAAGGCAACTCAAGCAGCAGACCAAATTAAGTTTGCCCCCGACATGCAAGCAGGAGGCGGAGAGTCCGCTAGGCAGGGAAGCATCTCTCAGGGCGGCAGGGGTCGATTTGATCAGTTCGGCAACGCAATAAGCATTCAGATAAACACAGCGGCTACAGATGGCAAGCAGCTACTTCACGAAATGAACAGGGCGCTAAGAGACCAGGGTAGCGACGTAATCATAAGATGACACTCCTAGCCGATTTTGACATAGCAGAAGACCTAAAGGTCGAGTTCTACATACCCGATAACGCTGCAAACCTATTTATCATAGGAGTTTCTGACTTAGGCGGCACTAACGTCTTAGCAGGAGCAGGGTGGTTTATTATCGGTGTTTCTGACATTGGCGGCGCAGATGTACTAGCAGAAGGCGCTTATGCTTTCGACTGGCAGAACTTGAATTGTGATGTTGCAAACGTGAAGACCGAGCTAGGCGGCACAGTAGAAAACATGACCTACTTCCAAGCGCAGCCTTCTACTGCTGCAATTGCCTTACAGAGCTACACCTACGACCCGACAAACAACAGGACTATAAGACCCGGAACTCCGGTAAGGGTAAGACTAAACAGGGCAGATTTGGATGAGGTTATCTTCTCGGGCTTTATCAACACAGTAGATGTTTCTTACAAAGTTGACGGGCTAAACCTAATCAGCATCTCAGCGTTAGATAGCTTTAATAAGGTAGTCACTACTCGACTAGCTGAATTTGATACCACTACAGATTTTCCAGAAGGCTATGCCTCGCCTTATGAGGTAATTGAGAAGGTTGCCGAGGGCTTCGGTACTAGCATGTACGCGCTCAGCAGCGAAACAACAGGCAGAATACCAAGCGTGTTATCGACTGACGTAATCCCTAACATCTTTTTGTCGGACGCTATACAGGTAGGACTAGGGTTCTTTTGGATAGACCCTGCTACTCAGGAGTTTGTTTTCATTCCGCGCCCGGTGATAGCCGCTATCCCAGATGGCACTTACACTATCGGCAACTCACACGAAGACGATCTTCACCTATGTATGAGCGACCTTATAGTCCAGGGTGAATACGATGATGTTTATAACTCGCTCAGGGTCGCGCTAAAGACAGATGATGCAACCTATGTTATTAGGCAGGATCAGGATTCAATAGACCTATACGGCGTAGCAGCGATAGACGTGCAGATAGACACAACAGACATAGACCAACTAAACGTATGGGCAGATAGGGTTTTTACTCAGTACCCCACTCGATTAGTAAAAAGTGTTACAACTCCGGCAATAGACAGGAACAACAACTTGACACACGCGGCGGAAATTATGCCCGGAGAAGTTCTGGGCGTAAAATACGTTACCTCGGAGCTGAACATAGACAGCTACTATTCGGTTGCTAAGGTGATTCACACAATAGACGTAAACAATTGGTTCACTAGACTAGAGCTATGGAAAGAGGCATAAATGGCATACAAGACATTCGCTAACGGATTCCCACTTCCTGCAAGCGATCTAAACAACTTCCTAATGAATCAGAGCGTTATAGTTTTCGCAGATGCAGCAGCCAGAACTACTGCAATCCCTAGCCCGGTTCAGGGAATGCTTACTTACCTAGTAGACACTAGCGCCTATGAAAGCTGGAACGGTTCGGCTTTTGTTAGCATTTCAAACCCCGGTGACATTACAGCGGTTACAGCAGGCACAGGGCTAACAGGCGGCGGCACTACAGGCGATGTAACCCTAAACGTAGATACTGCTCAGTTCATAACTTCGGACACAGTAACAACTTCACAAGACCTAATAGTCGCAGACGGCGCTAGTTCTGTCACTCGCTTAGGTGTAGGCGCAAACGATCAAGTTCTAAGTGTTGTTGCCGGAGCGGTTGCCTGGGCAGATGCAGGCGGCGGCGGCGGCGGTGACCCTGAATTAACACTATTAGCAAGTGGCTCAATCCCTACAGGGGCAACAACTGCAACTTTCACAGGTTTATCAGGAAGTGATGTTTACTATTTTTATTTCTTAGGGGTTCAGATTAGCGGTGATGCTAATCTTTATGCTTACTTAAATGGCACAACATCAGCTAAAGCAGTTTCGCTTACTTCTGCCAATAATCGCACTTCAGATGCAACCGCGAAATCTTCTTCAACCTATCCAGAAATTGGCAGGTTTGGAGCTAGCCCCTTTATTGGAGATTTTGCGATGACGGTTAGAGGGGCATCACATACCGGAAGTAGCCTCTTTACAGGCGTGGGAGGTTCTAAATATTCCGGATCCCAAAACGAGCAAATGGCTTTTCAAAGCTTTCAAAGCAAGGGCGGCTCAGTACTTAGCTCTTTTAGCTTATGGAATGAAAGCGCGAGAACTTTTACAGCAGGCACATACGAAATATATGGAGGCTAACCTTGACAATATATAAAGAAGCAATACTAGATACCAAGACAGGCGAAATTACTTTTACTAAATTTACCAATAAAGAGCTAAGCGATTTAAAATCTCGGCAAAATCAAGCAGAAGAAGAAGCCAACTCTAAAGCAGAATTGCGCTTAGCAGCAGAAGACAAGCTCCTAGCTCTAGGGCTAACCGCTGAAGACCTGAAAGCATTACTCGGCTAATGTCAGAGCAGATACCGAGAAGCAACACGCAACAGCAGCTACTACTAAAGCTAGTAGGTGACATGGCAGACGTAAAAGCCGGGTTCAAGATGCTGCAAGATCATGAGGATAGAATCAGAGAGCTAGAAAAAGCTCGCTGGCAAACAGCCTGGGTTACTGCTTTCGCTTCTGCTGCTCTAACTGCTCTAGCTGTGACGGTTGTTTCTCAGGTTGCTCTATGAGATACCCACTTCCTAAAGCAAGCATTACAGCACTCTACGGCGCTACAGCTAACAGGAATACCCCACATAGGGGACTAGACTTTGGCGCTGCTACGGGCGCTTGGATCACAGCACCGGAAACAGGCACAATAGTAGTAAACACTTGGAGCGATGTTCTAGGAAATTGCCTAGTTTTGCGCTTCTGGCATGAGGGTAAAGACATGCCTATGTATCTAGGCTTCGCTCACTTGAAAGTAAAGAGCAAGCATAAGGTCGGTACTAAAATCTGGGAAGGCAATAAGTGGTTCGCGGCAGTTGGAAACACTGGGAGCGCATCACGCGGCAGCCATCTTCACTTAACATACGGAGACACGCCTAAGCACATCTTCTACGGTCAGACATTCGACCCACTAGCCCTATTGGAAAGGTACGCAAAATGAGATTCAACCCACAGATCAGAAAAGCAATCTACGCGGCAGTAGCCGGATTAGTGCCGCTTCTAGTAATCGCCGGAATAGTTACCGGAGAGCAATCGCAGCAGATACTTAGCAGCGTCGCAGCAGCCCTAGCATTCTTTGCTTCAGTGATGGCAGTAAAGAACACCGAGGTAAACAACCCTGAAGAATACGAAGACGTCACAGAAGGAATAGAGCCACCACACATTCCAGGTGTCTAACTTTTTACACCATTCCTAGACTACTTTTTACACTAGCCTCGAGCGTTTCGCAATCTAGCGCGTTGCCTAGTGTTTACTCCTCCCCAGATACCATGCTTCTCATCATTTACTAAAGCAAACTCTAGACACAGCGACCTAACCGGGCAGATCTTACAAAGACTAATCGCAGACCTGAGGCTAGTATTTGGAACGCCTCCTTCTGGAAACCAAGCATCAGGGTCAGAAGTTTGGCAGGCAGTTGCCCCAGTCTTTCTAATTCCTTCTGCTAACGCGGTGAGGGCTTGTTCTGAGTTCATGCATAAACAATAACTGCAATTATGTCGCGCTGCTTTGCTATGCTCCAAAACATGATCACAGTGAATAAGACAATTGCCAAACTAGGCGGCACTCTAATCGGCACACACCCGGCAGGATCTCCTGAGTGGCATGCTCAGAGATCACACTCAATCGGCGGCAGCGACATAGCTCCGATAATGAATAAATCGCCCTGGACTAGCGCGGTGTACTTATGGGCGCAGAAGTCTGGCTTGCTATTGCCTACAGAAGGCACAATGGCTATGAAGCTAGGTAACTACTTCGAGCCTGCTATAGCTCGACTATTCGGGGACATGCACCCACATCTTATAGTTCATACCGGAGATTACACCTACGAGTCACAGAAGAACCCATCATTCCACGCTAACCCCGATGGCGTTATTGAAGACGAAGATGGCAGGTTATACATTCTCGAGATCAAATTCTCTAGAAACGCTATGCCTATCTTGCCGGAGCATTACAGGCTGCAAGTTCTTTGGTACATGATCGTGACAGGCTTGCATAGCCCCGGTGTACTCTGTGCAGTCGCAGGAGGCGAGTATAGGGAGTTTACAGTGGAGTATGACCCGATAGAGGCGGAGGCACTTATGAGGGCGGCAGAGAGCTTCCTAGAGCTTGTGAGGACAGGAGAGCAGCCAGACCTCGACGGCAGCGATTCTACTTACAGCGCAATTAGGATTCTGCACCCGGACATAGAAGACACCGAAACCGAGATAGACGGCGAGGAATACCGACTTCTGCAATCGGCACTAGATCAAGAAAAGTTCTGGAAGCAGCAGGCAACACTTAGAAAGTCGGTCATTCAAAGCAGCATGAAGGGCGCTAAGTACGGTTATGTAGATGGCGAGAACGTTGTAATGTTACAAAGCAGATCTGGCGGCGCGCCTTATCTCAAAATCACAGGAGGTTAAAAATGGGATTCATGGACAACTACGAGCCAGTAGCAGACCGCATAGCTAAGTTCTGGGAGAAGCACCCAAACGGCAGAATACACACAGAGATAAAGCTAATCAACGAAACCGAGATTGTCATAATGGCAAGTGTCTACACTGACCGGGAAGACATGAGAGCAGCAGCTATTGACTTTGCCCAGGAGACGAGAAACTCAAGCCCAATAAACAAAACTAGCTTTATCGAGAATTGCAGCACTAGCGCAATCGGCAGGGCTTTATCAACGCTCGGGTTTTCTAGCAAGAAAGACGGTCACAGCGTTAGACCTAGCGCGGAGGAAATGCAGGCAGCATCACAGGAGGCTCTGGCAGTGTCTCTAAAGGGGTTTGAGGGTCGTGCAAGTGTCCTAGCCCTAAGTAGTGACGTTGAGGGGCTTAGAGAGCTATACAGCGATGCCAAGCTTCATGGAATGCCTAAGCGATTCCTAGAGCAGATTACAGAGATGGCAAAGGCAGTAGATACAAAGTAAAAGCGAAGGGGACATAGCCCACAGATAGCTATGCCCCCGGATCATAATTCTATCTGACAGACAGGGGAATCATGCAGCAGGAAACAGACTGGAAAGAGTTCACAGAACGGACTTGGCTAACGGGTTACAAAAAGGGCTACGGTCATGGTCGCGAAGACATGAGAAAGCAACTCACTTTTGAACTTTGGGATTTCAGGAAAAAGATACTTTTGACAGATACAGATCTCGCTGAAACGATAGAAATCTGCATCGACAGATTAGAAAAATTAAAATAAGATACATCTTCTATATATAGATATATATATAAGCATTATTAAAGGTTCTATATATAGACATTTAACTTAATAACTATAAATAGGCATTATGTTTATATATAGCAAGAAATTACTCATCACAGAAAAGAGAATGAAATGCCACAAATTACAATCACAGGAGACGTAAACCTAATTGGCTGGGAAGGCAGAAGGATCTCAGTTTGGGAGAATTACGAAGTACCCGGACAGCCAAAGCCATTCTCAAGACTTTGGACATGTTGGTTCGACTTTTCGCAAGCAGAGCATCTTCAAGAAGGTGACTGGATAGAGCTAACCGGGGAGCTATCGACGAAGATAGGAAAATACACGCCTAAAGACTCAGACGTTGAAAAGACCGTAGTTGAACATCACCTACAAACTGCACAGCTAGTCCAGGCTCGTAGCAAGAAACAGCAGGGCGCTACTATGGCGCAAGTTTCAGGCTTCGAGAATGCGCCGTTCTAATGATTCCCGACATGAGCGAAATCGAAAACAAACTGTACTGGACTAAGGGACACGAAGCCGGAGTGCAGCTAGAGCGCAATCGAATCATCAGGCTGGTCAAACGCTTGGCAGCCACTCGAGACATTCTAGAGACGCTCAAGTATCCATTACTTGCTGAGGAAATAGAAGACGCAATCCTAGACGGTCAAAATGCAGACTGAAAAAACGCAAGCAGAAGCAATTTATAAAGCGGTCTATGACTACTTCAGGCTATTTGACGTAGCATCAAACAGAACTCACAAAATTAGCGAAGCGGAGCTTATAACGCTGATAAATGAGGCACTCGATGACTAAAGAAAAAAGGTCAGAGATCATGACTAGAAAAAATAGGCAACCCCTAACAGGACTTGTATTCTTGGCAGGCGTAGGAGTAGGCACTCTAAGCGTTTGCTTCTTCTTTTTTGTTATCGTGCTGATAGACAGACTCTAAGATGATTCAGGTCTTTGTACCGGGCATACCCCAGCCACAGGGTTCAAAGAATGCGTTTGTAATTGGCAAGCGCGCGGTCATAGTTGAGAGCAATAAAAAGCTCCCGGCATGGCGCAAAACACTAACTGAAGTACTCGAGTCAGCAAACAGCTCATGTCAGCCGCTTACTGGCGCAGTATGTTTAGAGGTGATTTTCTTTATGCCTCGAGCTAAGAGCAACACAAAAGATTACCCTTCCCAAAAGCCAGATCTCGATAAGCTCATAAGGGCGGTAGGCGATTCAGCAGACAACGCCGGGCTACTCTCAGACGATTCTCAAATCTGCCAAATCTTAGCTAATAAGGTATGGGCAGGCAGTGAGGCAGATCAAGGCGCACTAATTACATTCAGCGAACTATAAGAAAGACAACTAACCTATGTATAAGACAACGCTCACACAGAAAGCGCAAACGCTTATGAAAACAGCAGCAGGAATGGTCATACTCGCATTCTTCCTTGTCGGGGTAAATCTACTAGCGACACTAATAACAACCTATGTACCCTGGCTAACCATGATTCTGCTCGGAGCTACATTTAGCTACTTGACAGTAGTTGTTTATCAGGGGCTTAGAGATTCATGAAATGCCCTATTTGCGATACCCCTCACACAACTCGAGGGAATGAAGTAGTACCATGTAAGAGATGCTGGACTAAGGAAAGAACATGGCGGATTGGCACAACTCGAAAGAGTGGAACAAAGCGCGCGCCTATGCGAAGACAGTCCTAGACCCTGAGTGTGTTATCTGCGGTGCAGAACTAACGGGGGGTGACTGGACTATAGATCACAT
>Ga0222652_1000938_pt1 | contig 10188 bp, 6 predicted proteins | sample AntAcemetagen371_FD_179803 | JGI IMG/M metagenome (GOLD analysis project Ga0222652, IMG submission 179803) | Saline water microbial communities from Ace Lake, Antarctica - #371 | ecosystem: Environmental > Aquatic > Non-marine Saline and Alkaline > Saline | place: Antarctica: Ace Lake | collected... | reverse complement strand
GTGTTTGAATTGCAGCAATGTCTCCCTCGCTCTTGCCAATAAGACCACGTGCAATAGGGGAATTTACGGATATACGGCCTTCCTTAACATTTGCTTCGTCATCACCGACGATCTTGTAGACCACCTGTGCATCGGTGTCTACATTAACAAGTGTCACCGTAGTGCCAAATATCACTTTATCCGTGACAGGCATTTTGGTGACATCGATCACCTGGGCCTGGGACAATTTACTTTCAATATCCTGGATACGGCCCTCAGCAAAACTCTGCTGTTCACGTGCCGCATGGTATTCAGCATTTTCCTTGAGATCACCATGTTCACGAGCCTCTGCAATTGCTTTGGTAATACGCGGGCGATCAACCTTTTTCAGGTGAGCAAGCTCGGCTCGCAACTGCTGCTCGCCGTTAACGGTCATGGGTATTCTAGTCATGTTCGATTACTTATGGATTACTTATAGGGCAAGTTCTTTATGCAAATCCTGAAGACGATGCACTTTATCATCATGGCCTGAGGTCAGTGCCATGGCAACAGCTTCACCACCGGCAAGGGTGGTAGTGTAATACACACCTTTGGCTTCAGCGCTTGAACGAATTTCCGATGAGTCTGCAATAGCCGCCCTCCCCTCGGTTGTATTAAGAATCAGACTGATTTCGCCGTTTTTAATCATATCAACAATGTGTGGCCGACCCTCACGCACTTTGTTGACCACTCTGACGTCAATACCTGCTGCCCTGACTACCTCTGCAGTACCGCGAGTGGCCACCAAATCAAAGCCGAGCTGTTTATATGCCTTCGCTATTGGCAGCAAGCGTGGCTTGTCTACCTCACGAACGCTGATAAACGCGCATCCCGACTCCGGTATTTCATCACTGGCTCCCAACTGTGCTTTACGATATGCCTCAGCAAAGCTGGTACCAATGCCCATGACTTCGCCTGTAGATTTCATTTCAGGTCCAAGAATGGGATCAATGCCCGGAAACTTATTGAACGGGAATACCGCTTCTTTTACATGATAGTGAAGGGGCACAATCTCTTTTTCAAACCCCTGTTCCGCCAGGCTGGTCCCCGCCATGCAGCGTGCGGCAATCTTGGCCAGCGAGAGCCCGATTCCCTTGGAGACAAACGGCACGGTACGCGAAGCACGTGGATTCACCTCAATTACATAAATTTTGTCATCCTGCCACGCCAGCTGAACATTCATTAAGCCAATCACATTGAGCTCAATGGCCATCTTTTTGACGATCTCGCGCATCTCGTCCTGCACATCCGCAGGCAGGCTATAGGGCGGCAATGAGCATGCCGAGTCGCCTGAGTGAATGCCGGCCTGCTCAATGTGCTGCATGATGCCGCCGATGACAACCTGTTTGCCGTCGCTGACTGCGTCAATATCGACCTCAATGGCCGCACTCAGGAAGTAATCGAGCAACACAGGAGCGTCTTCACTTACTTTAACTGCGTTGCGCATATAGTTGCGCAATTCAGATTCTGAATAGACGATTTCCATAGCACGCCCTCCCAGCACATAAGACGGGCGTACAACCAACGGATAACCAATACTTTCTGCCTGCTCCACTGCTGCCTCTATTGAACGCACCGTGGCATTCGGTGGTTGCAGCAAGCCCAGTTTCTGGATCATCTGCTGGAAGCGTTCACGGTCTTCCGCACGATCAATCGCATCCGGGGTAGTACCTATAATGGGAACACCCTCGGCCTCCAGCGCACGGGCCAGTTTCAATGGCGTCTGACCGCCGAATTGCACAATGACGCCCACAGGCTTTTCCAGCTCAACTATGGTGAGTACATCTTCCAGTGTCACCGGTTCAAAATATAGTCGATCGGAGGTGTCATAGTCGGTGGACACTGTCTCGGGATTGCAGTTGACCATGATGGTCTCATAACCATCCTCGCGCATGGCGAGCGCGGCGTGAACGCAGCAATAATCAAACTCGATACCCTGGCCAATGCGGTTGGGACCACCACCGATTACCAGGATCTTCTTATTATCACTTGCCTGTGCTTCGCACTCCTCTTCGTAAGTGGAATACATGTAGGCAGTCGAGGTCGCAAATTCGGCCGCACAGGTGTCTACACGCTTGTAAACCGGTCTAATGCCCAGCTGTTTGCGACGGGTGCGGACATCGACTTCGCTAACACCGAGAAGAACTGCCAGGCGTTTGTCCGAGAAGCCTTTCTGTTTGAGTGTGAAGATGTCGTCGGCTTCCAGTGCTTCAAAGCTTTGATCGCTGACATATTTCTCCAGCAAAACCAGCTCCTGAATCTGTACCAAAAACCAGACATCGATAGAGCTAAGTTGATGAACTTCCTCCAGCGACATGCCGGCGCGAAACCCGTCAGCCAGAAACCAGATGCGCTCGGCACCAGGCTCGGAGATGTGTTTACGTAGAGAAGTGATTATTTCCGGATCGTCCAAGTCTACCTGGGGCTCAAAACCGCAGGAACCAACTTCCAGACCACGCAGTGCCTTTTGCAGCGATTCCTGGAAAGTTCTACCAATGGCCATAACCTCACCCACAGACTTCATCTGGGTGCTGAGCTTGGCATCTGCTTGTTCGAACTTCTCAAAGGCGAAGCGCGGTATCTTGGTAACCACATAATCGATTGTGGGTTCAAAAGATGCGGGCGTGGCACCACCGGTAATTTCGTTGCTCAGCTCATCCAGGGTGTAACCTACGGCCAGTTTGGCGGCAACTTTGGCAATCGGGAAACCTGTGGCTTTTGATGCCAGAGCACTGGAACGAGACACTCGCGGGTTCATTTCAATGACCACCAGGCGCCCGGTATCCGGCTCTACAGCAAATTGAACGTTGGAACCGCCAGTCTCGACACCAATTTCACGCAACACTGCCAACGAGGCATTACGCATGATCTGGTATTCCTTGTCGGTCAACGTTTGTGCCGGAGCCACGGTGATGGAATCACCAGTGTGCACACCCATCGGGTCAAAGTTTTCAATGGAGCAAATAATGATGCAATTGTCTTTGCAGTCGCGCACCACTTCCATTTCGTATTCTTTCCAGCCCAGCAAACTCTCATCTATCAATAGCTCATTGGTCGGTGAGAGATCCAGGCCCCGCAGGCATATTTCTTCAAATTCTTGCTGATTGTAGGCGATACCGCCGCCGGACCCGCCCATGGTATATGACGGCCGGATGATTACAGGAAAACCAAATTCCTCGGGAACTTTTGCCGCCTCTTCCAAGTTGTGCACAATTTTGGATTTAGCCGTTTCCAAACCAATGCGCTTCATGGCCTTGTCAAATAAATCACGGTCTTCCGCCTTATTGATTGCCTCTTCATTGGCACCAATAAGCTCGACACCGTATTTTTCCAATACCCCATGCTTGGCCAAGTCCAGGGCGCAGTTCAATGCCGTTTGCCCACCCATGGTTGGCAACACCACATCCGGGCGCTCTTTTTCTATAATGCGCTCTACTGTGCGCCACTCGACAGGCTCGATGTACGTGGCGTCGGCCATAGACGGGTCGGTCATGATGGTGGCCGGGTTGGAGTTCACCAGAATAACCCTGTACCCCTCTTCACGCAGGGCTTTACAGGCCTGGGCGCCCGAGTAATCAAACTCACAAGCTTGCCCAATAACAATAGGGCCTGCGCCAATTATGAGAATGGATTTTATGTCTGTTCTTTTCGGCATATTTATATATTTCTGGCTAGGCTCTCTCAGCCATCAGCTCTATAAAGTGGTCAAATAATGTGTCGGCATCTTGTGGACCCGGGCTGGCTTCAGGGTGGCCCTGAAAGCTAAATGCTGGCTTGTCGGTTCGATGAACGCCCTGCAGAGAGCCATCAAACAACGATTTGTGGGTCATGCGCAGATTGTCAGGCAAGGTGTTTTCATCTATCGCAAAACCATGGTTTTGCGAAGTGATCATGACAACGCCTGACTCCAGATCCTGCACCGGGTGATTGGCTCCATGATGCCCGAATTTCATTTTCAACGTCTTGGCCCCGGAAGCGAGTCCCAGCAATTGATGGCCCAGACAGATACCAAATATCGGGATATCCGTTTCCAGGATTTCCGTGATTGCCTGAATGGCATAATCGCAGGGCTCAGGATCACCAGGGCCATTTGATAAAAATATACCATCCGGTTTCATTGCCAAAACATCGCTGGCCGGGGTTTGAGCTGGAACCAGTGTCACCCGGCAGTCGCGTTCAGCCAACATCCGCAGAATATTGCGCTTGATACCGAAATCAAACGCCACTACATGATATTTTTCCCGATCTGCACGATCGGCATGCCCCTCGCCCAGCTGCCATACCCCCTGAGTCCAGGTCAGTTGCTCCTTGATGCTAACTTCCCTGGCCAGATCCATGCCTTTGAGGCCAGGAAATGCTCGTGCCAGCTCAAAAGCCTTGTCGGCATTAATTTCACCTGCCATCAGGCAACCGTTCTGGGCGCCTTTTTCACGAATAATCCGGGTAAGTTTGCGGGTATCTATTCCGGCAATACCAAGTACATTTTTTGCTTTTAAGTACTCGTCCAATGTCTGCTCACTACGAAAATTGCTGGCGAGCAGCGGCAGATCCCTGATTACCAATCCGGCACTCCAGATTTGACTGGACTCTTCGTCTTCAGCATTTGTGCCAACATTACCTATATGCGGATAAGTCAGGGTAATAATCTGTTTGGCGTAGGAAGGATCTGAAAGAATTTCTTGATAGCCGGTGAGCGCAGTATTAAAAACGACTTCACCAACTGAATGGCCCTCAGCCCCAATGCTGTAACCTTTAAAGAGGGTGCCATCACTTAGGGCGAGAATTGCAGCAGTACGATTGTAAAACGTCACTCGTGCTCCAGTGTGGGAGTTCATATTTTTGGCCGGACAAAGTTGTCCAAACCACTTTCTTAACGAGCCCAGCCCCGACGTTCGGCAGAATTTTGCCTGCAAAAAAGCGAGATGAAACCCAATTCACCTCGCTTCGATAAATCTTTAAAATTTCTGGAACCTCTCCACCGCCAGGGACGGATCAGGAACTGCCTCGGCTGGGCGCGCATTTTAATTAAAAACATGCCCTCTTGTCCATCAGAACCCGAGTTAAAGTTTCTGTTTTCATGCTCAACCAGTCTAGAAGGAAGTAAAGAGCCCTCCATTAACCGGCAAGTTGGCTCCGGTAATGTATGCGGAGTTGTCATCCGTTAGAAAAGCGACTGCGTGGGCAATTTCTGCAGGTTCACCCATCCTTTTCATTGGCACCTGACCGACGATTTGTTCAAGCACATCCGGGGCAATGGATTTGGTCATGGGCGTCGCAATGTAACCCGGGGAAACACTGTTCACGGTAATACCTTTGCGGGCAGTTTCGTAAGAAAGAGCCATGGTAAAACCGTGCAGGCCCGCTTTGGCAGCAGAATAATTGGTCTGCCCGAACTGTCCGCGCTGGCCGTTTACCGAGGACATATTGACGATGCGGCCAAAACCGGCTTCCAGCATCCCTTCCAGCACGTTTTTAGTAACGTTATAGACACTGTTCAGGTTGGTATTAATGACCGTTTCCCACTGCTCCGGCTCCATTTTCTTTAGTGTTGCATCACGGGTAATACCGGCACAATTCACCAGAATTTCGATGGGGCCATATTTTTGTATGATGGCAGCAACCATTGCACCGGCTGACTCAAAAGAGGCCACGTCACCTGCAGCAATATCAACTTCATAACCTGCCTCCCTCATCCCGACCAACCAGCTCTCAGCCTGATCTTGTTCTTGTGGCAAATGTCCAGCCACAACGAAGCGATCCTGATTAGACAAAGCCTTACAGATTTCACTACCTATGCCACCAATACCACCTGTGACCAATGCAATTTTTTTAGCCATAGAAAGCTCCATATATAAGGGTTAATGCTGAGACCCGGTTAAAGCGCGGAATATGCCTGCAATCCGGGCACTTAAAGGGGGGGATCGTTTAGATGCAATGCACAATAGGCAGAAATAGGATACTTGTCAATCGGGGAACAAACAATAAAAAGCCCGCATTGTGTGGGCTTTTTTAAACTGGAAAGGTGTTATTGGCTATTTGTCCTTCTCTCCATGACCTGAAGCAGACTTGTAAAAGGTTTTCTGCGCTTCTTGCCAGAGGTCCATGTTTTTACGGGTCATTTCAGCAAATACATTCATCGGAGAGGTATCTACCTTGGTGCCAAATTTATCAAAAAACTGTTTGGTCTGTTGATCAAAAAACCCCAGGGACTGTTCCATATAACTACTGAATGCATCCTGGACCGAATCGCCATACATTCGAATAAAGCGCATCAGAACGTCGGCAGTAAAAAGCGGTGTACCTTCATTCTCCTCCTCTGAGATTATTTGCAACAAAACCTGACGCGTAATGTCCTTATCGCTTTTAACCTCTCGAACCTCGAAAGATTCACCGCCAATTACCAACTCTTTAAGGTCTGCCAGACTGATGTACTTACTCTGGCTGGTATCGTAGAGACAGCGGTTCTGATATTTTTTGATAATTCTCGGGTCGGACATAGGTCACTTCCACAACTTCCGTAAAATTTGATAAGCAGTTATTTTGCACTGCACTATAAGCTTAACACAAGCACTAGCGTGCTCAATACATATGCTGTCCACCATTGATCGACAAAGTTGAGCCGGTGACAAAGCCGGCTTCATCGGCAACCAAAAAGGCCACTCCCCGAGCTATTTCATCAGCTTTGCCAAGGCGACCTACAGGGATTTTGGCAACAATTTTTTCGAGCACACGAGCGGGAATTGCTCGCACCATATCTGTGCCTATATAACCCGGCGCAATTGCATTGACTGTAATTCCGTGGGCAGCACCCTCCTGGGCCAGCGCTTTGGTAAATCCATGAATACCCGATTTGGCCGCTGCGTAATTAACCTGCCCGTATTGCCCGGCCTGACCATTGATCGAACCGATATTTACAATGCGTCCATACTTGCGCTCACGCATACTTTCGATGATACAGCGACAGAGGTTAAAGCAGGAGCCAAGGTTGGTATCAATGACCGCATCCCAGTCGCTACGGGGCATTTTGTGCAGTGTGCCGTCGCGAGTAATACCCGCATTATTGACCAGAACGTCGATCGGCCCCTGCTCCTGTTCGATAAGGGCAATGGCGGCTGATACTTCCTCGTAACTGCCAGCATCAAATTTGTAGGCGGGAATGCCATAACGATCGGTAAACGCCCTGGCGGCCTCGACATTTCCTGCGTAGCTTGCGACAACCCTGAAACCGTTTTCTTTCAATCGCAGGCTAATCGACTCACCAATCCCACGGGTTCCACCGGTAACCAGCGCAGTTCTCATATTTATCACCCCAGCTATTTCTCATACAAACCTGGGGGCAGAGTAAAATTTACACTGCCCCCAATTTCCTAACACTGTAGTTTAGATGCGTTTCATCACATAGCTGCCTGGCGCATCTTCAAGCACACCCAGAACCTGGCCTGGCTGCCTTGCGTCTACCTGCTCTTTTTCCTGGGACTTCAGCCATTTGTCCCAGTCTGGCCACCAGGATCCTTCATGCTCTTTGGCTTTTTTCAGCCAATCGTCCGGATGGGCTGGCAGTTTGGCTGGCCCCACGCGATAACCATATTTGTTTTTGGCTGGCGGATTCACAATACCTGCAATATGCCCTGAACCACCCAACACAAAACGAATCGGGCCGGAAAGCAACCTGGCACCTGTGTAAGTCGCGACCCATGGGGCGATATGGTCGTCATGGGCCGAAATAAAGTAACTGGGAATATCCACCGTGCGGACATCAATATCGACACCGGCGATGTTTAGTGCTCCAGGTTTGCAAAGCTTGTTTTCCAGATACATGTTGCGCAGATAGTAACTGTGCATCTTGCCGGGCATATTGGTGGAATCGGAGTTCCAGTAAAGCAAGTCGAATATCGCAGGATCCTTGCCCAGCAAATAATTGTTGATGTAGAAAGACCAGATCAGATCATTCGACCTCAGCATGTTAAATGCGGAAGACATGCTCTTGCCGGAGTGAAAGCCGCGCTCTTCAATCCCTTCTTCCAGTGCTGAAATCTGGGCGTCATCAATAAAGACCCCCAGATCTCCGGGCTCGGAAAAATCGATCAGGGCAGTGAAAAAGGTGGCAGACTTGATGCGACTATCCCCCCTGGCTTTCATGTGGGCCAGCGCCGAAGCCAGCAAGGTACCGGCGATACAGTAGCCAACCACATTGATCTCACTGACCGCTGTTTCTCTCACAACCTGATCAAGTGCTTCGTAAATACCTTCGTTTAAATAGGTTTCCCAGTCGACATCGGCAAAGCTGTCGTCGTCAGGGTTCACCCAGGACACCACAAAAACGGTATGTCCCTGATCTACCATCCACTTGATTAATGAGTTCTTGGGTTGCAAATCCAGAATATAAAACTTGTTAATCCACGGCGGGAAAATCAGCAGTGGCCGCTTGTTGACCTTTTCCGTTGACGGCGAGTACTGGATTAACTGGAACATGCGATTTTGGAAAACCACCTTGCCCGGCGTAGTTGCAACGTTCTCCCCGAGGGTAAATGCATCCGGATCAGTCATGGCAATCTTCAACTGGCCGTCACCTTGTTCCAGATCACGAACAAAGTTTTTTAACCCCGATATCAGGTTTTCGCCTTTATTCTCCAATGTCGCTTTTAATACATCAGGATTGGTCATGGGGTAATTCGTTGGCGCCATGGCATCGACAAGCTGCCTGGTAAAAAAAGACAAGCGTTTCTGTTCTTTTTCATCCAGGCCTTCAGCGCTATCCATAGTCGACTCGATCAAACGTGCAGATAAGAGATAGGACTGCTTGATGTAATCAAAAACCAGGTTGCTTGACCAGTCATCCGAGCGCCAGCGATTATCTCCTTTCTGAGGCTCTATCACCGGATTAGCCGGCGATTCATCGCCAGTTAGACGCTGTGCGGTGTATTGCCATAAACGCAAAGAGTCACGCATAAACTCGGTTTGTGCATTCATGGTCGCCACCGGATTACGCCAAAGACTCATCAACGCATCCATATAGGTTTTACCCATATTAAAGGGGTCGGCAGAGTATCCCTTAAACATACTCATGTTTTGCTGGATTGCTGCCTGCAACATCTTCTTACCCATTTCCTGGGTATCCTGCAGCGCCTCTTTTTCAGCATCTGCCGTATTGGTTGAAGACTTGGTTTCCGAAGCTTTTTGACTCATAGATAAACCTGGGTGATTAATTGGTAGGGGGCGAATCATTTTCGAGAATTGGCTCGAACATAGGATCCAGGCGATGGTTCAATAATAGCATATTGAGCAGGTGCACAAATCTTACCTTCTACCCAGTCTCCGGACAACCGCTCAAGCCATTGATGCCAGTCAGACCACCAGGAACCTTGTTTTAAATCGCTTTCCTCTGTTACCCGATAATACCCTTTTTTCTGCCCGGGATGGTTAAACACGCCTCGAACATGCCCGCCAGAAGCTTGCAAAATACGCGGTTTACCGCCAAGAAGTCCAGCCGAATCAAGGGCGGACTGGAGCGGCACAATATGATCTCTGTCACAAGCCAGTATATATTTGGGGCAATCACAATGTTTGAGGTTAATTATTTCGGCTGCCAGTGAAAATTCGGCCTTTTTAGCCAGCTCGTTAGCACCATAAAAACGGCGTAAATACTCAATTGCCATCTTTGCCGGCAGGTTGGTTGCGTCCTGCCCCCAAAACATTAAGGCATCTGGAACTGGCTCCTCCCCACGCAAATAACGACTGCGAAAAAAGCGCCAAAACAACTGCTCTTCTTGCAAAAAGGTGAAGGCGGTGGACAACATATCTGCTGACAGAACACCCTCCTCTTCAATATGGGAGCAGATTGCTGCAAGCATTTCCGGACCAGTAAAAACATCCAGCTCACCCGGCTCGGCGTAATCCAGAAGCGTGGCAAAAAGGCTGAGACTGGCTATTCTCTTTTTGCCGGGCTCCGAAGCACTGGCAATGGAAGCTATCAGACCGCCAATACAGTAACCAACGAGATTGACCTGGTCAGTTTTTGATATTTCTGCTGCGACATCAGCGGCTTGCAGGCAGCCATTGTGAACATAATCGGCAAATTCATGACTGGACAAATCTGCTCCCGGGTTAACCCAGGAAACCATATAAACGTCTTGCCCCTGATCCAGCAGCCAGCGAACCATGGACGTCTCA
>Ga0222652_1000929_pt1 | contig 10240 bp, 9 predicted proteins | sample AntAcemetagen371_FD_179803 | JGI IMG/M metagenome (GOLD analysis project Ga0222652, IMG submission 179803) | Saline water microbial communities from Ace Lake, Antarctica - #371 | ecosystem: Environmental > Aquatic > Non-marine Saline and Alkaline > Saline | place: Antarctica: Ace Lake | collected... | reverse complement strand
ATTATTGACGAAGCCCAGGGGCTAACCCAGTTTCAGCTCAAATCGGTGATCACTCGTGTCGGCAACAACTCCAAAATTATCATCCTGGGTAACCTTGCCCAGATAGATAACAAATACATCACCCCGCTGACGTCTGGTCTTACCTATATTGTTGAAAAGTTTAAATACTTTGAGCGGGCAGGGCTTATGCATATTGGGGGGATTGAGCGAAGTGCTCTTGCGGCATTCGCGGAAGAGAATTTGTAGTTTCTTTAGCTTTATAAGAAAGGTCGGAATTGAATAAGCTCGATTCCGGCTTTTTTTATTGTTGGAGGGGTTCCGCCTGTTGGCGGGTGACTTTTGGCGAAACAAAAGTTACGCCCCACGCAGTGGCAACAAAATAAGAAAAATACTCTAAGTTGCTTTGATGCAATTTGCCACTTAGGCTAACGCTAGTCTGTCCCGAAAACCCTGCAGGTGTTTATGTCTGAAACAAGCGAATGGTTGCCCCTGTTTCTACTAAGTCAGCCACTGTTCCCCGGGTTGCGGCTGGATTTACAAATTTTTGAGCAGCGTTATCTCAAGCTGGTAAGGTCTTCCATGCGCGAGAATTTGGCTTTTGGGATTTGTACCATCCAGGAAGGCGCCGAGGTGGGCGTGGCGACCAGCCTGTATTCCATCGGGGTAGAGGTGCAGATAACAGACTTTACACAACTTGAAAATGGTCTGCTGGGTATTACCGTCGAAGGCGATCGCCGTTTTGATATCGAGGAAACTGAGACTGATCCAGATGGCTTGATTCGAGCCCGGGTCAGATTTATGGAGCAGGAGCAGGGTGAAGCAATTCCAGACTGGTGTTCCGGTCTGGCGGAGCTCTACTCAGAGTTAAGAAATCATCCCGAAGTTAATCGTCGATTACCTGAAATCGAAGAAATCGACTGCGTTGGTTTGGGCAATGGCCTGGCCCAAATATTGCCCATGAGTACCGAAGAGCGCATTCATTGTCTCAGCATGAGAGATGCGATGGATCGACTGGACTTTTTGATTGACCATATCCAGACACTTTCCAACCCGGTATAAAGCATTGCTTTTTATAAACGGCAATTGTTGGTTATAAACAGCAATTGTTGGTGAATTTCGGTAAAATGCCCGCCCTTTTTTCAGGTCGGGAACGTTACTCCCGGCTAATTATCATCCGGAGACATAAATCGAGATGGACGTTAAGGAATACATGCAGGACCTCGGCCGATCTGTTCGCGCCGCTTCCCGTGTAATTGCTGAAGCCACAACCGGGCAAAAAAACCAGGCGCTGCTGGCGATTGCCCGCGTCCTGGGAGAGCGTCAGGATGAGGTGCTTGCAGCCAATGCGATTGATATGAAGCATGCTCGCGACACAGGCCTGACAACGGCACTTCTCGATCGGCTGGAGATCAATGAAGCCCGGATCCAAAGCATGGTTGATGGGCTTAAGCAGGTTGCTGCACTGCCCGATCCCGTGGGGGAAATGACCGATATACGCCAGCGTCCCAGCGGTATTCAGGTAGGGCGTATGCGTGTGCCTTTGGGCGTTGTCGGTATCATTTATGAATCGCGTCCCAACGTCACCATTGATGCGGCCAGTCTTTGCTTGAAAGCGGGTAATGCCGCCGTGCTTCGAGGAGGCAGCGAGGCGATCAATTCCAATCGGAAGATTGCTGAATGTATCTCAGTTGGTCTGGAAGAAGCCGGTCTGCCTGCGTCCGTAGTGTCCGTGGTTGAAACCACAGACCGGGCCGCTGTTACCGAGCTGATCACCATGAAAGATTATGTGGATGTCATTGTTCCCCGCGGTGGCCCCGGGCTGATTGCCCGTATTGCTGAAGAAGCGCGCATTCCTGTAATCAAGCATCTTGATGGCATTTGTCATGTCTATGTTGACGATGCGGCAGATATGGAAAAAGCCATTGCGGTTGCATTCAACTCCAAGTGCCGTCGCTACGGAATCTGTGGCGCGATGGAAACCTTGCTGGTGGCTGAGGGTATTGCGGGCGAGTTTCTCCCCAAAATTTCTGCCCTCTATGCAAAAGAGGGAGTAGAGCTGCGTGGCTGCGAAAAAACCGCAGCGATTATTAATGGAGCAAATGCGACTATCCATATTGTTCCTGCGACCGAGGAAGACTGGGCCACAGAATACCTGCAGCCTGTTTTGTCGATCAAAGTCGTTGCCGACATGGATGAAGCCATGGCGCATATTGCCCAATATGGTTCGGGGCACACTGATTCGATTCTGACTGAAAACCACAGTCGAGCCATGCGTTTTTTGCGCGCGGTGGATTCTGCCTCTGTAATGATCAATGCATCAACCCAATTTGCCGATGGTTTTGAGTACGGTCTGGGTGCCGAGATCGGTATCTCCACAGATAAGATTCATGCCCGTGGCCCCGTAGGTCTTGAAGGGCTGACATCCCAAAAATGGGTCGTGTTTGGTGACGGCACTGTGCGTGCATAACCCGCAGGAAAAACCACAAAAACGCCTGGGCATTTTGGGTGGGACCTTTGATCCCATACATCTTGGTCATGTGACCCTGGCCCAGTTGGCGCTGGAACAGGCTGATCTGGATTTGTTGCTGCTTATGCCCTGCCATTTGCCTCCACATCGCGATGAAGCCCACGCCAGCGCTGAAGATCGGCTAGCGCTGGCCAGGCTGGCTGTCGCTGGTGAGCCCCGGATAGCCGTTTCCGACTACGAATTGGAAAAGAAAACGACTTCATACACAGTGGAGACACTGGCTCATTTCCACAGTGACATGCCAGAAGCCGACCTATATTTTTGTCTTGGTGGTGATTCGTTGAACCAGATTAAATCCTGGCATCAATGGCAGAAAATTTTTGAATTGGCCAACCTGGTTGTGCTTGAGCGCCAGCAGGACGATATTGAGCTGGACCAGGATATCCGCAACAGGGTTGTCGATTCAGTAGAGCCGGGAAATAAACGGACCGGAAAAATTTTGAAACTAACGGCACCACAGATGAATGTGTCGGCGACCGAAATTCGTCGGCGGTTAAATAAAACCAGAGGTGGACAAGATCCGGATAGCTATCTGCGACAATGGCTCCACCCGAATGTGCTTAAATACATTACAGAACATCAGGTATATGCATGACTAAACCAACCCTAAACCAGATTGTGAATGACGCGCTGGAGGACATTAAGGGAATCGATATCCTTGAGCTGGATGTACGTGAGCTGACTTCCATTGTTGACACAATGGTGATTGCCACTGGCACATCCAGCAGGCAGGTCAAGGCATTGGCAGACAATGTCGAAAAAAAGGCCAAGGAGGCCGGTTTTCGGCCGCTGTCTTCCGAGGGTCGAGATAGTGCCGACTGGATACTGATCGACTTTGGTGATATTGCGGTTCATCTGATGCTGCCGGAAGCACGCGAGCTCTATGACCTGGAGCGACTCTGGAGCAAAATTTCCAGGCGCGAATCCGGCAAATAAAGCCCAGAGACATCGGCTTGAAAATTAGGATTCTTGCGATCGGCACGCGCATGCCATCCTGGGTTCAGGAAGGTTGCGATGATTTTCTCCAGAGGATTCGTTTCATGCAGCCGTTGGAGCTGGTGGAAATTCCCCTGGGAAAACGCAGCAAAACAGCAGATATTGCCCGAGTAAAAGCGGAAGAGGCTGATGCCATAGAAAAGCACCTCAAGGGTAGTGAAAATCTGCTGGTGCTGGACGTTCAGGGAAAACCTTTTTCTACCCCTGAGCTGGCGGGTTTTATCGAAAGCTGGCAAATGGACGGGCGTGATGTGGTGATCATTATTGGTGGCCCCGACGGACTGGATGCCCGCTTTTTTTCAGGCGCTTATGCGAAGCTTTCGCTTTCAAAATTGACCCTGCCACACCCTTTGGTGCGAGTGGTTTTGATCGAACAAATATACCGGGCGCTGGCGATTAATACCAACCACCCCTATCATCGCGAATAAATTCCATTTTGTCTTTTTTAATCAGGGGCTTGGCATAAACTGATTGATTAGAGAAGATAATGGAACCAACCTGCTGTTAAGTCATCGAAAGCAGATTAGCAGATAAATACTCCGACAATTTTTGGTACAAGATGAACAGCGAATACCAGTCGATTAACGACCCCAATATCCAGAGACGTGTGGTTCGCTCACGCATCATGGGGTTGGCGCTTTTGCTTGCATGCCTTCTGGTCACCCTGCTGTTACGCTATTACGATCTGCAAATAAAAGATCATCAGCGCTACGCGACCCTGTCAGATGAAAACCGGGTCCATGTGCGTGCAGTGCCACCAACGCGTGGACTAATCTTTGATCGCAACGGCGTTATCCTGGCTGAAAATCGACCCAGTTATACGCTTTCCGTTGTCGCCGAGCGCACCGAAGACCTTGACCAGACGCTCGCTGAACTCAAACAGCTTCTTGGTCTTACAAATACCGAGTTACAACGTTTTGAAGAGCAGAAAGACCAATGTCGTCGTCCTTATGGAGGCATTCCGTTGCGATTCCAGCTGACTGAAGAAGACGTGGCGCTGCTGGCGGTTAATGAATTTCGCCTGCCCGGCATTGAGGTCGAAGTTGAACTCGTTCGTCACTATCCATTTGGCAAAGCTTTTGCCCACAGTGTTGGCTATGTAGGCCGGATTAATGACCGGGAACAGGCGCTTATCAACAAGGACCGTTACCAGGGCACTCACGTCATCGGCAAAATTGGCATAGAAAAACAGTACGAAGATCTGCTGCATGGATCTGTTGGTTATGAATATGTTGAGACTGATGCGCGGGGCAATGTCTTGCGTGTACTCGAGCGGGAGGATGCCACTCCCGGTGAAGATCTGTATTTAAGTATTGATAGTCGCTTGCAAACACGGGCTGAGGAGTTGCTTTCAGGTCGCCGTGCTTCTGTTGTGGCTTTGGATATCGAAACAGGTGAGGTTTTGGCGCTGCTCAGTGCTCCTTCGTACGACGCCAACCTGTTTGTCACGGGCATTAGTTATAGTGAGTACGACAGACTGTTACATGACATCAATCGCCCCCTCTATGACCGTGCGCTGTTGGGGCAATATCCTCCCGGCTCTACGGTGAAACCTCTCTATGCTCTGGCAGGTCTGACAACGGGGGTTGTTACTGAAGACTGGAGTATCCAGGACTACGGAAGATTCCAACTGCCCAATCAGGAGCGCGTTTACCGTGACTGGAAACGTGAAGGGCACGGTAAGGTAGACCTCAGGATTGCCATTGAGCAATCCTGTGATGTCTATTTTTATGAGTTGGGCAATATGGTTGGCATTGATGTGCTCAGTGAGTTTGGTCACCTGTTCGGACTTGGTCAGAAAACCGGGATAGACATGCCTTCAGAAATGTCCGGGATTATGCCGTCCAGGGAATGGAAGCGTGCAGCGCGTGGGTTGGCCTGGTATCCGGGTGATACCATCAATGCCAGTATCGGGCAGGGGTTCAGTCTGACTACGCCGCTGCAGTTGGCGCAGATGACAGCCAATATTGCGCGCCGGGGCGTCAGTCTTAGACCGCATATGGTTCATGCTGTGAACGAGGTTGAAGTTGAAGTGCCTGGCGAGCCGCTGGTCGATATCAATTCCGAGCACTGGAATATAGTGCACTCGGCGATGGAGGCAGTGGTTCATTCCATCCGCGGGACCGCGTCCGCCCAGGGGCGAGGTCTGACTTTTCGTATGGCGGGAAAAACAGGCACAGCGCAGGTCGTGGGCATACCGCAGGACGCTGAATATGATCGGGAACTGTTAGAGGAATTTAAACTTGATCACGCGCTTTTTGTTTCATTTGCTCCGGTAGAAGACCCCAAGATAGCAATTGCCGTGGTCATAGAAAATGGCGAGCATGGCAGTTCGGTTGCGGCACCTGTAGCCCGTGAACTTACCGTGCAATGGCTTAGTGAGAATCCGTGGGTGGTCTCGCAAACAGAATCATCAAACGGCGATAGGGCAGAGGAAAAACTGGATGCAATCTGATTTTCTGCGTCGAATGCCCGGCATTGGTTCGGCAACAGCTGGCCATGAACGTGGTCTGTTTGAGCGATTGCATATAGATCCTTTCTTGTTGCTTGTACTTTATCTAATGGTCGCAATGGGCGTATTTGTGCTCTACAGCGCCGGAGAAAGCCAGTATTTGATCAACCGACAGATTACCTATATTGGCATTGGTACCCTGACGATGCTCGTCGTAGCCCAGATTCCGCCATTGGTTCTTCAGCGTCTTTCGTGGGTGGTCTATTTTGGCGGGTTGCTAATGTTGGTGATCGTTCTGTTTGCAGGCTCTGGGGTCAATGGTGCCCAGCGCTGGGTTGATCTTGGGATAATCCAGTTTCAACCTTCCGAAGTGATCAAGTTTGCCCTGCCCATGTTTATTGCTTCTTATCTGTCCCAGAGGGCGATGCCGGTTAAATTCAAGCACCTTTGCTGGGCCCTGGTAATGATTTTCCTGCCGGTTGTACTTATTCTTTATCAGCCTGATCTGGGTACATCCATTCTAGTTGCAGGTTCTGGGCTAGTGGTGCTTTTTTTGGCTGGATTGCGCTGGCGCTACATCGTTTCCGCAATAGTCCTTGCGCCTCTGATATTTGCCGGTGCATGGATATTCTTATTGCACGAGTACCAGAAGCAGCGTGTGTTGACTATGTTTAACCCGGAAGCTGACAAGCTGGGAGCTGGCTGGAATATTATTCAATCGACCACAGCGATAGGTTCTGGCGGCTGGTCAGGCAAGGGCTGGATGCTTGGAACCCAGTCGCATCTGGATTTTCTTCCGGAAAGTCATACAGATTTTATTATTGCTGTATTAGCAGAAGAGTTTGGTTTTCGTGGGGTGTTATTTCTGCTTGTTGGCTACCTGTTGTTGTTTGTGCGCGGCCTCTGGATCAGTTATACCGCCAAAAACAGTTTTAGTCGGCTAGTGGCCGGTGCCCTGACCTTTACTATTTTTGTTTATGTTTTTGTAAATATGGGCATGGTATCGGGCATACTTCCCGTTGTGGGAGTTCCGCTACCGCTCTTCAGCTATGGGGGTACAGCATTGGTATCCATGTTTGTTGCTTTTGGTGTCTTGATGGCTATTTCGACAGAGCAAGAGACGCTCCATGCCAAATAGAGACGCTTGATAAGCGTTCAGGTAGTTCATATTTTGATTTGGGAGATTGAATGAAGTCGTTTCGGTTTTTGGTTGTGTTTTTTGCCCTGTTCGCTGCCAGCGGGGTAAATGCTGACTACAGTAACAATGCTTTGGCGCAACAGCTCATTCAGGAGATGGTTGACGAAGAGGGATTTGATGCCGCAGAGCTAAACCAGGTTTTTGCCCAGGCTGAGAAAAAAGATTCAATTATCAATGCCATGAACCGCCCGGCTGAGAAATTTTTGACATGGGGCGAATATCGCAAAATATTTTTGGGTCAGCAACGAATTGATGGTGGAGTGGATTTTTGGAACAGAAACCAGCAAGTGCTTTCTGACGCAGAGGAAAAATACGGAATTCCCGCCCGGGTTATTGTTGCCATTATAGGTGTTGAAACCCTCTATGGGAGGATTACCGGCAACTATAGAGTGATTGATGCGCTCTCCACTCTTGCCTTTGATTATCCTGCCCGAGCGCCTTTTTTCCGGTCTGAATTGAAAGAGTTTTTGATTCTTTCCCGTGAGCAGGAGCAGTCACCGCTATTGCTCAAAGGTTCCTATGCCGGCGCAATGGGGCTTGGCCAATTTATGCCAAGTTCTTATCGGGCCTACGCGGCTGACTATGAAAACGACGGCTTTATCGACATTTGGAGCAATGAAGCAGATGCAATTTGGAGCGTTGCTAATTACTTGTCCATGCATGGCTGGAATAGTGGGGGGACGATTGCACACCCTGCCATTGTTTCAGGTCAGCCTGAGGAGGCTGTGCTCAATCAGCCCCTGAAGCCAGAACATAATTTGCAGCGACTTCAGCAAGCAGGTTTGCAGCCGGAAGCCAGCTTGTCGTCCGGGCTGTTGGCTACAGCCATGCGGCTCGAGGGTGATGATGGCGATGAATACTGGATTGGAATGCACAACTTTTATGTAATCACCCGCTATAATCACTCCAGTCTCTATGCGATGGCGGTTTTTCAACTTGCCGAAGAGATACAGGAACACAAAGGCTAAACTTAAAGACTGAGCGTATCGTCGAAAATGAACAATACAGCCCAAAAATTTGGTTTGATAACCATCGTTATAGCCCTTGCGGGCTGTTCGTCTTCTCTTTCTACGGTTATCTCGCAGAAGGACGGAGCACCCAGGACTTCTGTCGATGCCCGCTCTCTGCCGGACATAACCCCCGAACCCGTTATGCGGACAAATGCGGGTAATAAGAGCCCCTATACTGTCTTTGGCAAAACCTATGAAGTGCTGCCGAGCAGCCATGACTTTATCCAGGAGGGCACAGCATCCTGGTATGGTCGCAAATTTCATGGCCGCCCCACATCCAATGGTGAGCGGTTTGATATGTATGCCATGACTGCGGCTCACAAAAGCCTGCCGATACCCACATATGTCGAGGTAACCAACCTGGATAATGGTCGTAAGGCCGTATTGAGGGTAAATGATCGAGGGCCGTTCCACAGTGAGCGCAATATCGATTTATCCTGGGGCGCAGCAGCAAAATTGGGTTTTGCCGATCAGGGAACTGCCAGAGTTAGAGTTGTTGCCCTTGATCCGGACGATCCCCACGCCACGCTCGCGCAACTGAATGAGCCAAAAAGGCCTCAGATTATCCCGGAAATTGAGATGATTCCGCACGAATTCGCCCTGGACGAGAATAGCTATTATCAGGTGGCCTTAATGACGCAGAAGCAAGGTGCGGATGTTATGGCGGCAGAAGTAGAGGCCTATACCAAGTTTCCAGTAACCATCGCCGAAGACTTTCTCGATGCCAAAAAACACTACCGTGTTCTGATTGGTCCCCTGATAGATCGAAGGGAAGCGAATGAACTTGGGCTGGTACTTGAACTGGCGGGACTTTCACCAGGTTTTATTGTCAAACTCGCTGAATAGCAACAAACCATTAATGTTTTGATGCTGTGGATAGTAGCGCCAAAATGCTAGTATGTGCGCCGTTTTTGCCGCTTATTGAATAATTTACAGATAGAAACTTATGGGAACGATCAAGTCTTGGGTAAAGCTCGCTATTTTTTTATTGCCTTTCAGTGCGCCTGCTGTATTGGCACAGCCACTAATCCCCGCTGCACCTGAGCTGGGAGCTACTTCCTGGTTGCTAATGGATGCCAAGACCGGGCGAGTGTTGGCAGAGAATAATGCGGATGAGGTTCTTCCTCCGGCCAGCCTGACCAAGATGATGACCAGTTATATCGCCTCTGAAGAGATCGAAGCCGGGCGACTGAATGAATCCGATATGGTTCGGGTCAGTGTGAATGCCTGGGAGAAAGGTGGCACAAAAAGCGGTGGCTCAACTATGTTTTTGCCACCCAATGAAGACGCCAGTGTGATCGACCTGTTACGCGGTGTGATTATCCAGTCCGGGAATGACGCGGCTATTGCTCTGGCGGAACATATTGCCGGGGACGAACAGGCTTTTGCCGACATAATGAATCAGCAGGCGACGATATTGGGGATGGAAAATACCAATTTTGTCAATTCGACGGGGCTGCCCAGCGAATCACATATGACCACAGCGCGGGATCTGGCCAAACTGGCCACGGCAGTTATCGAAGACCACCCTGAGCATTATGAGATCTATTCCGAGAGAGAGTTCGAGTACAACGGTATTACCCAGCCTAACCGCAATCAGCTGCTTTGGAGAGATTCTTCCATCGATGGCTTAAAGACCGGGCACACAGAAGCAGCCGGTTACTGCCTGGTCGCCTCCGGGCAGCGCAATGGTATGCGTCTGGTATCTGTTGTCATGGGCGCGCGCAGCGAGAGAGCACGCGCGACGGAATCGCAAAAGCTTTTGTCCTGGGGTTTTCGGTATTACATGACCCACAGACTCTACAGCGCAGACGATGTCCTTTCTACTGAACGAGTCTGGAAAGGTAAGGCTGACTCAGTAGACCTGGGGGTCGATAAAGAAGTCTATTTGACTATCCCACGCGGTGCTGAAGACCTGCTGGAAGCAAGAATGTCTGTTGAAGACACCGTGCAAGCGCCATTAGCTGTGGGTGATCAGCTAGGCACATTGTCGATTAGTTACCAGGGCGAAGAGATTCTGACCAGGCCGTTGGTTGCCAAAACACAAGTTGAGCAAG
>Ga0222652_1000928_pt1 | contig 10247 bp, 13 predicted proteins | sample AntAcemetagen371_FD_179803 | JGI IMG/M metagenome (GOLD analysis project Ga0222652, IMG submission 179803) | Saline water microbial communities from Ace Lake, Antarctica - #371 | ecosystem: Environmental > Aquatic > Non-marine Saline and Alkaline > Saline | place: Antarctica: Ace Lake... | reverse complement strand
ATTCTTTATTTTTACGACTTTTCTCGGTGTCGTCCTCACCGTCCATCTGGCCATGAACGGCAATGTTGGTGCGGCGATCGATAATCCGCGTGTGGCCAATGCACTATTCTGGTGTATTGGTGCGCTGGGTGCGTGTTTAATCGGCGCGACGGGTTGGAAGCGCGGAGCGCTGTCCGGTCTGAAGGCAGTCAACCCAGTGCTCTTGCTTGCCGGCATTCTGGGTGCCTCACTGGTATTTGGCATTGCTTGGGCGATTCCCCAGGTCGGCGCTTTCGGGCTGATGATGGGCTTGCTTGCCGGCCAGATTCTCAGCGGAATGGTCCTGTCACATTTCGGCTGGCTGGGATCACCGGTGCAACCGTTGCGGCCGATCAACCTCGCGGGCGCGGCCGTTATGATTGGTGGCGTTGTCCTTGCCACCTGGACTTGACCTCTCGTTTCGCGAGTGCCAGTTCACAGGCGGTCGACACCACGATGGATTATGGCTAGCCATTCGTGCACTTCCGTCGGCAGCCTCGCGTTGAACGCCAAGCTTTTGTGCCGCAGGCACGGGCAGCAAAGAGAGTAATACAGGGGGAGCTGTCAAATACACGGCACGACCTGCGCACGACTAGGCTGACTCGCCTGTTGCACTGCGAGTGCAAACATCGGACGTGGACTGTTAGAAATTACCTATATGGAAAAAAGATGTTTAAAAAATGCCTCATCATGTTGATTAGTGTTATTAGTTTTAATTGTTACGCAGCCAATTATTACGCAGCCAATTATTCGGGAAAATTGGAAACAATTCATAGTCCAGATACTAGGCCTTGTCTTTTTTTTAGAATAATTGGTGTGCCAGAGGCCACGCCTTCGATTGAAAATGATCCATGGTTCGCTGTTTCGAAAGAACACATAGGATACGATGAGATCAATACCTTACTTTTTTCTGCATACATGGCAGAAAAAGAAATTATTGTGCACACGTCTAGTGAGCTACAGTGTGGTCATGCTGAAGTTTCGAGGGTTCAGTTTAATTATTAATATTCCTAACAAACTAGCAAACCGGGACCTACACTGCGTTGATTGTTTTGTGCTTAAATAGCACAAAACAATCAACTACTTTTCGGCCCGTTACTAGGGCGTTATAGGGGCTCTGGATATTCGCACCTTCCCTGGCGGGCGACACAAGGATGACAAGAGCCTACATGTAAGTACCGGCGGATTTACCAAGGATGCTCGGTATGAAGCTGAACGCGCTTCTATTTTGACCACTCTTATTGACCTCGGCCAACCGGTTAACGCGGTAGTTGTGAACTATCCGAAGCTCGACAGTGACTCAAGAGCCCTGCTGCCATTGGCCCAATTGTATTGGCCTTCGGACTAGCCTCGACGTGGATCGGTGTATCGCGTTGGTATCGAAAGATGTTAGCGGACGGACCGTCGTCCGGTGGGGACGCGAAGCGTCGCCAGAATGAGCAATCATCCGAGGTATGTTATTAGTATGCATTTGTCTGTTCATCATAGATTCATACGGAGGGCGAGTTCCATGCCTCAATCAGTAACGAGTCAAGCGATAAAGAACCTGTTTGTCGTACTTTCATTTTGCTGTCTGACAGTATCCCATTCGGCATTTTCTGAGGATGCCAACGAAGCAATAGAACCGACTGTTGCAGGTCCCGGCACGATCGATCTTCTTGAGAATGACAGCCCGGATGCCTGGGTCATTCCATCAGCACGTTGGACCCTCGAAGGGCAGCGCATCGTCGGACACACCGGTACGGAAAAACTTGACGTTTCAGAGTGGATCTACACCCGCGAGCGATTTGACGACTTTGTTTTCACCAGTGAATTGAAGCTGACCGGTGACAATAACCGGAACACGGGGATTTACTATCGGGTCAATACGATCCCTTACGGCAAAGGCGAGAAGGCTTTTGACGCCCCCTCGGGTTATGAGTTCGATGCGGCCTATTACGACGCCACAAAAAAAACAAACTATCGGGGTTCACTGGGTGATTGGTATTCTCGTCCGTCCGTTCGCGTTCTCGCGGACCCGAGCGTCCTCAACCTGGCCTACAAACCGGATGACTGGAATCGCATGACGATCCGTGCACGCGGCAATCGTCTGGAATACTGGATCAACGGCATTAAGGTATTGGACTTTCAAGACCCGGACCCCAACGGCTCGCGTGAAGGCACCATTGGTTTCCAACTGCATGACGGGACGGTTATGCAAGCTGAATATCGCCATATCCGCATCCGTAAGCTGGAGAAATAACAACGGCGATAGATAGGGTAGCTGACGTCTGCCCGAGGGAGAGCCAACCGCGATGGATGAGGACTGTGTTCAGCCTGGATCAAGTGCTACACAATAACCAAAGATCGCATTATCGATTATTGAGGTATAATGATGTGCGATCAGTCCCCCAACCGCCGACTGTTGCAACAAACCCGACGTATTAAGCTTTTGACGCAGTTAGTGGATAATGAAATAAAAAATGGCAACAAATATAGAAAAGGTGCGCAAGGTACCCGGAATTAAGCGGACCGTTTTGCGGCAGGAAATCAAAAGGATAGTCATCGAGCGCATCCTTGATGGCACCTATCCGCCAGGGTCGAGAATCGTTGAAAGCCAGTTGGCGAAAGAATTCGGTACCAGCCAGGCGCCGGCGCGCGAAGCGCTTCGTGACCTCGAGGGCATGGGCCTTATAGAAACTCGGCCGCATAAAGGTGCGCGAGTCCGTGAGCTCGATCCGGAGCGCGTCAAGCAAATTTATCCAGTAAGAGCTGCTCTGGAGGAATTGGCAGGGCGCGAGGCCGCTACACGAATGACAGACGAATTAATCAAGTCTCTCGAAGAAGAATTGGAACATCTGCGTGACGCGGCAAAGAAGGGAGACGCGTCGCGACAAATGATTCACGACACTCGATTTCACGAAATCATTGTTGAGTCGGCCGGTAATGAGGTGCTGACGGAAATGTGGCACTCATTGAAAATCCAGTCGGGCACGCTGGTTAGCGTCGTACGGAGTAATTGGGATTTGCATATGATCGCTGAGCAGCACGTTCCAATACTCCTCGCACTAAAGTCTCGAAATCCGAATCTGGTTGCGGGCCAGATGCGCGCGCATATAGAATTTTTTGGCGCCATGGTGCTTGAAGATTCGGACTTGGTAGTTGCACCTGAAGCTAGGCCTGTATCTCCCATTTAGCCTGATGAGTCAAACCCTCTCTTAAATCAGGACATCATGTGTCCAACTTTGTTTGACGACATACAAAAGGGGAACATTACAAATCAACAGAGTACCAATTTAACATTGCTCTATCAGAGTTAGAAACACCGTTACGAAATGGCGGTGTTATTTGGTTCCAATCAACAGAAACAAATCAAGAAATTTTAAGTGGTTTTGAGAGCGATAAAGTGATTCCACCAATAGAGGTTATTCATAGTTTTTGGTTAAGTCATTTGGTTGGTTTTAAAAAATACCTGCTGTAATCAATGATTTTCAGTTGCCAGATTTAAATGAGTAAAACTTTCAACAAGCCGCAGCACAACGTGGCTTCGCCACTCGGACTCGCTAACGCTGGCCTGTGGGCGGCGCGATATATTTTGCAATGTACTTCAAGTCAATAGTGGACATATATTCAAAAGGAGCTAGTTTATGCCCGTGGTAACTATCCAACAATCTCCAGGCCGTAGCAAAGAGCAGAAGCAATTATTGATACAGCGAATTACTGAAGCATTTGAAGAAGCGTATGAATTGCCTCCTGAAGCAGTTACAGTATTTTTCCAAAACTTCGATGATGAGCATTGGGGTAAAACAGGTAAATTGCATTGCGATATAAAGTAATGTTTTCGAATGCTCATCGTGTTCAAGAAATATAACAAGTCAATCAACTTCGCGCCTATGACGCCGGACGCGGCAAAGCTGCACTGGTTATTGAAGCGTTATGCCTTTTCGTATGTAGATCACATCAGGACAAAAAAATGAGTAACGTCATATACATTGCGGCTGCTGTTGTTATGGGCGCAGCATTCTCTCTTCAGCCACCAATTAATGCCGCTATGGCTCGAGATCTTGGCAGCCCGTTGTTGTCAGCAACAATTTCATTATTGATTAGTTTAGTGATCGTTACAATTTTGTGGTTAAGCTGGGGTAAAGGAACAGGAGATATATCACACATTAGACTGTTGCCGTGGTGGGTAATCATTGGCGGTCTCGTAGGGGTAGTGTTTGTAGCTGGTAGCGTGGTTGTTGCCCCTGTGCTTGGTATGGCCCTGTTTTATGTTTGTGTCGTCGCAGGGTATCTAACCGGATCAACTTTAATTGACCAGTTTGGTCTATTTGGGTTTACAGTAAAACCTCTAGATACGATGAAGCTTGTTGGTATAGGCCTTGTTTTTTTAGGAGCGGGTCTGGTGCAAAGCAGCCATTCATAAAAGTAGGCATAACTGTATGTCGTCAAACTGTATCTCGTCAGCACAAAGTGGACCATTTAGCCTGATTGTCTAAGAGAGGGTTTTGGCTCATCGTTTACCCAAGAGGAAACGATGATGAGTAAGAAAAACCCTTCTGAAAAAACTGTTCGAGACATCCGTCGAGCCACCCGCAAGCAGTATTCTGCTGAGGAGAAAATCGGCATAGTATTGGATGGTCTTCGAGGTGATGACAGTATTGCTGAACTTTGTCGCCGGAAGGTATTAATCCCGATGGGGTTCTACCCTGTTTCCGCGGACGGTTTTAAAAAGGCTGAAGCGGCTAAATCGCGCTTCGCCACTCGTTGCCGCATACGCGGGTTATGGAACCGCTCAATATAGTTGAATATATCGGCTTTGGCGATATCCAGCGTGCGGTATCTTCGTCGGTTGACGCGCTCCCGTTTAAGCAGCCCAAAAAATCCTTCACAGGCGGCGAGGTACTCGATTATTGGTGACAAGCTATTGATATAAAAAGATATTTAAAATTCGATTTATATTTATGCCCCCAAATGTGCCCCAATTCGAATAATCTCTTCTGGACTAGGGAATAATGCGAAATATGCTACCAATCTTATACAACCATTTTCCATTTTTAACGGAGCAATTCGTTTCTTTATTCTAGTAGTTCTTAAGCTACAGTCTCTGAAATAAGCTTTCCTCAGAGATATTATTTTTCTAAAAAATATCTCTGAGTTGGCTCATATCCGTTCTGCCCTTAGCTACGTACAATCAACCTATTTTGGGTGTGTTTTTTTGTACTGTTAGCAATGGCGCTTTCGGGTTAGTCTTCGAATTCAACCTCTTCAGCATTGGCATCACCGGTTTCGTCATTGAGCTGAATGATTTGCCCTACCGCCAGCTCATCGTAAAACTCTTGACTGCTTATGCTTTGCTCTTCTGAGTTCTGGAACTCAGTACCGGTGGTACTAAAGGTAACACCAAGCAGAGTAATGCTGACGTTCGCCACAAATTCCTCCACTGAAGCCTGCAATTTAAAGTCATCCAGTTCATCCAGCTCGACCTCAGTTGCCAGCAGGCCACTGTCGGTTTCAACCAGATGTGCCTGGATGAATTGGCCAACGCCGAGATTGTTCAGGCTGAATGGGCTGACATCGTCTAAATCGTCTTCAAATCGGGTACGGCTGTCGATAGAGAAGCTCAACGATTGATCACCAAAGGTAATTCCGATTTGTTCGTTAACGGGATCAAGAGAGCTGATAACCCCGGCGATTTCTACTTGCTCGTCTCGTGCTTCAACCTGCGTAGCAACCAACACACCGTTGCTTATATTGCCTTCAACTTCAACCTGTACACCGTTTTGCAGAATCAAAGAGGCTGGGGAAATAGAAGCGTCGCCGGCGTTTACAGGTAAACCATTGATGCTGAATTCACTCGCACTGACGAAATTGGTAATGGAACCTTCGATACTGCCTCGCTCAATCTCACCCCAATCATCGTCCTCTTCCAGCTCAACTTCGGAAGCGGTAATTGCAGTACCGTTGAGCGTTCCCTTCACCTCGATAAAAAGTCCATTGGCCAATGTGGTGTCTTCAAAGTCCGACAGTTGCGCGCTGGAGAAATCAACTGTGAAGCCGCGAGTTTCAAACTGGTTGTCAACAAGATTCTCGACAGTGCCCTTGAATTCCACCTCGCTCACCCCGGCACTAAATTCAGATTTACGTTCGACCCGCGTGGATTTAATACTGCCATCGGACTGAACAAACCCGCTAACTTCAACCAAGTCGTCTATTGCCAGGGTGTCGAATGTTGTATCTTCGAAAACAGTGCTTAGAGTATTGACCTGAACCGAAACACCCAGAATCATCAGGGTTTTGGTTGTGCCATCTGTAGAGGCACTTATGTCGCTAATTGGGCCCTGCACATCGTCGTCGAATACCACCGTAGATGCAGTGCCGGTGCGACCGTCGTCACTAATGGTGCCGTTGACCTGAACGATCATGCCCAGTTTAAGTTGATTTTCGAGCGCGTCGTTTCCGTCCAGATTAATGGCAGCGGATGTGGTTTCGTATTCGACACCGTTAACAAATATGCTACCAAAGCCGGTGATGGGACCCACTGAGACACTGCTGGCAAGTACGCCACCGGTGCCGCCAATTCCGCCGATTCCACTACCGTCGATACTCCCGCCGCCACTTCCGCCGCCGCAGGCGGCCAGCGTCAGTGTACCGATAGTGATAAGTATTCCTTTAAAGTAAAAGTTTCGTGTCGCCATGTTCAGTTCTCCTGTGTTGGCTTGTCGAAAAAATAGATGCCCAGCGCTACATAGGTAGGGTGCTGTTCGTTAGGATCGGCCTCATGCTGGGAAAGCCATTGATCCAACTCTTCCAGAAGTTGTTGAGATTTTTCTTCTGCAAGTTTGCGAAAGGCCGGTAAATATTTTGGATCCATATTCTCAATGGATACCTTGCGCTGAAATTTTCGATCTACAGGCGAGCAATTGATGTTGTGATCTATGGTTTGTACCAGTTCAGCGACGTCAATTCCTAAAATAGAGAGCTTCTGCGATATGTCCTTTTCGGGTATATAGGCGGGACGAAGCAGCTCGACCTGGGTTGCGTGCAGGCGGACCAATTTAGCCTCGAGAAGTATGTCGAGCATGGCACGGGAAGTGATATCCCCGCTGTATCGTCTGACCAATTCAGCGAACGAATGCTTTCCCTCAAGTTCAAGCTGCGCCGGCTTTCCGTTGCTTTTCTGAAACGCCGCTTGGTTGCGCCAAGCTGAGACAACCCGCACAACGCGGTTGTAACGACCAGAGGACTCACTTAGTGCATCATTCGGGAGCTCTTTGAGTCGCGCTGTCTCTTTTCGGGTTAGCCCTGTTAGTGCAGACACAGCTGATACGGAGGCGCGATTGCCGCGACGCTTCAGAAGGCCGAAACCCTCTTCGACATAGGACTTGCGAAGAATTTCAGCAACATCACCATAAGCTATTCCGCGCGAAAGTAAGATGCGAGCGAGCGAAGCGAAGATCAGGTGCAGTGCACGGGATAAGGTTTTATGTATTATGTTTTCCATATTTGGGAAAATAATCCCAAATTATAATGTTGTCAACAAAAATGAGTTCAGAATTATTATTTGTATGTAGTGTGATTATGTTTTTTATGCATTTAATACAATCCCATAGCTGATCTTGCTACTGATATAGCTAGTTCTTAAAACATATGTGGAAGTTTCAGATGGCACTAAATTGGGGGTTACTAACCGGGTGCAGAATACGCCTTTCTAAGCGATGGAATAAAAGACAGCCCAATTATTGAAGACGATCACGAAACCTTGGCGTTTAGTGCGATCGGCTTTAAGTTCTAGAACGGAGTCTCACATAAAACTTAGATCCCTAATTCTATACTTTGCAATCTCTTTCGGGATTTGTTGGGGTTGCGTTGCGCTTCTAATCCTCCTGCCTGATCATATAGAATCAATTTTCGGTGAACTCAGTGCAAGTAATCCGCTATTTATGCTGGCGGTCTATTCGCCTGCCATCGCAGCCTTTTTTCTCGTCATCAAACAGGCTGGATTTGGTGGTTTTAAATGCTATTTTTCCAGACTGCTTTTGTGGCGAGTTCACTGGGGATGGTATGCGCTAATAATTGTAGGTATTTCTGCTTTGTTTTATGCGGGAGCGGCCTTGAAGGGTAATCTGATTAGCGAACCATTCCCGTTCTCCAGTTGGGGAGATTACGCCCCGGTTCTCCTTTTCATGTTGTTTTTAGGGCCTATGGAGGAGTTTGGCTGGAGAGGGTTTAGCTCTACCTCTTTTGCAACAACGCTATACCCCGGTCTTGGCAGGTTTAATACTGGGTGTCATCTGGGGTATATGGCATTTGCCCGCGTTCTTTCTCAGTGGAACGCCCCAGGGCAATTGGCATTTCCTGCCATTTTTTGTTGGTTCAATCGCACTTTCAATAATGGTTAAGCCACTATTTAACGCCTCGAGAGGAAGTATCCTGCTGCCGCTATTATTTCATTGGCAGTTGATCAATCCTGCTTTTCCTGACGCAGCACCACATGACACCTTGTTTTTTGTCATTGCCACTGTAGGCATTGTAACGATACATCGTAAGAAGATGTTTAGCCGAGAGTGGTCTGTAACTGAAGTGATTCCGGCTAATAAAGAGGCCAGGCTGGAGTAGTCCTCCAAGCATAGAGAGTCTAAGCGCTTAGTATCAGGAAGGAAAAACAACCACGTCATTCCCCTCCTGCCATGGCTGAAACTTGGTCATGGCTTGCATAAAGAATGAGTGCTCCAACCAGTGTTGAAGCCACAGCTGCAGGTTCGGGTAAGGTAGGCTGTAAAAAACACCTCGATCCACATGGGCGAATTGGCGGACAAACGGCATGATCCCAATATCTGCAATTGTCGCGTTGTCCCCCAGCAGGAAAGAGTTTTTAGTCAGTAATTCTTCTAAAACCTGTAAAAAGGCTTCACCGCGTTGCCGATACTCTGTCTGGGTCATTTCGAGATGACGGTCGGCGTATTTATAGCGATCCAGCCAATGTTTAAATTCGTTGTCGTTTTGCTCGATCAGAGCGGTGGCCTGGTGCAAAACCTTTGCATCCAAAAGCCCTTGCGGATCCTGCTGCTCAAGCGCCCACACCATTATATCCAGGCTCTCTTCAATCACACTACCATCAAAAATCTGTAAAACAGGCACTGTGCCTTTCGGGCTAATCGCTAGCATCTGGGCCGGTTTGTCTTTCAGAATTATCTCCCGCAGCTCCACCTTCAACTCCGCAAACAAAAGGCCGAGACGGGCACGCATGGCATAGGGGCAGCGACGAAAAGAGTAAAGGCGATGAAGTGAGGAAGTCATAGCATTTTTGCAGTTGAACCGAGATCAGTGCGCTCAGAGACGCTGGTTCCAGTGGTGGCCGCGTTTTTTTGCGGCCATAACGATGTTTGAGTTTGCTTGGGCTTGAAGTATTTTATTTGCGTGTTTGTTAGAGGCATTTGGGGGCACAGGATTATGGAGATTCAATATATGCCCCGTCCATAATTATAGCTTTCTTGTATTAGCAGTTGGAAATTGCATTTCCGAATTGGTCACATGCCGATGGGTCTTATAAACTTTTCTTGATGCGAATGTATAAGTAATTGCCTAAGAAGTTATCAAAGCTCAAGTGCCTGAGCTTCCACCACTGAAGAAAAACTTCAGTTATTGAAGAGATAAAACAAACTAGGCCCAATTTGTGCCCAAGCGTTATTAGTGCATATTCCTGCAAAAACTGAAATCGTTGGACATGCCAAACTGTGATCGTGTTGCAAGGCAGGTCATCGTAGGTGTCTCGAAACGCGAAATCCTCGAACGAGGGCGCTTCGGGCATTACTGGGAGCAACCCCGGGCAGATATCGGCCAGATCTCTTCGACCATGCCGTTTCGATACGGAAAGAAGAAGTCGTGAAGGTTCACCGTCGGATCGCAGTGTGGCGTAATGACCTCAAGCTTGTCGCCCAGTGCAATCTGTCGGGACGGGTTGTTGAGCTGAACGATGCCATGCTCATCGCCTCCCCAGTGATAGACGACGCCTTCAACCTCCCGAAACTGGGGTGCGCTTTTGTCCGATGCGAGACATTTGAAGCCGGCATCGACGGTTATTAGTCGGTCCTGCGGCTTGCTGATGGCGGAAACAAGCACGAACAGCGAAGGTGCAAAATCATCAAAGTGCGGGCCGGTGCGACTGGCGATATCTCGATACTCTATGTCCATGAAAGCATAAGAGCCCGCCTGCACTTCGGTAAGTATTCCAAGCTCCGATTCCATGT
>Ga0222652_1000911_pt1 | contig 10344 bp, 8 predicted proteins | sample AntAcemetagen371_FD_179803 | JGI IMG/M metagenome (GOLD analysis project Ga0222652, IMG submission 179803) | Saline water microbial communities from Ace Lake, Antarctica - #371 | ecosystem: Environmental > Aquatic > Non-marine Saline and Alkaline > Saline | place: Antarctica: Ace Lake | collected... | reverse complement strand
TTTTCGGACGGTGGAAAGTATTTTGTGAATTCCGGCGTAAATATCTCTCGTGTGATTGATTGCGCAGCCGAGATGGTAAAAGAAGGCGTCCACTGGCTGGATGTTGGAGGTGAATCCACTCGACCTGGAGCTGACCAGGTTACCGTTGATCAGGAGCTCGAGCGAGTAATCCCGGTTATTGAAGCCTTGAATTCGCGGTTTGAAACGGCTATTTCTGTCGATACCAGTCAACCAGCAATCATTGAAACCGCTGCAAGCGCAGGGGCTTCCATGGTGAATGATGTGCGTGCACTTCAGTTGGAAGGGGCTCTGGAAGCCGCAACTCGTGCCGGTATGGCCGTCTGTTTGATGCATATGCGGGGTAATCCACAGAATATGCAAAACAGGCCCGCCTATAATTCAGTTGTGGATGAGGTTATGGATTTCCTCAAAATCCGTGTTGAAACTGTTTTGGCCGAGGGAATACCGGCAGACAAAATTTGTCTGGATCCCGGCTTTGGTTTTGGCAAGTCACTGGAGCACAATCTGCAGCTACTAGCGCATTTACCAACATTTAAGAACATGGGTTATCCCATACTCGTAGGGTTTTCCAGAAAATCAATGATTGGCGCCATGACCGGGCGAGAGGTTGCCGAGCGCGAGACAGGGACATCAGTATTAAATTTACTCGCCTTGCAAAATGGCGCCAGTATATTTCGGGTGCATAATGTCGCTGCGGCTATGGATATGATAAAAATCTGGCAATCCCTGAAAAAAATCCAGTAGCTTCTGGATTAAAATCAAAAAAAACTATGGCTAAAAAATATTTCGGAACAGATGGTATTCGTGGCACCGTAGGCAAGTTTCCTATTACTGCCGATTTCGTTATGAAGCTGGGCTGGGCAGCGGGAAGGGTGCTCGCCGAGGAAAGTGAAGGCCGCCGAATGGTGATCCTGGGTAAAGACACCAGGGTGTCAGGTTATATGTTTGAGTCTGCACTTCAGGCAGGACTTATTGCCTCAGGCGTTGAGGTAGGACTTCTGGGGCCCATGCCTACTCCCGCGATTGCCTATTTGACTCGAACTTTTCAGGCCCGTGCGGGCATTGTGATCAGTGCCTCTCACAATCCTTATTATGACAATGGCATCAAATTCTTTTCGGCTGACGGTTTCAAGCTGGATGACTCCATTGAAGATCGCATTGAACAAATGATCGATCATGAATTTGTCACAGAAACATCTGAAAACCTGGGAAAGGCGTTTCGGGTAACAGATGCAGCCGGACGTTACATTGAATACTGTAAAAGCACCTTGCCCCGGGGGCTCACCCTTAAGGGCAAAAAAATTGTACTTGATTGTGCTCATGGTGCTACTTACCACATTGCGCCCAAGGTTTTTGATGAGCTTGGTGCTACTACCAGAACTATTGGCGCTGAGCCCAATGGGCGCAATATCAACCATGAGCGGGGAGCTACCAATACAAACGCCCTTCAGTCAGCGGTGGTCGACGAAAGTGCAGATATGGGCATTGCCTTTGACGGTGATGGTGACCGGGTACAGTTTGTAGACCGCCATGGGAACAAGGTTGATGGTGACCAGTTGCTTTACATTATCGGCACACATATGCATGCCCAGGGTGAACTGACGGGTGTTGTCGGTACTCTTATGAGTAATTTTGGGCTTGAGAAGGCCATGCTGGACAAGGGGATAAAATTTTATCGCACCAATGTTGGGGACCGTTACGTCATTGAAGCCATGAAAAAATTTGATTATCCCCTGGGCGGTGAGTCTTCCGGCCACATTATCTGCGAACAGTTTGGCACCACCGGTGACGGTATTGTTGCGGCATTGCAGGTTCTGACGGCTTTAAATCATATGGATATTACGCTCGAAGAAGCGCTTTCCTCACTTAAGAATTTCCCGCAGGTATTAATTAATGTCCCGGTGGCGGAGCTCATAACTGATATTGATAATCAGGATGTGTTGCTTGCTGTGAAAGCGGCAGAAAAACAGTTGGCAGCTAAAGGCAGGGTATTGCTCAGACCTTCTGGAACCGAACCGCTGGTAAGAGTTATGGTAGAAGGCGAAGATGCTGAACTGGTTCAGCAATTGGCCAGCTCTATTGCCGACTGCGTTCGGGCCGAACTCTGCTGATCTCTCTTGAAGTCAGGCATTCTTGTCTTGAGCGTGTGAATCAACTCCGTTACCATTTGCGCCCTTTTTTGAGACCCTTGTACGAATGCGTGCTCGCGTTGTTATAGCAAACTGGAAGATGCACGGTTCATCGGCTTTTTTGGCGGATATGGTGGCCGGTTTGAATGCCGAAAATGATTTCGGAGCGACAGACCTAATTGCAATATGCCCTCCGTCAGTTTATTTGCAGTCGATAAGGCAGTCGTTGAAAAGCTCTTTTGGTGTAGGTGCCCAAAACCTGAATGATGTTTCAGAAGGCGCATACACGGGCGAGGTTAGTGCCCCGATGCTTTTAGATGTGGGCTGTGAATGGGTGTTGGTTGGCCATTCAGAGCGGCGTCAGTATTACGCCGAGACCAATGACTGGATTATCAGAAAGGCTGGTTCAGCGCTTGAGGCCGGGTTAAACACGGTTCTCTGTATTGGTGAAACCATTGAAGAGCGGCAACAAGGTGCAGCGGAACAAGTGGTTTCGGGTCAGCTGGCTCAACTGCTGCAACTGGATAATCTCGAGCAGTATGGCGAACGCCTGTTTTTGGCGTACGAGCCTGTTTGGGCGATAGGTACTGGAGAAACGGCAACCCCGGAGCAGGCGCAAGAAATGCATGCCTTTATCCGATCCCGGTTGCCGGAGGCATTGAAACATGTGGCCATACTCTACGGCGGAAGTGTTAAGCCGGAAAATGCCGCAGAGCTTTTTGCCCAGAAGGACATAGATGGGGGGCTGGTTGGTGGCGCCTCGTTGGTTTTAGAAGAATTTGTTGATATATGTCGTGCTATGCCAGCTTCTGGCAAAGCGGTTTAAAAGAGAGAAATTTCATGGATACATTGGTAACGGTCGTTCACTTCATTACCGCCTTTCTGATTGTTGCGCTCATTCTGATGCAACAGGGTAAAGGCGCTGACATGGGGGCATCTTTTGGTGGTGGCGGCTCACAAACTGTTTTTGGTAGTAGTGGTGGCGGCTCATTTTTTGGCAAGCTGACCGCGATTCTTGCTGTCGTATTTTTTGTGACCAGTCTTGGACTGGCATTGTTTGCAAAGCGTGATTCCGGGCTTAATATCCAATCAGATTTACCTATTTTGGAATCGATCCAGGTACAACAGCAAAACCTTGATGCCGAGTCACCGGAAATGCCAGTTCAAGAATCTGAAATTGAAGAAATTCCTACATCGCCGCCAACTGATGATGTAGAATCGCCGACCCTCGAAATGCCCACTGAATAGAACAAAAGGCGGATCGAATCCCTTGGCCCAGGTGGTGGAATTGGTAGACACGCTATCTTGAGGGGGTAGTGGCGCAAGCCGTGCCGGTTCAAGTCCGGCTCTGGGCACCAAATATTAGACTCCCGCGAGGAAACTTTCGGGAGTTTTTTGATTTTTAGGGTTTAGATCAATTCGCCGGACTACCCGGCCTGACACCCTCGAGTGTCAGGCGTTCACCGGGCGAAAGCAATGCTTTCGCTTATTCCGGTTCACCCAGCTCTGGGCATCAAATCAAAATCCGATACTTTCCAATATCATCCTGAAAGCCCCGTAACTAGGGGCTTTTTTGTGTCTGGAGTGTCCGATTTCATTCAGCCAAATACGCTTATTGGTTGAGAGTCGGGGTGGGATAGTGTTTTGTGGAATACATAAGAAGCTGACAAAATGTTGATAAGTAGACTGTCTGTTGTATACAGTTTATTCTTCATGCCCTGTTTTTAAGGCAATATCAATTGGTAATACCTATTACGCAAATTCACTAAAATAATAATTAGGAACCTCAGATGTCACCTGGATTTCTCGCCTTACTGGCCTTCACCCCCATTTTACTGGCGGGGATTTTACTAATTGGACTGCGCTGGCCGGCTCGTCGCTCCATGCCCATCGTGTTTGTTGTCACGGTGATTATTGGCATGACGGCCTGGGATATGTCCCTAAACCGCATTGTGGCCTCAACCCTTCAGGGGCTGAGTATCACTATTGGTCTGCTGTGGATCATCTTCGGCGCTATCCTGCTGCTGAACACGCTCAAGCATTCCGGCGGTATTAGTGCTATCCGGGCCGGGTTTACCAGTATCAGCCCGGACCGACGTGTCCAGGCCATCATCATTGCCTGGTTGTTCGGTTGTTTTATTGAAGGGGCTTCGGGTTTTGGTACTCCCGCGGCCATCGCCGCTCCGCTGCTGGTTGCCATTGGCTTCCCGGCCATGGCTGCGGTCATGCTGGGCATGATGGTACAGAGTACGCCGGTTTCCTTTGGTGCTGTGGGTACACCGATTATTGTGGGTGTGAACACTGGTCTGGACAGAGCCAGCATCACCGAAAGGCTCGAATCGCTTGGCTCCAACTGGGATACCTATTTGCAGCTGATCACCTCGGATGTCGTTATTATTCACGCCATTGTGGGTGTCGTGATGCCTCTGTTCATGGTGATGATGATGACCCGATTCTTCGGCAAAAACCGGAGCTGGCGTGAGGGATTTGAGGTTTTGCCGTTTGCGCTCTTTGCCGGGATATCCTTTGTCGTCCCCTATGCCATTACCGGGATTGTTCTGGGCCCTGAGTTCCCGTCGCTTTTGGGGGGCTTAATTGGTCTTGCCATAGTGACCACGGCAGCCCGTAAAGGTTTCCTGTTGCCCAAGACCAATTGGGATTTTGCGCCCAGCGATGAGTGGCCTTTGGAATGGGTGGGTTCGATTGAAATGAAGCTGGATGATTTGACCAAAAAACCAATGAATTCGTTCATGGCCTGGTTGCCTTATGTGCTTGTGGGTATTGTATTGGTAGTCAGTCGCACCGTGACACCAGTCAGGGAGGCCCTTACCTCGGTATCCATTACCGCTACCAATATCCTGGGTGAGGTGGGGATCAGTGGCAGCTTCGAGCCCCTGTATCTGCCAGGCGGTATTCTGGTCATGGTTGTGATTGCCACTTTTTTCATTCACCGCATGCAGTGGAAGGAGCTGACCGCAGCGGTTCAGGAATCCAGTGGTGTGGTTCTCAGGGCCGGATTCGTACTACTGTTTACCGTACCCATGGTTCGTATCCTGATCAATTCAGGGGTCAATATGTCGGATCTGCCCAGTATGCCTATTGCCATGGCGGCCTGGGTAGCGGATAGCGTGGGTGGTATCTATCCTTTACTCGCTCCGGCGGTTGGGGCCATGGGTGCCTTTCTTGCTGGCTCCAACACGGTTTCCAACATGATGTTTGCCCAGTTCCAGTTTGGTGTCGCCGAAGGTCTTGGACTATCGACAGCGCTAATTGTTGCCGTGCAGGCTGTTGGTGCGGCTGCTGGTAATATGGTTGCTATTCATAACGTGGTTGCAGCCTCTGCGACAGTGGGCTTGTTGGGCAAAGAGGGGCAGACCTTGCGTAAAACCATCTGGCCAGCTATGTACTACATTCTTGGTACCGGCCTGGTGGCACTGGTCGCGTCATATCTACTCGGTGTGACTGACCCACTTATGGTAGCTCCCTGAGCTTGCCCCAACGGCCTGACCAGCTTTCTGGCCAGGCCGTTGGGCTTTTCACTTGAACTTGATTTGACGTTCAATCGATTGGGTAGTACCTGGACCTGGGGTCACAGACCACTATCGGCAAAGTTTAAAGAAATCGGTAGTGCTAAAATCCGCTTTCGTTCAGTTCAATCAATAAAAAAGAGACGGGACCATTTTTACGGCCAAATATGTACCTGACTGTAAATTGAATAATGGTCTACTGACCTTGGAATTTATAAATCTTCCAGAAATCAACTTAGCAGGAGACAGCTATGCCAAAATTCGCCGCCAATTTATCGATGATATTCACCGAGGAAGACTTTTTCAGTCGTTTCGAAAAAGCCAAAAGCGCTGGTTTTAAAGGTGTTGAGTACTTGTTTCCTTACGATTTTCCGGTAGAGGTGTTGGCTGAAGCCTTGCAAAAAAATGACCTAACGCAAGTTCTGTTCAATCTGCCGGCTGGCGTCTGGGCTGCCGGGGACCGCGGGATAGCCTGTATTCCAGGCCGCGAAGAAGAGTTTCGTAGCGGTGTTGATAAGGCCATTGCTTACGCCAAGGCACTGAATTGCACACAGCTTAATTGTTTAGCTGGCAAGGTGCCTGAGGGTGTTAGCAGCAGCGAGGCACACCAAGTGTTTGCTGGCAATATTCGTTATGCGGCAGATAAATTACAAGCAGAAAACATCCGCCTGCTGATTGAAATGGTTAACATCATTGATGTTCCGGGCTTCTTTTTAAATACCAGTGCGCAAGCCCTAAGTATATTAGAGGAAGTGAACCATCCAAATATCAAAATTCAATATGATATTTATCATATGCAAATAATGGAGGGCGATTTGGCGCGCACCATTAAAGCCAATATTGATAATATCCAGCATATGCAATTAGCAGATAATCCCGGTCGTCACGAACCAGGCACGGGCGAGATCAACTATCCTTTCCTGTTTGATTTTATCGATCAACTGCCGTACGAAGGCTGGATCGGCTGTGAGTACATACCGGCAGCAGGCACTGAAGAAGGCCTGGGCTGGTTTAACGACTACAAATAAGTATCCCTTAATCAACACATAAACGAACACTATTACCAGGAGGACATCCAGATGAGTCATATCGGTTTTATCGGTACCGGCATTATGGGACAACCAATGGCGGCCAACCTGCAAAAAGCTGGCCACACACTATATTTTTCTGAACACTACAAAGCGGTGCCAGAAGCGCTTGTTTCTGAAGGCGGCATAGTTTGCGCCAGCCCAAAAGATGTTGCGGAAAAATCTGAGTTTATTATCACCATAGTGCCGGATACCCCCCAGGTAGAGGAGGTGCTTTTTGGTGAAGATGGTGTAGCAGGAGGGCTGTCTGCTGGCAAAATCCTGATTGATATGAGTTCCATATCACCTATGGCTACCAAAGAGTTTGCCAAGCGCATCGAAGAGACCGGTGCTGCCTATTTGGATGCCCCTGTTTCTGGTGGAGAGGTTGGAGCGGTCAACGCGGCACTCACTATTATGGTGGGAGGCAGCGAAGAAAGTTTTGAAAAAGCCAGGCCCTTATTTGAAAGCATGGGTAAAAACATCACGCTTGTAGGTGGTAACGGCGATGGGCAAACGTGCAAAGTTGCCAATCAAATTATCGTAGCGCTAAATATTGAAGCTGTGAGTGAAGCCCTGTTGTTTGCCTCTAAAGCCGGCGCAGACCCTGCAAAAGTAAGGGAAGCTTTAATGGGAGGGTTCGCCTCTTCCAAGATTTTGGAAGTACACGGGGAGCGAATGATTAAAGGCACCTTTGATCCGGGTTTTCGCATTCGCTTGCATCAGAAGGATTTAAATCTGGCGCTTGAGGGTGCCCGTGAATTGCAGTTGAACTTGCCCAATACCGCAGGCGCACAAGAGTTATTTAATACCTGTGCGGCACTGGGTGGTAAAGATTGGGATCATTCAGCCATGGTAAAAGCTCTGGAACATATGGCGAATCACGACATTCGTAAGTAAGTTTGGCATTCACCGCCAAAGTGGTTATGCAGGGCCCTGAGCCGGGATCAATCCAGCGAAGGGTCCAGCAGTTCGACCCAATGCCTGACCGGTGTGTCGGTTGCTGTTTGTATATGCATTTGACAGCCGACATTTGCCGTTACTATTTGTTGAGGCGCATTCGCTGTTAAGCCTTTCACTTTCTTTTCCAGGATTTTTTGACTGAGCTTCGGCTGTAGTATGGAGTAGGTTCCGGACGAACCACAGCATTGTCCAGCATCTTCCACAGGTACCAGATCCACGCCCGCACCACTCAGCAAGCTTTCAACCGTGCCATTTAAGCCAAGACCATGTTGCATGGTGCAAGGGCAGTGAAAGGCAGTTTTTAGCTTAGGTTCGCGGCTTTTGGAGTAAGCTTTTAACGTTGACAGATCTTCTTCCGCTAATGCTTCACTAATATCCATGGCCATGGCGCTTACTTTCTTGGCTTTCTCTGCATACTGGGTGTCTTTGCCCAAGTGACGGCCATAGTCTTTAATCATTAAGCTGCAGGCCGAGGCCCCAATAACAATTTTTTCTGCGCCTGCTTCAATGTCTGGCCACCATGCGTCAATATTTCTACGCATTTGATCTTTGGCTTCCTCATGCTCGGAGAGGTGGTAGCTTAAGGCTCCACAGCAACCCGCCTTGGCGGCAACCTTAACGGAAACCCCCAGCTTATCCAGCACTCTGGCGATCGCGCCGTTTGTGTTTGGCGTGGTGGTTGGCACAACACAGCCCCCCAGCAATAGCATTTTTCGCTGATGCTGGGCCTTTGGCCAAGGTCTTTCTGTTTGGCGAATTGGTACTTTTCTGGCGATAGCTTTAGGAAGCAGGGGGCGCGTTACCTGACCACACCATACAAAAAAACCAAAAAGGTGTTTTCGGGGCAGAAGCTTTCTTAATGCCAGACGCACGATTCGGCTGGGAACAGGGCGAGGGTTTTGCTGTTCAACAAGATGATGGCCTATATCAAACAATTTGCCATATTCAACATTGGAGGGGCATGTGGTTTCGCAGTTCCTGCAATTGAGGCAAGAATCCAGATGATTCAAGGTAAGCTCGCTGGCTTCCCCTGTTTCAAAAAACTGCTTTAATAAATAGATTCGCCCACGTGGCCCATTTCGTTCATCACGTGTTTCTCGATAGGTAGGGCAGGTCGCATTGCAGAAACCACAGTGAACACAGTTCTGCAGTATTTCTTCAGCGTCTTTTGCCGCGTCTGTTCCTATAAATTTAGTATGAATGTTGGTTTGCATAAGAATCTATAGCCAACTGTAAAGCCGACCCGGGTTAAAAATGCTCTTGGGATCAAAGGCTTTTTTCATCCTTATCAGTAAGTCTTTGGTGACTGGATCTGGCTGGTGCATCACTTCACCCTGGCGATCACCACCACGATGAAGTTCAACTTGCCCGCCAGATGCCTGGGCATATTCACGCAATTCTTCTATCGGGTAGTCACCGCTTAGCCACCGATGGGCGCCCGCCCAGTCTATCAACCAATCGCCCTCCGGTAAGAAATGTTGCGCTGTAGGCCGTATCGAAAACCGCCACAGGGGCTTATTTTGTGTAAAGAATTCCAGGGTCTTTTCATTAAGTTGTGGCCAGAATTCGTTAGCATCGTCCGGCAAGGAAATCTCTGCATATGATTGAGCGGCAGCACGAACGGCCTGGCCTGCACCAGAAAAACGCACATACATTTTGTCAGCGTGCCAACAAGCACCGCTCAACGGCAGTGATTGCGAAAGCATGGCGTTCATCCTGTCCAGAGCTTCTTCGGCAGAAAGGCGTACGGCAATTGTTTGCTGTGCTGCGGGTCCGGGTATCACCTTGAAACTAATTTCTGTCAGCACGCCCAGTGATCCCATGGCGCCGGCCTGCAGGCGTGTAATATCGTAACCTGCAACATTTTTTATCACTTGACCACCAAAACGCAGATGCTCGCCTTTACCATTAATCATGCGCAAACCTAATACAGAGTCGCGTATGCCACCGCGCCAGGGCCGCGCTGGTCCAGATTGATTGCAGGCCATAACGCCACCTATGGTAGCGTTGCCATTTAAAGGAGATTCGCAGGGCAGTATCTGCTGGCTTTCGGCTAACGCATCATTGATTTCTGCGATGGTGGTCCCAGACCGTGCGACCATGACCAACTCGGCGGGGTTGTAGCTGACGATCCCGCTATGTCCTGCAGTTTCAAAGGCGTGACCTTTTTGTTCTCGCCCCATAAACCCTTTGGTAGCATTGCCCATAATATTCAGCTGTTCGCCTTGGGCAAATGCCGACTGGACGCGTTCCACCAGCTGTTCGCTTATATCACTCATGCGGGACGCTCTTTGTGTTGCTTGCCGTCAAACTCCGGTACTCCTGACAGTATTTCAGGGTTGGAATGGTTTTCCCCGGATTCAAAATGCCCTTCACATCAAATGCGTGTTTAACCGCATGAAACTGCTCAATTTCCGCATCATTAAACTGCATAAGCATGTCATGTATTTTTTCTACCCCGACACCATGCTCACCTGTGATACATCCACCCACTTCCACACACAACGTTAGAATTTCGCTGCCAAACGCTTTGGCACGTTCCCATTCATCCGGCTTGCTCGCATCAAATAAGATCAAGGGATGAAGGTTGCCGTCCCCGGCATGAAAAACATTTGCCACGCGGAGAGCATGACGCTC
>Ga0222652_1000908_pt1 | contig 10358 bp, 9 predicted proteins | sample AntAcemetagen371_FD_179803 | JGI IMG/M metagenome (GOLD analysis project Ga0222652, IMG submission 179803) | Saline water microbial communities from Ace Lake, Antarctica - #371 | ecosystem: Environmental > Aquatic > Non-marine Saline and Alkaline > Saline | place: Antarctica: Ace Lake | collected... | reverse complement strand
CCAGATGAGCACCGCATTGATGGCAGGTGACTTCTGTGCGGCGCATACCCAAACTGTCATCAACATGCTCATCTATCATTGCCTGCGCTGCCGGCTCATAAAAACTGGGCCATCCGCACCCAGCATCAAACTTGCTAGCCGACTCAAAGAGAGACGCATTACAACAGGTACAGTAATAAATACCCTGCTCCCAGCTATCCCAATATTTACCAGTAAACGGGCGTTCTGTGCCCTTCTCACGGCAAACGTAATACTCTTCCGGGCTTAACCTGGATCGCCAATCGTCATCTTTATTCATGGTTGACACCGTTCTTGATCAATAGCTCTTTTACTAGTGGAATACTAAGTTTTCTCTTTGCTTCAAGCGAGCCTGCGTCCAACTGATCCAGAAACGCTAACTGGTGTCGGATACTTCGAGGGAAATGCCGTAAAAGATATTTAGCGACGGGCTGGGGCATATCAAAACCTCTAAAACGGGCCCTGAGTTTTAGCGCTTCCTGTAACTGCTGATCGCTGAGTGATTGAAGTCGAAATACCTGCATAGCAGACAAGCGGGATTGCAAATCTGCCAGTGATGTTTGAATTTCTGCCGGAGCAGAACTCGCTGAAACAATGAGCGAGCGCCCCTGCTGCTGGAGGCGGTTGTAGATGTGGAAGATTTGTTCGCTCCAGTCGGGTTGGCAGACAGTCGAATCCAGATCATCCAAGACCAGCATATCAAGGGAGTCCAGCCCCTCCAAAACACTGACCGGATCGTCATGCACAAGCTCAGCCAGAGGCAAATACATCCAGCTGCCCGAAAACTCTCTGCAAAGTGCCTGTAATAAGTGAGAGCGGCCTGTGTCCGCCCCACCCCACAGGTAAATAAAATCCGACCTGTTCAAATGCTGAAGTGCGTCTCGGGCCAGTTCATTGGAGCTGCCCGGCACCGAAAAGTAATTCGCAAAAGTCGCATGATCATCGAGGCGCACAGACAGTGAGAGCTGTCGGGGTCTATACGTCGACATCAGCGCATGCTTCTGGATGAGATTGCGGGCAAAAACCCCTGATCAGGGTTGAAAAACCACAAAGGATTTTGCTCTGACCCCGGCATACTGAAGCCTTGTGGTTCTTCAACATCCTCGCCGACTAATTCCGAGTCGGACAGGTTTGTGTCCAGCAGTTGCAGCCCGGTAATCGCGACAATTGAATCAATCAGTAGGGCCTGATCGGATTGGTAACGTAGTAGAAACCGGATACCCCGATCATCTGCCCGATCTATGCGCGCAAAGACCACTTGCTCCAGCCTGTCGAACTGATCCAGCAGATTGCGGTATTCACTAAAACTTCGCACACCGTCGACGCGCAGATAGAGTTCAAACTCCTGGTCAGCTCCTCCCAGAAATGCCAATTCAGATGAAAGGTTATCAATATATGCATTCAATCCGGAATTCAAACCTGCCAGGAGTGCTGAAGTATTGCGTCGCAATAACCTGTCTTGCCCGGCACTCATAAACAGCATATCTATGGTGAAATTCGGGAAATCGGGTTCGATACGAATAACAGTAAAAATATCGGCAGTGCTGCGTTGTTTTAAGCGTTCAGCGGTCTCTACCCCCATTGCCCAAATACTGCTGGCGGTGAATCCGGATATATCTGAATTAAGGGGAGAAGCATCCAGGCCACGTTCGTAAAAAATATTTTTCAGGTGCAAAAACAGGGCTGGCTGTTCTTCTCTGGAGGGCAAATGAGGCTCTCCCCAAAGCTCTGTGACAACCAAATACTGAAAGCTGGGCCGCCAGGTGGGCCATATGGGTAACTCTATTGAGGTTGCCAGTTGATCAATCAGGCTGGAATTGTACCGGATCCAGAGGCTGTCTCCTTCGGCAACACCAAGCTCGTCTGGCAAAAATCGAGGCGCCGTTTCTACACCGTACTCGATAACATAGCGCTGTGGGTTGTTTAGCTCTGATTGCAGTTCCGGAAATTCCGCTATATCTGAATACCCAGTGTAGCGGACAAGCACTTGTTCCAAGCCCCTCCGAATAGCTTCATTTCGGGCAGTGTCTGAGCGGTCCTCAATCTCTACCAGCGCTTCGTAGACACCATCGATACGCTCATAAGCGTAAACCGGGGAGCTAAACAACAGAACAAACAGAACGACAAAAAAGCGCACAGTGGCCAAACCTGATTAAGCGATTCAAAGCCACATTCTATCTTAATTTTTTGCGTCAATCCGGACTGTCATCATGTAGAATACGATCCTCAATCAGATACGTAAAACCTTATCTCAAACACGATGTCATCCAATTCTTCTTCTACTGATTCCCTCACCTACAAAGACGCTGGTGTTGATATTGACGCCGGCAGTGCACTCGTCGACCGAATTAAATCCGTTGCGATAAAAACTCGCCGCCCGGAAGTCATGTCCAGCCTGGGAGGGTTTGGTGCGCTCTGCGAAATTCCTGGCCACTACAAAGAACCTGTGCTGGTTTCAGGTACCGATGGTGTAGGTACCAAACTAAAATTGGCCATTGAATTTGGCATCCACAACAGCATAGGCATAGACCTGGTCGCTATGTGCGTCAACGATCTGGTTGTTACTGGTGCAGAACCTCTACAATTCCTGGATTACTATGCCACTGGCAAGCTGGATGTAGACATTGCCGCCGACGTGATTGAAGGGATTGGTAAAGGCTGCGAGCTCGCCGGTTGCGCACTGGTCGGTGGCGAAACGGCCGAAATGCCCGGAATGTACGCCGAAGGTGATTACGACCTGGCAGGATTCTGTGTCGGCGTCGTAGAGAAATCCAGGATAATCGAAGGCACCAATGTCTATACGGGCAATAAACTGGTAGCCCTGCCCTCCAGTGGTATTCACTCCAATGGCTATTCGCTGGTGCGCAAGATTCTTGAGACCAGGGGAATTGATGCCACCAAAACCAAACTCGGCGATAAATCACTTGCGCAGGTCTTGCTGGAACCTACACGTATCTATGTCAAACCCGTTCTAACCCTGCTGAAACATTTCGAAGTGCGTGCGTTGGCTCATATTACTGGCGGCGGTATTTTGGAAAACTTGCCGCGGGTTATGCCCAAAACAGCCAAGGCCCGCATAGATACCAGCAGCTGGGATATGCCCGAGATTTTTACCTGGCTACAGAAGCAGGCAAAAATTGACGACAGGGAAATGATGCGAACCTTCAACTGCGGTATAGGTATGGTACTGGTTATATCTGATCGTGATGAAGAGGCCGTTATTGATCTGTTACACGCCACAGGCGAAAAGCCCTTTGTCATTGGTGAGATCCTTGCTCGCGAGGGCGATGAAGAACAGGTTGAACTCACTTAATTAATTGCCAGAACAAGGCTCCAGCATGACGCCAACAATCCTGGTCATTATTTCTGGCAGTGGAACCAACCTGCAGGCAATTATTGACGCCTGCAAAAAAGGCGAAATCAACGGCAAAATCACTGCGGTTATAAGCAATGTACCCGGTGTTAAAGGCCTGGAAAGAGCGAGAAATTCAGGAATAAAAGCCATTACCCTGGATCATCGCGAATTTGATTCGCGGGAGCAGTACGATCAGTCGCTGGCTACTCTTATTGATCAATATCAGCCCGACCTAGTGGCTTTGGCCGGCTTTATGCGAATTCTCACATCCGATTTCGTCAATCGGTACCTGGGTCGTCTAATCAATATTCACCCTTCTTTGTTGCCCAAATATCAGGGGTTGCATACACATCAAAGAGCACTTGCGGCCGGCGACAAAAAGCACGGCGCTACTGTTCATTTTGTCACCCCGGAACTTGATGGTGGCCCCCCTATTATTCAAGGCACTATTCCCATTTTTCCTGACGATACCGAGAACTCTCTCGCACAGCGGGTTCAGGTTCTGGTTGAGCATCATATTTATCCACTTGCTGTCGACTGGTGCCTTAAAAAGCGGGTTCAGTTGACTAACGCAGGAGTAACCCTGGAGGGGGAACTCCTTCCGGCAAGTGGTTTCCAATACAGAATGAATCCGGAATAGATCAGCTGTATGAATTTTCGCCTTATTTACCTGACCCTGCTGACATGTTTACTATGGACTAGCTCCACCCAGGCTCTTGCACTGGAACCTTTCCACCGGGAATACAAAAGCACTTTTGCGGGGTTAGGAGCGAAATCATCCCGCGAACTCAAGGAAATTGAACCGGGAATCTGGGAACTTAGCCTAAAAGCTCGCAACCTAGTTGCGCGCTATGAAGAAACCAGTCGTTTCACCCTGGATGAAACCGGTTACCCCATACCACAGCGACATTCCTTTAAAGGCAGTCTGTTTGGAATCAGCCGGGAAGAAATCACAAATTTTAACTGGGAAGACAAGACCGCTACCTGGAATCGCAATGACGACCACAGGACCGCAGAACTTCATCAAGGCGTTGTCGACCGAATTCTTTACCAGATACTTGTTCCCAGGGATGTTAAAGCCGGTAATGATCTAACCACCTACGAGTTTATTAATCGCGGTGATCTTCGCTCGTATCAATTTGAAAACATGGGCACTGAAACCATGAATTTCGATGACACACAAATTAATACAATAAAACTGGAGCGGGTTTATGATGACGGCGAAAAGCAAACCAGCGTATGGGTTGCTCCGGAACTGAATTATGAGATCATCAAAATCTCTCACAAGGATGATGATGGCGCCGATTATCTGATGGAACTGAGACCAGAAACACTGGATTAATGCGTAAACTACTACTGTTTGTCGGAGTCTGTTTCTGGATTCTTGCAGGCACGGCCCTTTCCCAGTCACACGAACAAAATAAGCCTGAGCAGCCTTTGAACAGCGAACGTATTTTTCAACAATTTGGCAGTTACGGTATCGAACTGATCAACCAGGAAGACGACTTCCGGCAAACTTCACTCTACTCCGAAGATGAACATGGGCGAATCACTCGCACATTTGCCACAGTAAAGTTCCTCGAACCGATGGATTCCGTGATTGAGCCGTTGCATAAACAAATCCTGAAGGGCGCCTCAATCGGATCAACGTTTAAAGGGGCTGGCTGGCAGATCAACAAGTTCGGCCTTCTTGTCGATGAGTTGGTTGTCACACCATCAAACCAAATTTTCGGGTTAATGCGGCTGTCCAGGGCCCAGCCCCTTGCCCTACACCTCTACCTGTTCTCCGTGTCAAAGGAAAATATAACGCCATCTAATTACGCACTGATTGCCGAATTGCACCATCCCGACTATCTGCGCATAAATCAGTTGGGGGAAATCTATAATGACAGCATGGATTTGCCCCAGGAAGGCACCCTGAAAAACCAGATTAATACGCTTTTGACGCAAATAAATAATCTATAAATTATCTAGAAATACTTGATATCACATTGTTTTAGTTGAATATAATTTTTATTATTTTACTTTCAGAGGACTGGCCACATCCCTATAGGCCATGTATTCATCGAGCGGCCTGAATAACCAATAAACCGCCAATTAATACCGAATCAACGTAAGATTTCGTTTCATGCATGAAAAGATAAGAAAAGCAGTTGTGCAGATTTTCAGCCCAAGCCAGATGGAGATGGTATTGCCCCACAATTGGCGTATAGCGCTGAGCCTGATGTTTTTCATGTTTATATCAGGCTTTTGTGTCAGCCAGGAAACGGGCCACGACCATGAAGAAAGTGCCTTTTCTCTCGAATTTATCAGTTCAAGCCCGCACTCTCAGGAATATTTTACCCAGGGACTGTTTTTCTACCAGGGCCATCTTTACGAAAGCATCGGGCAATATGGCAAATCTGCCCTGATCAAATATCAGCAGAATAACCAGACTCCAGGGATACAGCGAAAACTGGATGACCAGTTCTTTGCCGAAGGTGCTACTAATCATCAGGGAACCATCTATCAATTAACCTGGCGCGCGCAAATAGCCCTTGCTTATCAAGGGAGCATGCTTAGTTCGGCTGAGGGGTTTAGCTATTCAGGTGAAGGCTGGGGTCTGGCATCCGATGGCGAATTTCTATGGCTCTCAAATGGCAGCAACAAAATAAAACGTATTGACACAACAGGGCAGGTACTCGAGCAAGTCAGTGTTCACCTGGGGGAGCACCCACTTGATCGCCTAAATGAGCTTGAGTGGGTAAATGGCTGGATACTGGCAAATCGGTGGTATGACCCAAGGATTTATGTGATCAACCCGATCTCGGGCGAGGTTTCTCACGCGTTTGACTTTACCGCATTGGCCAGCCGCGAATTGCGTACCAACCGCGATAATGTCCTGAATGGCATTGCCTGGAATCCGGACACAGAACAACTCTGGATTACCGGCAAAAACTGGCGCCAGTTTTATCAGTTCAGACTTGAACTCCCGGATTTACATACAGAGCCAAAAGGTCTTTAAAATAGCCGCCTCTCACCCCATTAACAAGTACACTGGCAACAAAGCACATTCACAAAAATTTCAGGAAACTATTAACCCGTGACCGCATTTCAGTCATTCGAACATCTCCGTACCCAGAAAGTTGACTCACTCAATCTGGAGGTGCAGGAATACCGCCACAAAATCACTGGCGCCCAGCATATTCACATCAACGCTGACAACAGGGAAAACGTTTTTCTGGTTGCCCTGAGAACCGTTCCACAGGATTCCAAGGGTGTTGCTCATATTCTTGAACACACTGCGCTTTGCGGAAGCGAAAAATATCCGGTACGCGACCCGTTTTTCATGATGATTCGCCGTTCACTGAACACTTTTATGAATGCCTTTACCAGTTCCGACTGGACGGCTTATCCCTTTGCCAGCCAGAATACAAAGGATTTCAACAACCTTCTGGATGTCTATCTGGATGCTGTTTTTTTCCCAATACTCGATCCGCTGGATTTTGCGCAGGAAGGCCATCGGCTTGAATTTTCCGAGATGAAAAACCCGCAAAGCCAACTGGAATTCAAAGGCGTGGTGTTTAATGAGATGAAGGGGGCAATGAGCTCACCAACATCCATTCTTGGGCAAACCATGAGCAAATATCTAAACCCAACCACAACTTACCATAACAACAGCGGTGGTGACCCCGAGGTTATTCCCGAACTAACCTATGACGAATTGATTAATTTCCACAAGACGCACTATCATCCGAGCAACTCTATCTTTATGACCTTTGGCAACATGGATGCGGGAGAATTACAGCAGAAGTTCGAAGAAAAGGCGCTCAATCGTTTTGCTGCTCTGGGTCACCAGATTAGCGTGCCGCTGGAAAAACGCTACGAAAAACCAGTCAGGATTACGGAAAACTATGCCGTGCCAGAGGATGAGGGCACCGAGAATAAAACCCATGTGGTCATTGGCTGGCTACTTGGTGAAAGTATAGATCTAAAAAAGCTTATGGAAGCCCATCTGCTGACGTCAGTCTTACTGGAAAATAGTGCCTCACCCCTGCAGCAAGCCCTAGAAACCACTAAACTTGGTCGCGCACCCTCACCTCTTTGTGGCTTGGATGAAGACCAGCGCGAAATGAGTTTTGTATGCGGCCTGGAAGGCTGTAGCGAAGCAAGCACCGACCAGATTGAAACATTAGTGATGGAGATTCTGAATCAGGTCGCCGAACAAGGTGCCAGCCAGGAGCAGATGGAAGCCTGCCTGCACCAACTTGAGCTGCAGCAACGGGAAATATCGGGGGGCAGCCTCCCCTTTGGTTTGCAGTTGATTCTGCAATCCCTCAATAGTGCGAATCATCGAGGAGATCCTGTTGCCCTGCTCAATCTGGAGCCCGTTATTGCCGAAATGCGCAAAGAAATCCTGGCGCCAGATTATATCAAGAATCTGTGCCGTGAATTGTTAGTTGATAATCCACACAGAGTCACGCTGACACTAAAGCCGGACACTGGATTAGCTGCGCGCAAACAGGAAGAAGAGAGGGCAAAGCTCGATCTGATACGCAGTCATTTGAAGGAAGAAGACATTAAAGAGATTGTCGACCAGGCAGTTTCCCTAAATGAACGACAAACTCAGCAAGATGATCCTGGCATGCTGCCGAAAGTTGGGCTGGAAGATATCTCCCATGATTACCAGCAACCAGAGCCAGAATCGGTTAGCAGCTCACCGACGCCAATATACAGTTACTCTGCGGGAACCAACGGCCTGGTTTATCAGGAAGTGCTCATCGAACTGCCAGACCTGAGTCAGGAAGAAATTAGATTACTGCCGCTGTTAAGCCATTTCTGGACAGAGCTGGGCGTGGGTAATAAAACCTATCTGGATGTTCAACATTGGCAGTCTTCTGTATCAGGCGGGTTAAGTTGCTCTTTTAGGGCTCAGGCTGACCCTTTTGATACCAATAAAGTTCGCGGATCAGTATTGATGAGCGGAAAGGCACTCAAGCGCAATCAGACAGAACTTTCAGATTTAATGAGTCATACCCTGAATGACCTGCGCTTTGATGAAGCTGAACGGGTCAGGGAATTGGTTGCTCACGGCCGTGCCAGTGCTGAAAATCAGGTCACTGGCAGTGGTCATAGTCTGGCAATGGGTGCAGCAGCCCAGAATGCTTCACCTTCGTCGGCATTGGCTTTCCAGACGAGCGGTCTTGCTGGTATTCACAATCTAAAAGAGCTGGATAACTCCCTTAAAAATGACCAACAGCTCGATCAATTGATGCAGGCAATGAAGGTTCTACATCAAAAGTTGGTAACCAGTGCGCGCAAACTACTGCTCATTGGTGAGGCTGAGGATTTGCCTGCCTACAGAAACAACCTGACTTCCATGCAGATCGACCAGCAGGCAGCTAATGCGTTTCTGTCACTGGATGCTCCAGGCGAGTTTTCTGCAAATGAACTTTGGGTGGCCAACTCTCAGGTAAATTTTTGTGCCAAGGCCTATAAAACAGTCCCCACTACGCATATCGATGCCCCCGCTCTTACCGTACTGAGCGGGTTTATGCGTAATAACTTCTTGCACACTGCAATTCGCGAACAGGGTGGCGCTTACGGTGGTGGTGCCAGCCAAGATAATTTTAGCGGCTCATTCCGTTTCTTTTCTTACCGCGATCCGCGTCTGGAAGCGACCTTGCAGGATTTTGATCGATCCATTGACTGGATGCTTAACACCAATCATGAAAAGCGATTACTGGAAGAGGCTGTACTCGGTGTGGTCTCTAGTCTGGATAAGCCTGGCTCTCCGGCTGGAGAGGCAAAACAGGCCTTCCATGGGCATATTTTTGGTCGCACCAAAGAGATTAAAAAAGAATTCCGTGAACGTGCTCTTGAAGTTGGCCTGCCTGATTTAAAACGAGTGACTGAAACTTACCTGAAACCGGAATCAGCCAGTATCGGTGTTCTCACCGGGAAACAAGGTGAAGACAATGCCCGTATTTTGGGATTAACAACCAAAAAACTCTAATAGATGTTTATGGGCAAGGATCAAATTTACTCATCGCCACTTGGGAAAATCAGCGGCTTTGAGTTTGATCAACGCGTCGTTGATGTTTTCCCGGATATGATCCAGAGATCAGTTCCAGGATACGAGAGCATTATTGCCATGACAGGTGCCCTCGCCGCCCAATGTGTAGAACCTTCTACTAACTGCTACGACCTCGGCTGCTCTCTTGGAGCATCGACACTGAGTATTAGTGCCGAAATTCCTGAAAGCTGCAAGATAGTTGCAGTAGACAACTCTGAAGCTATGCTGAAGGAGTTTGGCAAAATTTTGGCATCACAGCCGGAACAACATCGAATCGAACTAAAACTAGCAGACATTTGCGATGTAGAAATTGAAAATGCCAGTCTGGTTGTTCTCAACTTCACTTTGCAATTTGTCCCGTTAAATGATCGGCTCAACCTACTAAAAAAAGCATATGACGGCATGCTGCAAGGTGGGCTATTGATGGTTTCAGAAAAGATTAAAATTGGCGATCCTCGCCTAAACCAGATATTTATCGATGCCCACCATGAATTCAAGCGCCGTCAAGGGTATTCTGATCTTGAAATTGCGCAAAAACGTACGGCAATAGAAAACGTACTTGTTCCTGAAACCATACCGGAGCATCAACAGCGATTTGAATCGGTCGGTTTTAAATCGTCAACCATCTGGTTCCAGTGCCTGAATTTTTGCTCAATGATTGCGGTAAAGTGACAGCCGACGCGCGATGCAAGCTGAAAGCAACAAAAGCCAGCTGACAACACCAGAAAGGATAGCGAATGATCGGTAACAGTTTTGTCCAGAGACAGCTGGTGTTGATAGAACGAGTCGGCAACCGCATTCCTCATCCTTCTCTTCTGTTTGTGTACCTGTGCGGCATCATTGCCTTATCATCATCAGTCTTCTGGGCTTTGGGAACCGCCGCAACACATCCTGTCAACGGCCATGAAGTCGTCGCCAAAAGCCTGTTAA
>Ga0222652_1000907_pt1 | contig 10377 bp, 10 predicted proteins | sample AntAcemetagen371_FD_179803 | JGI IMG/M metagenome (GOLD analysis project Ga0222652, IMG submission 179803) | Saline water microbial communities from Ace Lake, Antarctica - #371 | ecosystem: Environmental > Aquatic > Non-marine Saline and Alkaline > Saline | place: Antarctica: Ace Lake... | reverse complement strand
TAAATCAAAAAACTAACAAAAAACTAAATCAAAATGAAAACTAAATCAAAAAACTAACAAAAAACTAAATCAAAATGAAAACTAAATCAAAAAACTAACAAAAAACTAAATCAAAATGACCCAGCATTCTCAGGCGGCGTCATGCTATATATTTTTATTTGTCTCAAACCATTAATGAGACAAATCTGATTTGTTTAATTTACAGACCTATAATAAATGACCGTTTGCCTTTGAAATATAATTGTAAATTCTTTTACTATAAATAACTATGGCACTAGAAAGAAAAAAAGATGAATGACAACGGCACATCTAGATAAACAAGGTTTGATTTCAGAAAAATGTAATTCAAAATATATTAGGTATAACATTAATAAAACCATACACGACGGACATTGAACCATAAGATATTGATAAATTTAATTTGGATGATTTATACACTAGATTTTGAAATGGTCAAGGTGTTGGAAAAATCATAAATATGGCACTATAAAAATGATTTAATAAAATAAACTATAATTATAGAAAATGAAGTGCCGGAAAATAATTACGAACTATGTAAATGAGTATCAAAAAACTATGTATATGCTGAATACAAACACGGAACCACATTGGATGCTGTGGTGATAGGCGATTCGTGGACGGATAGTGTATATTACAAAACTACGTCGACCACTCCGAATCCATCCACGAATTGCCTACAATGGTTTGACTCTTACTTATACAATTAATATTTGTAAACTATTGACGAAACAACATTCTAATCCACATTTATTTGACATAAGTAGCAAAGTCAACTTCTGCGGATTTTCATAGTGATAATTAAATTGTTTTAAATATTTACACTTTATAGCAAACAACCATAACAAACCAATATTACTATGTTTAGCTACATTAAAAAAATTTACAAATGCACCATAATCATTTTGTGAAAAAAATGTATGAAGTCTACGTTCATTAATTCATTACCACCTTTATGTTTACATTGAATAGTATTATTATCTGTATAAAGCACAATTTAAACGGTCCATTGTTTTCCACTATAATAGGTTGTATATTCGGTTTGTTTTTTATTAAATGTAGTAAGTGTTGTATATATCTTTATATGTTCATTATTATGAAATGGTTGTAGTATGCTTGCGGTAATAATTTACTTAATAAATGTTAATCAACCTTTCGCATATTTCTTTTGTTGTTCGCTTAAAAAAAAATGTTGCGCATAGCGTGCTATATAAGCCAATAAACTCATTGGTATGTTTACGATTATCATGATACAAATACAACTTATTGCTTCAAATATATTTTCTTGGTTACACAACAAAGTAGTTTCATATATATTGTGTTGGATAGTCAAGCGTTTCAGGATTTTCTAAAACATCTAACGCACAATGAGACATAATATGGAGACAAAGGTCGTTTGTCCAAGATAATTCATTTTGCATACAAATTTCTTTTTCGTTTAAATATAAAATATTTACCTTTTCTTTTTGTTGAAAATCATTTAATCCAGATAAAAGAGAGTGCTCTAAAATAAGAGCAATGTGATCTACTACTTTTAATCCTTTAAATGGACTAATACAAGCACTTAATACTTTGTAAATAGGCATGGAAGAACTCATAGTATTGGATGCGACCATAAAGCGTTGACCGCCGAATTTTTTTTTGATTTCGCGTAAAAGACCAAGTGTTTCTTCGGCAATTTGATAGGCTTTATTTGAAAAATATCCGTTTATCCAAGTATATTTCAAGCAACGAGACAAATGAAGCTTCGCAACGCTTTATGGTTGCGTCTATTATGTTGTGTTCAGCTATTCATAATATTTAAGTTATAACCTTATCAAGGAAATATTCGGACATCGTCTTGTTTATGCTCTTCGCGATTTTCAAAAAAAATAAAACGTTCAAATTATTTATTTTTTTTGAAAAAGACTTATGTTTAAAAATACATATTGGATTGGAAAAAGGCGCGTATCATTGGACAATATTTTAAAAGAAATATTTGAAACTCAAACAATTTACCAACACAACTAATGTATATTCATTATACTAGGATTACCAGTGATATTTATACAAATACTAGTCCATATTTATCTTTCATTTCTTTCATATAAATACCTTCAGGTTTATAATGTACGTCTATGTACATTTTCATAAATACATTATACATACGCAAAACACGAAGCCACTTTTTCCATTTATTGTAAATATTCTCTTTGTATAATAAATTTTTCCAAATAATGGGTTCAGTAATTACCAACCAACCGGTATATGAACCAAGTCCGCCATATTTAGAAATTTCGTCGTCTACGTAAAACGATATATATTTTTTTAGCCATTGTTTTTTCTCACAACGGTCAATCTTGTCATTCATTTCTTGGATCGCTCCGTCGCGAGTAGGTCCAGAAAATTGTGAATAATAGTCCATCATGTTCTTTTTATTTATTTTTATTTAATTCAATTTTTAAAATAATTTATTATATATATATATGACCTCACTTAGATCACTTACGCGACAACCTACAATATCTGGATATCTTATGGACTTTATTTTATACAATTTTAAATCGCACGAATTTAAACAACATCTAGAATATTGTATGCCTGATGGCACAGTAAACCAAAGAGATTTGGAGCCATATATTGGAATTCATCTGAAATGAATTCATTAACAAATCGTCCATCGCAACATTTTTCGTTTCATCCAGGTGGTTCACAATCCACACAAGGCGCGGTTCATCTTATTTATGAATTTATAGATGAAAATCTAGAATTAAAAAAAATTACGATTCCCATAAATATATTTTCTTATAGACAATCTGATGCCCTCCCATATAATGTATCACTTTATGGAGATTATATCATCATTGATAAACGTCCAATCTACATTATCGACGATGAATTAGAAAGGAACGTTTGTATATACTACATAGATAAAGTAGGCAATTGTTTAAGCGACTACTTATCACCAATAATCTACCGTATGGGGTCTGGTAAAACTACACACGTGATTAAAAAGTCAAACACTAGACGCGTTAAAAAGCCAAACACAAGACGCGTTAAAAAGCCAACTAGACGCGTGACAAATCCATAGATCACCCGTTGGATTATAAGCTGATTTACTCGTTGGATGACTCGTTGGATGACTCGTTGGATGACTCGTTGGATGACTCGTTGGATGACTCGTTGGATGACACGCTGGATGCCGCCGGAACCCCTTGATTTTCCGCATTCTCCACTTCTTCTTCTGTTGCAACGAATTTTAAGTTTTTCAAAATATTCGCGGCATCTACTTCTTTATTTACATTAAACTGTCTTCCAGTAAAGGCCAATAAACCTTGGGCTGCTTCGAGCCTCTCTTCGTCTTCTTTATTAAATTGGACAATTAATTTTTCAACTTCAAATAATTGGTTATATTCATTTGCATTTAAAACATCCATAATTTTTTTAAATTCCGTACTCACATGAAAGAAACTAGGTTTATCGATATTCTCTTTTAAGCTATCGTATTCCTTCGATAATTTATTTTTATCGTTTCTTTTTTTTAATTCATCCGATAATTGACTTCTTCTTACCGAATGAACGCGAAGTCCTCTACTGGGTTCCGGTTTAATATAATTCTTATAAAATATTGGCACCATTCTGTCTATAATGGTGTTCAATTGTAGTGCCGGAGTTCTTATTATGGATGAGTTAAACGGAATATATTGTACTATATGTCGGTCTTTTTCTGTTTTTGTTAAAAAACGCGGGAGAAGAACATTGTCCCCGTAGAAATCATTCATATCTTTAAGTATAACCGCAGTATCAGTAGGGGCACCAGTAGCGGTAGCGGCAGCAGTAGCGGCAGCAGTAGGGGCAGCAGTAGGGGCAGCAGTAACGGCAGCAGTAGCGGCAGCAGTAGCGGCATCGAAATCATTCTGTGATACTTGTACAGAAATGGTAGCTATATCCTCTGCGGGCGAACTATACTTTTCTCTTTCATAACCAAACCCATATACTAAAAAATTACTGTTTATACCATTGAAAAAACTACTTGAAAACGACAAAGCCTTAACAGGGAACATATCTCGCGGAGTTGTATTCGTTAAGATGTTATTTACTTTAAATTTTTCTCCTATCCATTGGCTACCATCCCAATGAATAAGACCGATGGTTACATTATTTACCTCCAAGGTGTCACCATTTTTAGGATAAAAAGGACATACCCTATTTAGGTAGGTATACTTACTTTGTACGGTCTCTGTAATACTGAATAATTTACGAAGTAAAACCTCCGCCGCAAATTTTTGTCCACCCTTATCCAACATCTCATCTGTATCGTGAGTTAATATAGTAGACACTATACCATACGCACTAAGTATCTTGGCGGAAGATGTAGTGGTTAATGATGCCCACATTAAATGCATTAATGTATCAAAATCTTTAAAAATGAAATTATTTATATCTTTCTTGGTTTCTTCATTGTTTAATAAATTAAAACATTCTATGGAAGACATCATTTTACCTCCAGTAGAAGGGGGAGCAATATCAAAACGCATACGTAATTTACCTGAACCATATGTAATTTTTATTTTACTCCAAATAAGAAAATCTTTTATAGATTCTAAATTTGTAATATCTACTACATCTATTCCATATTTTAATAATAATAGTTCAATACATGCTAGTATTTCATATACATCTTCTGTAAGGCGTATATTTCCATACGGGTCCTTTATTCCAAATTTCAAAATTAATGCTAAAGAAACTGGTTCATTGTCTCCCGCACCAAAAGGGTTTAGAATAGTAGGAACTCTATCATCTTTGTTTTTTGAAACAACCGAACTGCTGGAATCTGTATGTTTGTCTTCTGTTTGACTTTTTTTTGTTACTTTTAATACAGGACAATCGTTTAATGTTGTTTTATTCATTAAAAATTCAATTTTTTTTTCATTTAATCCTGTTTCAAGGCGACCTTGGTCTTTTAATAATTGGCTTCGTGTACCCATTAAATGTACTATAATAGTCATAAATAGACATGATATATCTCCACATCCTTTACTTACACCTTTTTGATATATTTTAGTAAGCAAATCAACATTCGCAGCAGTATATGTACCACGCTTCATACTATTAATAAATACCTGAAATGGTCTAGACGTCCCAAAGGCATTAAGAAGCTGAATTTGTTCCGCGTGTACACTAGGCTTTTGCCATGTGGTTGGTTGGGCACTTTCATTTTTCATCAGTTTAAAATTTGATTCTACTATAGAAGCAGTTGAATTTGGCAAATGAGAACCACTATTTTTACGAAAACTATTTTCATTTTGCTGTTCATCTACATTTCTGGTGTGACCAGTTTTTCTGACTTTACTTTTTGTATGAGATGACATTATATATATATATAATAAAATAATATGATTTAATACACGACATTATTAAAGTTCATTACCACTCCATGATACCAGATAAAGGCCGTTGATGTTTGAATTCATATATTATGAGAGTCGCATCTAAAATCTCTTCATAAATAGTTCAACTACGTCTTCAAGTGTTCCTTCTGTTTTTATTACATCTTTATACAATATGTGTCTTTTCGGTATTATCTTGTTTCGTGGTGATTATACATATCTGATAAAAATATGAATTCGCACCATTGTGGTAATATTACTTGAATTTATCATACAGACTTAATCTTCGATGTACCCATTACTCGATTTCATACTTCATCATTTGTTTGGAATGATAATAAATTTTCTTCTTTTTTTTAAATATTATACAAACTGATCCATAAATTGTGAAATTTACAATGTAACAATTCCTTTATTTTCACATAAGTATCGTTGGGTTCACTTTTACTATAAAATTTATAAATTTCACGAGGCATTAGATGAGCGTGTGTTCGGCTTCTTACGACGTTTAGAAAGTCTCGTTCGCGTTGGTCAAACTGGTCACACCAAATCTTGACTCCATAGTTTCATAGATTATCTTCTCGACAGAGATTCGTTTTCGGAAAAGAGTAGCACATAAGCCTTGAAATCTGTTTCCTTTTTCTTATTTTATTTTAGAAAAAGTTTTTTAGGGTCATCTCTCTCTCCTCCTCTTTTTATTTTTCGCAACCCAGCCCAAAAAGAGGGATGGTGTCATTTCCCACGTTTTGGAGGTGTCGCATTACACTAATTATCATAATGTAAAATTAAAAAAGAGTATTAAAAAAATATCCCTCTTTCTATATAATGACCTACAATTGCGATTTTTGTAATTTTCACACGATACGCCGTGACAATTACAAAAGACATTTGGAGACAATGAAGCATATTGAACTTATGAAAAGTAAGCCAAAAGTAAGCCCAAACACCTCCAAAAGTAAGCCAAAAGTAAGCCCACCCCCTCCCTACGACCCAGACGAAAACCGCACTGATTACGTGTGTAAATATTGCGACAAACTATTTAAACATAAGCAGTCTATGAGTAAACATATAAAATATAGTTGTAAACAAAATAAAGACGAAGACTTGAAAGAATTGGTTCGATTGATGAACTTACAGCTTCAACAAAAAGACGAAGAATTAGAATATCAAAAAAAACAAAATGAAAAACAACAAAAACAAATCGACAAGTTGATGGACAAGTTACAAGTCAACCACATTACCAACAATACATTTGTTCAAAACAATATATTGTCGTATAGAGACACCGACGTATCCCATTTGACTAACAAAGATTATGAAAAGGCGATCCAAAAAGTAAATTCATGTGTTAAAGACATGATTGAAAAAATCCACTTTAATCCTTTGAAACCAGAAAATATGAATATTTATATTTCCAATATGAAAGATAAATACATTATGATCTACGAAGATGGTATTTGGAATATCAAAAACAAAACACCGGAATTGAACGAACTATACGACGAAAAAGAAATGTTGCTAGAAGATTGGCTAGACACCTATGGCAATGAAAAACTGAGACAAAAGTTTGACAAATATTTGAATAATAAATCGCAAGAAGAAACGCTTCTTATGATAAAAGAAAACATAAAGATGATGCTATACAATAAGAAAAAGTTAATACATGTATAGTTACAATTATTTAAAGAGTTTATACATATATATATATTATGTCTCTACATATTACCAATCCAAGAGTGATTGATTTTTATAAATCGAACGAACACATTTCATTCGAAGAAGTCAATGTGTTTATGGTAGACATGTTTGAAAAAATGTTGCAATGCGAACATTCGCCGTCGTTGTTGAATGAAATGAGTAAAACAATGAATCATTTACAAAGTAAAATGGACACTATGACAGTCCACGTGTCCAAACTACAAAACGACACCCAAACCAATTTGACTCTAAAAATGATGGAAATGAAAGACCAATATGTAGAACAATTGAAAATAGCATTGAACAATAATTTGTCTGAAAAAATAAACCCTATTTTTAAAGACCAAACGGATACGTTCATCCAAAAAACAACACTTTTGTTGAATGAACTACTGCCCAAGCAACAAGATTATGTGAAATCCGAATTAAATACATTTATGGAACAACTACGCCAAATCAAAGACCCACATAAAATCGAAGCATTCATTGAAACGCTTGAAACAAAACTGAACAAGACGCTTCAAGACACCAACGATAAAATGATCCGTAGCGAAAGTCAAATGGAACACGGATTCAAAGAAATCCGAGACTTAACCAATATGAATCAACAAAACGTATCTTCGTTGTTAAGCAAAATGGAAAACTCGTCGTCCAAAGGTAAATTATCTGAAAATATTTTGTTTCATATTTTACAAACTCTTTACCCTAGCGCATCCATTGATTCCGTGGGCACCCAAAAAGAAACGGGCGATGTGATTCTTGAACGCCGAGACAAATGTACGATTTTGATTGAAAATAAAAACTGGGATAAAAATGTACCGCAAAGCGAAGTCCAGAAATTCATTCGTGATTGTGAACTACAAAATTGCTCAGGTCTGTTTTTGTCTCAACACAGCGGAATATGTAACAAAGAAAACTTTGAAATGGACATTCACGACGGGAACGTTCATCTGTATATTCATAATGTGAATTACGACCAAGAAATTGTAAAAGTTGGCATAGATATTATTGACCACTTTAAATCCAATTTAGATAAAATAAATGACAATATAGATGTCAACACCATTAAAAAAGAAGTTCTCGACGGCATTCACCGAGAATACAATCACTATAGGAATCAAAAAGACATTTTACATAAAATGATTAAAGAAACTCAAAGTAAATTGTTGAAGCAAGTCGACGAATTAAAATTACCGGATTTAGAAAATTATTTGTCTATGTATTATTCTTTTTCTACAAATAAATTTGTTTGTCAATATTGTGGGTTTGTTAGTTCGAAGAAAGCCGGATTGTCGGCACACGAAAGGGGGTGTAAAGTAAAACGCGAAGACGAAGAATCCACCTAATTATTGGAACCTTTTTTAAATAAATATACATTATATGTCTTATTATGTATATTTATTAGAATGTAGCGATGGAGCGACGTATGTGGGCGCCACCATAGATTTGGAAAGGCGCTTGCGACAACACAACAAAGAAATAAAAGGCGGAGCCCACGCAACGTCTATAAAAGTCAACCAAGGAAAAATATGGCGTCGTGTTTGTTATGTAAGCGGATTCCCTACATGGCAATGTGCACTTCAATTCGAATGGAGATGGAAACAATTATCGCGAAGAATACATTTACCTCCTTTGGAAAAAAGGAAAAAGGCGCTGGAACAATTGTTGGCATTGGAACGCCCGACAACGAAAGCTATACCATATTGCGAATGGAACCCCATCATAAACTATGATTGATTATATACTCATTAGAATTTTAAAAAAACTTTTTACTTTATCTTCATTATCTATATTCATGTTTAGTATAATCTTTTCTATTTCTTTTAGTGCCTTGTATATTTCCAATTCTCGCCATGTTTCTTTCTTTTTTCCATCGGAAATATGACCTATATTGGAAAAAAACCATTGACCTTTTAAAATTTTATCTTCGCTTTTCCATAAAGACTTTATAGTATTGGAATGGTCTACTAATTTTCTTAACGTATTATCGTCCAACTCTTGTTCGTATCCTTTATTATTATCGTCAAACTCTTTATTATTATCGTCCAACTCTTTATTATTAAAATTCATATCAATTATTCTCTCGTTCATCACTTAAAACTAAGTAAATATAAAAATTGGTTCAAATCGCCCACAAGATCATCGCGGACACTAATTAAATCTTCGTCCATATGCAATCCTTCCAAATGTCGAATAAATGATTTTGTTTTTGAAATGAACTTTTTCTCATTCAAAAACTTCGCCGAGAAATTGGCGACTAAAGGAACGTCTTTACTTTGTTTACCCAAGTAAATTTCTACAAATTTATCCATATGTTCATTCAACAAAGCATATAATTTATCCGTCGCCTTGTGTGTGGCATAACTGCTTGTTTTCCAATGATAAATTTTAATATACATCAACATTTCCAACATTTTTTCGACGGTGTTTTCGAGTTTCATTTTCTTACGCGTCTTCATTATATTATGTAATATTATTTTATAATAAAGGATTTCTGACATCATTACTTGCTAGTATTCGTTAACTTTATTTCGTTTAACGATGTACCAAGTGGTTTGCTTGATTTATCAAGATTTTTTCTATGTTGTACTTTACGTTTTGTTGATGCACGTAATGTTTTTATTACTGGTCTTCCCATGGGTTGTCTTGAACGAGGGTATTGACTTAATATTTTGTTTAATTCTTTTTTATCATTATCTGATAATGTTTTTGTATCAAACACTCCTTTTACTTTTTTATAATTTTTTTTTAAATTTTTATGGCCAGTAAAAAAATCTTTTAATTTAGAATCATTTGGTTCTGGTAAATTAATATTTTCTTTTTTCAATTCTTCTTTCATAAAATTCAAATATGGCGGCCAGTTAGACATAATTTTTCCAAATTTTCTAGTAAAAACATTTTTATTAATCAAAAGATTATCCTTCAACGTATTTATATCCTCTGGAGTTAGAACGTCGTTTTTTTGGGGAGGACTTGTTGTATTTTCTTCTGCTGGTGCTGATGCGACTGATGCGGATGCGACTGATGCTGACGTGGTTTCTTGTTGTGAAGTAATAACATCAGTCGCCTTTGTCTCTTCTTTCGTCGGAGCGTGGGTCAACGCTTGTTGGGCTAAACGAAGAATATCATCAGTCGCATTTGTCTCTTCTTTCGTCTGAGCGTGTGCCTCTTGACTGCTTACCGGAGCGTGGGTCAACGCTTGTTGGGCTAAACGAAGAATATCATCAGTCGCATTTGTCTCTTCTTTCGTCTGAGCGTGTGCCTCTTGATTGCTTACCGGAACGTATGTCAA
>Ga0222652_1000893_pt1 | contig 10448 bp, 19 predicted proteins | sample AntAcemetagen371_FD_179803 | JGI IMG/M metagenome (GOLD analysis project Ga0222652, IMG submission 179803) | Saline water microbial communities from Ace Lake, Antarctica - #371 | ecosystem: Environmental > Aquatic > Non-marine Saline and Alkaline > Saline | place: Antarctica: Ace Lake... | reverse complement strand
TGCGATTGCTTTACCTTTTCTTGTTCTTGCATTACATCTTGTTCTTTGTCCTCTAACAGGAAGTTTTTTTCTATGTCTAGATCCTCTATAACATGCAAGATCAATTAATCTTTTAATAGTTAAAGAATAATCCCTTCTAAGATCACCTTCTACTTTAAAGTTTGCATCAATATATTCTCTGATTTTTAAAATATCTTCATCGGTAAGTTCATTAATTCTTTTTGCTTTAGGAATTTCTAAAGAAGTACAAATTTGGCTAGAAAATTTATCACCAATACCATAGATGTACCTTAGACCTATGTGGACAAGTTTGTTTTGTGGAATGTTTACGCCTGCTATACGAGCCATATTTTTGAGAATAAATTTAGCCTTTTATATAAGAAGATGTTCCAAAGTCAACGTCTTAAACCTTAAGAATTTCATTGATTTTATTGGTTATTTGATCAATTTCCCCTGCACCATCGATTTCAGTGAAATTTAAATTTTTTGAATAGAAATCTAATACTGGTTTCGTAGAAGACATGTAAGTATCGTATCTAGAAATAACAATGTCAAGGTTATCGTCCTTTCTTTTCTTTAAATGCTCAATACCACAGGGATGAAGCTCTATTTCTTCTTTATTGAAATACTCATTTAACGTCATATTACATTTTTCACAGGTCATTCTGCCCATAATGCGCTTTTCAATGATATCTCTTGAGACATTTAAAAATATAATGTGACCTATAGTTTGTTTAAACTCTTTTAATATAACTCCCAAGTTAGTAGCTTGCTCAACATTTCTTGGATATCCATCAAAAATAATTCTATCTCTATATTTTAAATTGGTTAGAGATTGTCTCAATAAGGTATTTACTATTTCATCTGAAACAAATTTTCCATTAGATATCAACTTTTCAATATCAGCTCCAAGTTCAGTTTTAGATTTAACCTCATCTCTTAATAAGTTTCCTGTTGATAATTGAAAGTAATTATGTTTTTTAACAATAGATTGAGCTTGAGTCCCCTTACCTGCTCCTGGAGGACCAAAAAGAATTATATTCACTTTGTTATTTTCCGAATTTTGTTTTTTTAATTAATTGCTCATATTGAGAGCTCATTAATCTAGTTTGGATTTGTGTAACAGTATCAATTGCAACTACAACAACAATTAAAATAGAAGTACCACCTAGGTAAAAAGGTATTGGATAATTCGCAATTAAAAATTCTGGCATTAAACAAACTATTGTTAAATATAGTGCACCAATTGTTGTAAGTTTTGTTACAATTTTATCAATATACAAAGCTGTGTTTTCACCAGGTCTAATCCCAGGAACAAAACCACCATATTTTCTTAAATTATCAGCAGTCTCAGTTGGATTAAATGTTATTGATGTATAAAAAAAAGTAAAAAATATTATTCCAGAAGCGTACAGTAGCATGTAAAGAGGTTGTCCTTGTGTAAAGTATGAACTTATGTTCAAGAATGTATCATTGTCTGAAAAACTAAAATTAGAAAAAGTTACAGGCAATAATAATAAAGCTGATGCAAAAATTGCTGGAATAACACCAGCTTGGTTAATTTTTAGGGGTAAGTGAGAGGATTCCCCTCCATACATTTTGTTTCCCATTTGTCTTTTAGGGTAATTTATTAAAATTTTTCTTAATGCTCTTTCCATGAAAACAATGAACATTATTGTTGCAACCAAAAGAACAAAAATTCCAATAATCATAATTGTAGATACTGCACCAGTTCTACCAAGTTCAAATGTAGTAACTAAAGCACGTGGAATTTCAGCAACAATACCAGCAAAAATAATCAATGAAATACCATTACCAATACCTCTTTGCGTTATTTGTTCACCAAGCCACATTAAAAACATTGTACCAGCAACAATTGTTGATACCGCTGTTACAGTAAAAAATAATCCTGGATTAATAACTAAGTCAGGAGAAGACTGTAAACCTATAGATAAACCATAACCCTGAATTGTAGCAAGAATAACCGTTCCATACCTTGTGATCTGAGTGATTTTTGCTCGTCCAGTTTCACCTTGTGCCTTTAAATTTTTAAAATAATCAGATACACCAGTTAACAACTGAACTATGATTGATGATGAAATATAAGGCATAATTCCAAGTGCAAATATAGCCATTCTACTTACAGCACCGCCTGAAAAAACATTAAACATTCCAAGTAATCCTTTTTGATTACCGCTCATCATTGTTTGTAATTGCTCAGGGTCAATACCTGGAATTGGTACAAAAGTACCAAATCTATAAATTGCTAAGATAAATATTGTAAAAATTATTCGATTTTTAAGATCATTAGTTTGAGAAGATGAGCTCATAATATCTTAATTATTTTTTTAATTGTATTGTTCCGCCAGCTTTCTCTAATTTTTCTACAGCAGATTTAGAGATTAAGTCAGCTTCGATATTAACTTTATCTTTAATTTCACCCGTACCTAGTATCTTTAATTTTTGAGAATTTTTATTGATCAATTTAAGTTTTTTAAGTAATGCCATATTAATTACATCATCAGAATTGATTGTTTTTTCAGTTATAAAAGTTTGGATTTTTTCTAAGTTCATTATTGCAATAATAGCTTGATATCTCTTGATTGCATTAAAACCTCTTTTTGGCAACCTCCTATATAAAGGCATCTGACCACCTTCAAAAGCTTTAATAGCAACACCAGATCTAGATTTTTGACCTTTAACACCTCTTCCAGATGTTTTTCCTTTTCCTGAACCGATACCTCTACCAACTCTCATCTTTTTTTTGTAAAAAACTTTTCCTGTAGTATTTAATGTAGTCATTATCCTCTTTTTTCAATTACATCAGAAATTTTTTTATTTCTAATTGTTGCAATATGTTTTGGTGAATTTTGTTTTGAAAGAGCTTTCATGGTAGCTCTTATCATATTGTGAGGATTTGATGTTCCCATCGATTTAGCAACTATATCTTTAATTCCTAGAACTTCACAAACTGCTCTAACAGGTCCACCAGCAATAATACCAGTACCTTTTGGAGCAGATCTTAAAATAATTTTACCAGCACCATCTTTACCATAAACATCATGATGAATAGTTCTGCCTTCTCTTAAAGGAATATGAATTAAAACTCTTCTTGCAGTTTCATTAGCTTTTTTAATTGCATCAGGTACTTGTTTTGCTTTAGCGTGTGCTACTCCAATTTTACCAGCTTGATTACCAACTACTACTAATGCTGAAAAACCAAATCTACGACCACCTTTTACTACTTTTGTAATTCTATTGATGTGAACTAGTTTTTCTAAAATACCGTCATCTTTTTTATCTTTAAAATCCATAATTAAAATTCCATTCCATTTTTACGTAATGTTTCAGCAAAAACTTTAACTCTGCCGTGGTATTTGTATATACCTCTATCAAAAAATATCTTTGATATTTTCTTTTCTTGAGCTTTCTTTGCTAGTTTCTCTGCTACTATTTTAGAAATTTCTGTTTTATTTACTTTATCCATAGAACGGATATCTTTTTCATTAGAAGAACATGACACTAAGGTTACATTCTTAATATCATCAATAATTTGAGCTGAAATATTTTTTGCAGATCTTGATATGCTCAGTCTTAATCTGTCAAATGATGCAACTTTTTTTAATTTACCAGTTACTCTAAATTTCTTTCTTTGAATGGTATTTAATTTCATTATTTCTTTTTCCCTTCTTTTCTTAGAATGTATTGACCTTGCTCTCTTATACCTTTGCCCTTATATGGCTCTGGTTTTCTAAAAGCTTTAATTTTTGAAACAACCATACCTACTTGCTGCTTATCAGGTCCACTAACTTTCACTATTGTTTGTTTTTCAACAACAATTTTAATTCCCTCTGGAATATCAAAGTTAATATCATGACTGTATCCCAATTGTAAATTTAGTTGTTTATCTTTAAGTGCAGCCCTATAACCAACACCAACTAACTCAAGGATTTTTTCATACCCAGTACTTGAACCAATAACAGCATTATTGATTAAGCTTCTATTCATGCCCCACAATCTTTTTGAATTTTGATCTACTTTTTTTGGCTTAATCGATATTTCTTTTCCATCTGCGATATTAAGACTGAACATTTCAAGGTCAATATTGAGTGATTTTTTACCTAATGGTCCTTCAATGTTAAGAACACTACCAGAAAGTACTGCTTTAACTTTTTCAGGAATTGAAATACTTATTTTACCAATTTTAGACATTAAAATACCTTACAAATTATTTCGCCACCAACTTTTTGTTTTCTAGCTTCAATATCTGTCATTACACCTTTTGGCGTAGATACAATAGCTATACCCAGTCCACCATTAATTTTTGGTAAACTATCAGCGCTTGAAAATATTCTTCTACCAGGCTTTGACACTCTCTCGAAAGTACTAATTACTGGGTTTCCAGAATAATATTTTAAATCTACTGACAAAGTAGGTTTGTTATTTTCAGTTTCAATCTTATAATCCTTTATAAATCCTTCACTTTTAAGAATATCTGCAATCTTAACTTTAAAGTTAGAAGAAGGTAGTGCTACTTTTTTATGATTTCTCACTTGAGCATTTTTAATTCTTGCGATCATATCCCCTATTGGGTCACTTAAACTCATATTATCCTTTCTACCAACTCGACTTAGTCATGCCAGGAATTAATCCATGCAGTCCCAAGTCTCTTAAGGCTATTCTTGATATTTTTAATTTTCTGTAAACACCATGTGGTCTTCCAGTAATTTGACATCTATTCATAACTCTATTTTTTGCTGAATTACGAGGTAAGTTTGAAAGCTTTTGCTGTGCTTTAAATCTTTCTTCTAATGATATCTTTTTATCCATTATGATTTTCTTCAATGCTTGTCTTTTTTTGAAAAGCCTATCAGAAAGTTTAATTCTTTTATTGTTTTTATTTATTGCGCTTACTTTAGCCATTTTTAATTGTCTCCTTTTTTAATAAATGGAAAATTTAGTTTTTCTAAAAGAGCAAAACTATGATCTTTATTTAAAGCAGAGATCACAACAACAACATCAAGACCTCTAATCTTATCAATTCTATCAAAATTAACTTCTGGAAAAATTATATGCTCTTTAATTCCAAACGTATAATTACCAAACTTATCAAAACCTTTTGGAGATAAACCTCTAAAGTCTTTAATTCTTGGTAGAGCAATATTTACAAGTCTATCTATAAATTCATACATTTTGTTACCTCTTAAAGTAACTTTTAATCCAGCGTTTGTACCTTTTCTCGTTTTAAAGTTGGCTACTGATTTTTTAAATTTAGTAACAGTTGGTTTTTGACCTGTAATTTTTCCTAAATCTTCTTCAGTAGATTTCATAATTTTTGCATCAGCACCATCAAGACCAAGACCCATGTTAATAACAATTTTTTTAACTTTTGGTCCCATATAAGTATTTTTATATCCAAACGTTTCCTTAAGCTGTGGTTGGATTTCTTTGTGATAAAGTTCTTTTAATCTAGGAATCATTATTTCTTAACCTCAGTTTTTTTTGTTTTAGTTTTTTCGTCAATAAGTTTAAGGTTTGAAATGTGAATGAAGCTCTCTTTAGAAACTATTCCACCTTTCTTTTCTTTTGTAGTTTTAACATGTTTTTTCACAATATTAATTCCTTGAACTTTTGCTCTGTCATTAGGTCTGTCGATTTCAATAACCTCACCCTCTTTTTTTTTATCTCTTCCAGTTAAAACTCTAACTTTTAATCCTTTTTTAATCATTTATAAAACCTCTGGTGCCAATGAAATTATTTTCATTTGACCTCTAGTTCTTAATTCTCTTGTCACTGGACCAAATATTCTAGTACCTACTGGTTCACCTTTATCATCCACTAAAACTGCTGCATTATTATCAAATTTAACTTTAGATCCGTCTTCTCTATGAATTCCTTTTTTAACTCTAACTACAACTGCTTTGTGAACAGTACCTTTTTTTACTTTTCCTTTAGGTAAAGCTTCTTTAACAGCAATAACAATAGTGTCACCGATACTTGCGTATCTACGTTTAGAACCACCTAAAACTTTGATGCATTCTATTCTTTTTGCACCAGTGTTATCAGCAACTAATAATTCAGTTTGTACTTGTATCATTTAGATCCATCCATTATTTGAAATTTTTTATTTTTTGAAAAAGGCTTACATTCAATAATTGACACTGTATCTCCAATTTTAAATTTATTATTTTCATCGTGTGCATTATATTTTTTTTTAACTTTAACTACTTTTTTTAATACTGGGTGTGAGTATTTTCTTTCTACAGATACGGTTATAGTTTTATTTGGTTTATCGCTTGTTACTACTCCTGTTAATATTTTTTTAGGCATTTAATTTTCCTTTTAATGTAGTTTTTAATCTAGCTATAGTTTTCTTAGTTTGTCCAATTTTAGATGGATCAGTAATTTGTGAATTAATTTTTTGGAATCTAAAATTAAATAAATCTTTTTTTAATTTATTAATATTTTTAATAACTTCGTCTTTAGATAATTTTTTAATTTCTTGTTTTTTCATATTATGCAAATCTCTTAATAAATTTTGTTTTTATAGGTAGTTTAGCTGAAGCTTTATAAAGTGCTTCTTTTGCTATTGTCTCTGAAACACCATCAATTTCAAATAAAATTCTACCGGGTTTAACTCTACAAGCCCAATATTCTGGAGCTCCTTTACCTTTACCCATACGTACTTCAACAGGTTTTTTTGAAACTGGTATATTAGGAAAAATTCTAGTCCAAACACGTCCCTGTCTTTTCATGTGTCTTGTTAAAGCAACTCTAGCAGCTTCTATTTGTTTTCCTATAATTCTCTCTGGCGCCATAGCTTTTAATGCAAAAGATCCATAGTTAATCTTGCTAGCTCGTGTAGCTGTCCCATGGATTCTTCCTTTATGAGCTTTTCTATATTTTGTTCTAACTGGCTGTAACATAATTATACTTTAACCTCTTTCGGAACTATCTTGTTAGTTTCTTGGCTAAATTCTCTAGCAAATACTTCACCTTTATAAATCCATATTTTTATTCCAATAATACCAAATGTTGTTAATGCTTCAGCTTCTGCATAATCAATATCTGCTCTTAAAGTGTGTGAGGGTATACTACCTTCTCTTAACCATTCAGTTCTAGCTATTTCATTACCACCTAATCTGCCACTAATAGAAACTTTAATACCTTTTGCACCAAGTCTTAAACATGATTGCATGGCTCTTTTCATGGCCCTTCTGTAAGATATTCTTTTAACTAATTGTTGTGCTATATTTTCAGCAACTAAATATGCGTTCGTTTCAGGTTTTTTAACCTCTTTAATATTAAGAGTAACCTCATTATTAGTAAATTTAGACAAATTATTTTTAATCTTATCAATGTCACTTCCTTTTTTTCCAATTACAAATCCTGGTCTTGAAGTGTAAATTGTAACAAAACATTTATTTGAAGTTCTTTCAATCATAACCTTGGATACACCAGAATTAACAACATTCTTCTTGATATATTCTCTAATCTTAAAATCTTCGATAAGATAATTTCCAAAATCTTTCTTTTTTGCATACCAAACAGAATCCCAACCTCTGTTTACGCCTAACCTAAAACCAATAGGATTAACTTTTTGACCCATGACTCTCCATTTGTTTTGCTTCTGATAATATAATTGTAATAGTTGAATAAGGTTTTAAAATTGGTGCTGCTCTACCTTTTGCTCTAGGTCTAAATCTTTTCATAACAACTTTTTTCCCACAATACGCTTCTTTAACAATTAGTTTGTCTATATCGTATTGATTATTATTTTCAGCATTAGCAACCGCTGAAGAAACTGTTTTTCTTATTTCTCTAGTAATTCTTTTGGCTGAAAATTGTAGCTCTCTAATAGCAACATCAACTTTTTTTCCAACAATGGCCTTAAGTATTGGATTAAGTTTTCTAACACTAGATCTAATATTATTGTTTACAGATCTAACTGTGTCTACTTTAGTTCTATTAATTTTCTTTTTTTTATTCATAATTATTTTTTCTTCTCAGCTGGTTTGCCTTTTTTTTCAGCTGGCGTATGTCCAAAGAATGTTCTAGTTGGTGAAAATTCACCTAATTTATGACCCACCATATCTTCAGATACAGTAACTGGAATGAATTTTTTGCCATTATAAATCAAAAAACTAACCCCTATAAACTCAGGAATAATTGTTGATTTTCTTGACCAAGTTTTGATAGGCATTTTTTTTGGATCTAATTTTTGTTTTTCAACTTTTTTAATCAAGCTTTCTTCAACAAAAGGTCCTTTCCACACTGATCTAGCCATTATTTTTTAGAATCCTTCCTGTTATTTCTTCTTCTAACTATAAATTTATCTGTACTCTTATTATCTCTAGTTTTTAATCCTTTTGCCGATTGACCTGTAGGAGATACTGGATGTCTTCCACCTGCAGTTTTACCTTCACCACCTCCATGTGGGTGATCAACAGGATTCATCACAACTCCTCTAGTGTGAGGTCTTCTACCAAGCCATCTTGATCTTCCAGCTTTACCAATCTTAATGTTTTTTTGATCTGGGTTTGAAAGCACACCGATTGTTGCCATGCATCTTGAATCAATTTTTCTAACTTCTCCAGAGGTCATTTTAATTAATGAGTAATTCCCATCTAATCCACTAATTGTAACTGATGTACCTGCTGATCTGGCTATTTTTCCACCTGCTCCAGGTTTTAACTCTACATTGTGAATATTAATACCAACAGGAATATCTCTAAGTGGCATGCAGTTTCCAACTTTAATTTCTTTTTCTGATCCATTTTCAACTTTATCACCTACATTAATTTTTTGAGGAGCTAAGTAGTAAAAATGCTGTCCATCATCAAACTTAACTAACATGATGTAGCAAGATCGATTTGGATCATATTCAATTCTTTCAACAGTACCTGGCATGTCAATTTTTTTCCTATAGAAATCAACTAGTCTATACATTTGCTTATGTCCACCACCCGACATGTTACGAGAAGTTATGTGTCCATTATTATTTCTTCCACGCATTGAGTTTTTTGGCTCAACTAAAGCTTTAAACGGTTTGCCCTTCCAAAGACCAGCTCTATCAACTAAGATAGTTCCTCTTGTTGATTTTGTATAGGGTTTGAAAGTTTTTAATGCCATTTTTAAATTCCAGATGTTAGATCAATACTTTGACCTTTTTTAAGTGTTACTATTGCTTTTTTATAACCTTGGACATTAACTTTTTTGCCTCTAGTTACTTTTGTTCGATTTTGTTTATTAATAATATTTATTTTCGTAACATTAACTTTAAAAATCTTTTCTATATTTTTCTTTAAGTTAGTTTTATTAGCAGCTCTTGGCACCTTAAAAACAATTTTATTTTGTTCAGATAAGTTAGTACTTTTTTCAGTAACCATTGGTGATAGAATTTTGTCGTATAAATGTATTTTATCCATATTAAGAATATCTCTTTTCTAGTTCTTTAATTGAACTTTCTGTAAAAACTATTTTTTTAAATTTTACAATATCAAATGCACTAAAATGATTAATGTCCGTAACTTTAACGTTTGGAATATTTCTAGCTGACTTTTCAATTTTTTCTTTAGATGATTTATCTAAAATAATTAATGAATTTGTAATTTCAAATTTTTTGATAATTGAATGCATTTCTTTAGTTTTTTTAATTTCATTTCCAAAATCAACAAAAATTATCAAATTATTAAGTTTGTTCTTCTCAGTAATTAATGAGGCTATACTTAGTTTTTTTTCACTTTTATTTAATTTTCTTTTTTTGTAAGCTAATTCACCTTTAGGTCCATGCGCAACACCACCACCAACAAAAATAGGTGCTTTTCTACTTGCGTGTCTTGCTCCACCAGTACCTTTTTGAGCATATATTTTTGATGTTGATCCTTTAATTTCATTTTGTTGTTTTGTTTTTGCATGTCTGCCTTTGTAATTAGCATTAGTTTTAAATAATACGTTATCAACTAATCTTTTGTTAATTTTAGCTGAGAAAATCTTATCTAAAACTTCAATTGAATCTTTTTTTCCGTCTAAATTTAATTTATCAATTTTCATTATTTTTTCTTTTTATCTGGTGTTTTTTTAGCTTCTTCTGCAGCAGCAATTTTTTCATTGATAGTCATTTTGTTTATAACTTTTACTGACTTTTTAACTAAGATTTCAGTATTTTTTGAACCTGGGATAGATCCCTTTAAATACAATAATTCGTTTTCAATGTCTGTCTTAATAATTTCTAAATTTTGCATAGTTCTAACTCTGTCACCCATATGACCAGCCATTTTTTTACCCTTAAAAACTTTACCAGGATCTTGTCTTTGTCCAGTAGATCCATGAGATCTGTGTGATACAGAAACACCGTGTGTAGCTCTTAATCCACCAAAGTTGTGTCTCTTCATAGCACCAGCAAAACCTTTACCAATAGTTTTTGATGTTGTGTCCACGAATTTAAC
>Ga0222652_1000886_pt1 | contig 10498 bp, 10 predicted proteins | sample AntAcemetagen371_FD_179803 | JGI IMG/M metagenome (GOLD analysis project Ga0222652, IMG submission 179803) | Saline water microbial communities from Ace Lake, Antarctica - #371 | ecosystem: Environmental > Aquatic > Non-marine Saline and Alkaline > Saline | place: Antarctica: Ace Lake... | reverse complement strand
CCTTGAGAGTGGTGCGCTTTACGGTGACGTTTTAAATTATAACGATACTAAGATTGGCGTTGAATACTTCATTAAGAAAATAGGAAGAGGTAAATGTTACTCAGGTGGTAAACCTCGTCAAACAATAAGAGACTTCATGGAGTATAAGAATATTATTCTACCTAAGATACAATTTAAAACAGAGCAATTTAATTCTGTTCATTCTTGGTTCATGCAACAATCAATTTATATGTCAGGAAAGGATCGTGCGAAGTTACAAGTAGACTTAGCAGGTTTAGAATTTCACTTCGGAGTCGGAGGAATCCATGCTTCAGCAGATAATAAAATCTTCCATAGTGACGATGACTATCAAATTATTGATGTGGACGTTACCTCAATGTATCCTTCTGTTGCCATTGCTAATCGCTTCGCACCTGAACACCTTGGAGAGACGTTCGTTCAAGTTTATCAAGAAGTATTAACCAGTAGGCAGAATTATGCTAAGGGTACTTCAGAAAATGCTGTACTAAAACTTGCAGCTAACGGTGTTTATGGTAACTCGAATAATCCTTACTCTCCATTTTACGATCCTAAATATATGTTACAAGTTACGTTGAATGGTCAGCTACAATTATTACAACTTGTAGAGATGATGGACCTCATACCTGACTGTGAATTGATCCAAGCTAATACGGATGGTATCACTCTTAGAGTCCTTAAAAAGAATATGCCTCTACTTAAGATGTGGTGCAAGGTATGGGAAGAAATGACAGGGTTAAACCTTGAAGATGTTCTCTATAGTCGTATGTGGATCAGAGATGTGAACAATTATATTGCTGAGACTATGGACGGTAAGCTTAAATCTAAGGGTGCTTACAACTTCCCTAAGAGCGATAAGGACTATACTGGATGGTGGAACAAGGATTATTCTAACTTAGCAGCTAAGAAAGCCTGTGAGAAGGTCTTAACTGATTCTTGGTCTACTGAAATAGCTTTACGACTCTGCACTAATCCGTTTGATTTTATGATGAGATATAAAGCCACTGGTAAGTCTCAACTATTTATTGATAATGTTAAGCAACTCAAAACAGTTAGGTACTATGTATCTACTGCAGGTGGAAAGATGACCAAGGTAGCTCCTCCTAAAGGTGAGAAAGGTCAGTACAAACGTAAGAACAAATTAAAAGATGAATACTTTAATAAGATAATGAAAGAGATTGGTAATAACGTATGGGATGAGAGAATCCATTCAAAGAATAAAAGTAAGTATGAAACTGTAGTCACTTCTGTTCAAGCAGGATGGCTTGTTAAACAATGTAACGTTGCTACAGATTTTAATTGGAACGATGTAGATTGGAATTATTATATAGAAACAACTAAGAAACTTATCATAGGAAGTAAATAATGAAAGAGTTCAGTGAAAGAGAGAACAAGATCATCAAAGTTATTAAAGCTAACGATGGTATAAATGTTAAAGAGATAGTTAAAAAGATATTCAAGAAGGATGAGTTGTTAGATGCAGAGAACGCAATTTATAATAGTCTCACTAGAATAGAGAAGAAGTGTAAGAAGTATAAACTGAAATGGACACTCTTAAGAAGTAGAGCAGAAGGTCCACTAACTTTAAGGATTAAGTAATGGAGTTATCAATAGCAGCACATAACATTGAAGTTAAACTAGTAACTATTAGAAAGCATATTCAATATGCGATTGATGATTCAGATCATTACTCTGAAGTTAGAAGTATATTAGAAAAGCTTTTAAACCGTATGGACATTGGAACTGATGTTACAGATTCTATCGTACCTAACAGAATATCAGGTGACTTATCATTAGTTGAAGAGTTAAATTGTTTAAATAATATAACACTTACCAAGGGGAATAATTATGTCTGAGAACAGAATTAACATTGAACAAGCTGATAACGGTTGGACAGTTACAGTTTATAAAGAGAATGATAAGAAGGGTGAAGAGATGATGTATCAAGAACCTGAGAGATTAGTGGCAACGAGTAAAGAAGAAGTAATGAAAATAGTTGAAGATAATATTTAAGATAAATTGGAGGAGCGATTAAACTCCTCCAATTGTTTATAACTTACCGCAGAGTTTGTTTGCCAAATCTGAAGCATCACCTGAAAATCCTTCTAATGAACATCCATCCTTGGACCATGATTCTGGTAACTCTTTATTTCCTAAATCAATTAATTCAGCAATCACTGGACCTACAGATAGTAAACACAATGTTCCACCAATTGATTTAAAACCTTCACTCTTAACCTTAAGCATTTTGTTAAGTTGTTTTTCTACGTCAGCATAAACAGCATCACCAGTTTCACAACTTAAATGTTTAACTGATAATTCTTTAGCAATAGTAGAAGCTTTCTTAACTACAGGCTTCTTGGCACTTTCAAATAGTGAACAAGATGCGACTAACATTAAACAAACCATTAAAATAAAACCTTTCATTACTGAACTCCTTTGTTCAAAATAACATTGTTAAAAATATTGTTATCGTGAAGACATTGTACGTCTCCCCACTTGCAAAATAACATTTTAGTTCTGCACTCTCTTTTCTCGTTACCAAGAATAGTCTTTCTAAATTTACACTCTTGAGCAGGATAACAAACTCCTGTCCCATGGAGAGCTCCACCATGTAACTCTTTATTACAGAAATGCCACACCTCTTTAGACTGAGCAACACCTGTACGCTTGTACGGTCCCCACTCACCTGATATAGAACTGCACGAAGTTAACAACAATGTTACAATCATAATAAGCTTAAGCATTTTGCGTCTCCTTCTTTTCAAGTTCCATATCGAACTCAGTTTTGTAAGCTACTAAGAAAGTTGATAGAGCTTCTTTAGCAAGTCCTAACTTGTCACCGTTGTAATCAGGAAAACGTGCGTTCTCTTGCTTCTTAACTTCAGTGTCTAACTCTCTTAACTCTTTAGAGAAATGTCTACGTCTCTCATCAGAGAAGATGTGCATCCCACCTAATAGTAATTCTAAGATTATCTTAGTCATTACTTCTTACCTAACTTCTTACTAGTGAAGAATCTAAGAATACCGAAAACTAAACCTACAATAGTTGTAGCTATTTCAGGATTCTCTTTAGCTAATTCCATAAGCTCAGGACTTAATGGTAATAACAATGTTATTAACGAAGTCCATAATGTTTTAGATGTTAAGTAGCTTTTGTTCATAGTCTCCTCCTTGGAGTGTTTAATTTGTAAAAACATCTTTGCATATTTCTCTTGCATTAGCCATTTTGTCCTTGATCGCATAACCGCATACAATGATTCCAATAGCTTTGATAGTTCTATCAACTCGAATATTGTGTTCTTTAATGTTCTTTACTTCTGCTTTAATATTTTGAAAATCCCAGACTCCACCAAGGAAAGCTAAAATTGCAATCCCTGTTAGAGTTGTAACTACTGAGTTCCAATTAATCTTCATAGTAATCACCTTTAATTAGTTTTTCTTACCTGTACAAAATACAGTAAACGGTCCTGCATCACTAGTCCTATCTATTGTAACTGAAGTTGTAGTATCTAAAGTAACTGTTGCGATCTCTCCTGCAGTAGTAGGATTAGCCCAACATTTAGGATCAGCTTTCCAATATGATGTACTAAATGTACACACTGAAGGATCAGCGTTAGTACAGGAAGTAATGAAATTGTTATCGTTTTCAGTAAGTACTTCAGTCGCACTAACGTTTACACTAGGTGTGAGTATTGGAATCATACTTAAGAAATAATCTTCACCTGATAACTCATTAGTAGGGATAAGTATTGTAGAGAAGGTAATACTCTCAGTAGAGCCGAAGATGGTTGAACCATTTTGAGCAGTTTTATATCCTGCATCATCCTGAGAAGCATTTATGAAAGCGTCACCACCTGTAATAGTAGCTCTAATATCTGTACTTGTAGAAGTGTTTCTATGAAATTCACCTATAACTGTTGCAATAGTGAAAGCCGAGTTAACAGTAAGTTGAGTACCATCAATACTTGGTAGACCTAGCTGAACCTCTGAAGCGGCTACTGTACCAGAATCAAAGTTACCTGCTATCATTACTCCATCACCAATTACTTTATAAAAGTATTGAGTAGAAGTCTCAGTTCCGAAACCTTGAGTAGTAGGAGTATAAGCTGTCCATCCTGTCATATTACTCTTGGTAGGAGTAACCACGTTAGACTCTGTAGTTTTGTAATCGGCTCCTGTATTTGAACACTGTAGTGTTTTCGAGTAAGAGTTACTCGCACTACCACCTACATCTGTAAAACATTTTATATTAAGTCCTGTAGCTGTTACATCATAAGCTATACAGAAAGCTGAAGCATCTTGAGTATGTTCAGCAGTACAGTGAGGAGGTTCAGTAAATTTACCAGTTACAAAAGTACATACAGAAGGGTGGGCATTAGTACAATTACCGTTTATAAAATCTTCATTCTCATCAGAGACTACACCACCACTTGTTAATCTAGCTCTGAAATCATTACTTGTAGCGAGGTTAACGTACAAGTAAGGAGTATCAGTAAACTGAACACCATCAATATGAATTGTTTCAGTTATTGTAGCATCAGATTTAAACTTGATTCCACAAGTACCTCCACCTGTATTCTCGGCAAGAACTTTCTGATAACCAAGAATAGCTGTTGATGTTGAAGAGGTGTAAAGTGAAGTACAATTTAAATCAGTTGTTCCATCGAACCCACATATTTCTAACTCTGATGAAGGAGTAGCACTTACATAAGCTGAGAAACCTAAAGGAATACCATCGTAATCAGAGCAATCAAAAGTCTGATACATTTCAAAAGCTGAAGCACTAACAGCTAATTCTAAAGCTTGCTCACCTTCTGAAGGAACTATCGTAGTAAGCTCTGCTGATGCAGTACCACTTGTAATAGTCCATCCATTATCAATATCTGAATCTTCAAAGCTAGGATTAGTGAATACATCTCTTGGCTCGAAGTGACTTACTCTTCTTTTTATTCCTGCATCATTAGTAACTTTTAAAACTTCACTATCATTATGTATCGAAATCTCTCCACTCGGAGGAGTTGCTGCAGTTTCTTCATCCGATAATTCTAAAGGTAAACCAAATTGAACCTCTGTAGTGGTAAGTATTATGTTACCTGTACCACCTGCTGAGAAAGCTAAAGTGTCACTACCATTTCTATACATTCCTGTATTTCTATCGTTGTCAAATGTATAGCCAGGCGAAGTTGAAAGGCCATCCACTCCTGATCTAAAGCCATAAATCCCTGAACCTGAAGAAGTTAAACCACTAGTTCCAAATGTCCATACATTATCAGCACCTGCTCTAATAGTAACTGTAGAGTTGTCACCTGTACCTGCGAAAACTATTCCTATGTTACTATCTCCACCTATCGGAGCAAGATTAAATCCGTCAGCATTAGTAGCGAAAACTTTACCTCTTAAATGTCCATTACTGTCCACTTCAAGTACGTTAGTTCCATCGTGCGTTTCAACTTCTAAAAAGTTAGCAGTTTGATTAGCTCCTCTAATTGTAAAAGGAATTACTGAAGCATCACTTCCTGAAACATAAACAGAAGTTATCCCTGTAAGTGCATCAAGGTCACTAAGAAGTACTGAGCTGTCTTGAAGAGTATCACCTGCTGTTCCATTCCATCTTGGTAATGTGTTGTCTGTAGACGATCCTCCTGATCCTACTCCTGCACCTGCAGGAGATGCCCACGTAGGTACTCCACTCGCTAGAGTTAATACCTGAGCATCAGTACCTATCGCTAATCGTCCTGTAGTACTTCCACTCGTAGCATATAAAATATCACCAGTAGTAGTTAAAGGGTTAGTCATCAAACTACTTAAATCTTGATTACCTGTATTAGTTCCTGATGTATTCCCAAGAATAACAAGAGCTGCATCGGTTAAAGCATTAGTGTCAGCATTAGCTTCGTAGTTTGTTTTAATTTGAGCGTTAGATAGATCACCTGTATTAGTTCCTGATGTAGCATTAAGTGTTGTGACGAAAGCATCAGTAAGAGCATTTGTATCGGCATTATTTTCATAAGCTGTTTTCACCTGAGCATCAGTTAAGAAAGGGCTTAACTCTGACCATTCATTATTAGTAAGGTCAGTAGCGAAAGTTCCTGCTGTATGATTTGTAAGAGCTACATATATTTTATCATCGGTAAAGATAACATCATCAATAGAGTAACCTGTAGAAGTTACCCACTCAGCTATGCCACCTCCACCACCACCTGAACCTACTGCAGTCCATGATGATCCGTTGTAAATATTAAGAGCATTAGTTGTAGAGTTATAAACACAGTCTCCACTTACAGGAGAACCTACTGCATCTCTTTGAGTAGTTGTTTGAGTAGGGCAAGGAATTGAAGGTTCAGTCGTACTTACTACTGAGAACTTATTGTTAAAAGTTTTAGTACCTGAGACAGCTTGATTACTTGTTAAGTCTACAAAGTTCTGAGTCGTACTACCTGTACCACCGTTAGCTACTGGTAAGATACCATTAACGTTTGTAGTTAAGTTAGTATGAGCTGTAGCTGAAGTTCCTGTACCACCATTAAGTACTGGTAAAACCAATGTAACATCACTAGTAAGGTCAATGAGTCCAGAGGTTATTTCCTTGGAAGCTCCGAACTTTAAAGGTTGATTAGCAGTTATCGAAGGACTAGTGATTATGACACTATTACCACTAGCAGGTTCTAAATATAAATCTTCAAGCGACTTAATGACTCTAGCGTTACCAAGAGTACAAAAGGTTATTACTACTAAGAGTAGTAAATTAAATAATGTTTTCATATTAAAAAGCTCCTGTAGATTTAACAAGAAATCTAAGTTTAGTTGCATTGTAGACAAAAGTGATAACGTTAGGAAATTTAACTTCTATTCCACCGTTACCTTGCATACCGTAGTTAGCATTATTTTCTAACAGAGTTAAAAAGTCTGTTGCGCTATCCGCTTCAACTACAATCTCCATACCGTCTTGAAAAAGTGCAGCGTTACTTCCAAAAGGTGTACTTGAAATTGCAACGTTACCACCATCAGATTGAACTCTAACGTGCTGTCTGTTTAAAAGAGTAATCACAATTGGTTCACCTGAAGATAAAGTTTGAAGTGCTGTAGGAGCGTAAGCAGCATTTTGAGCAGTTATCACAGCAGCCGTTGCAGCAGCAGCAGCATCAGCGACAAGAGTACTAATCGAAGCAATGGTAGGACCGAATTGAAGTCCTGTACCTGCTGCGTTTATAGCGATAACTTTATCAGCACCTGTAACTGCAGCATCTATTGGAAGTTGAGCATTGAAAGCTGTTTCATTGTCAGCATCATGAAGTCTAATTGACGACAGTGATAAGAAACTTAATCTCTGTACAGTACCAAGAATCCAATCAAGAGCATTTTCAAAACGCTTTAAAGTAAAGCTAGTCTTGTTACGAAACTCAAAAGGTTGAGTAGGAGCATCGTTAGCTAAGAGTAAATGTATTTTATATAATGCAGTTAAGTTTCCTGTTAGTGTTACAGTACCGCCACCATTTGCATTAAATGCAATAGATGAAACTAAAGCTGCTGCAGTTCCATAACCTCGCTGAATCTCAAGACCTGCATTATCTAAGATAACAATTAGTAATTGAGACGTAGCTTCAATCTTGAAATCAAAAGTGTATGTTGAACGTATACCGTTACCAGTGTAGCTTTCTTTAGGTGCATAAGTAGAACGTGACATGTTGTATATCCTTGTTTAATTAATTATTGACATTTTTAACCTGTTTAGCAATGAAATCTTTAACTTGCTTAACTGTCTTAAAACCTTTAAATAGACCCATATCTGACACTATACCTTCTAACTTGTCAGAGTCCTTCGCAAATAGTATAGCAGTAAAATCATCAGCTCCGAACCTGTGAGTACCGTATAAATTGTCTGTAGTAGTCTCCATACCGAAAGCGTTAAGAGTCCTAGCGTTTTGCTCAAGACTCCATTCCATTGCTTTAACTTGCTCAGAATCATCTTTAGAAATTCTACCTTCTTCACTTAATTCTAAGTCTTCAGCTTCTTCAGAAATCTCTTCCCACCTTGCTTCAGTAAATTGAAATACTCCTGCAGCACCTGTATCAGGGTTTACATCTTGCCAAGAGTTAAGCTTTAAACTTTCAATAGTATTCTCAGGAACTAAACCTTGAACATCTTGCGGAGCTATTTGCCCTTGGTATTCTTTCAACGCTTCAATTTCTTCAGCCTTTGAAGGATCACCTTCGTTCTTTAAAATATATTCTATAATAGCTTCAGAAGTTCTACTCATTTGATCAGATATAAGTTCAACAGGATCAACACCTGTCTCATCAGAGATGAACTCATAATAGTCTCTAATCTTTTTAGTAGGTATACCTGTTACAGCACTTCCTGTATTGTAGAAACCTTTCTCTCTACTATCAGAAGTCTCACCTTCAGTTACATAATCGTAAACCGCAAGACCTCCCATAGTAACATCAGTCAATGCTCTACCTAACCAAGTGTTAACATCTTTTCTACTTGAATAACTTTGAGCTGCGAATTGAATATCTCTTACTACAGGTATTGAACCTGTGAAGACACTAGCAGGACCTAAAGCTGCAGAGAGTGCGAAACTTTTAACATCATCAAAGTCTCTAATGTCTAAAAACTCTGTAACGATGTTTTCTTCTTCCTGATATAGAAGATCAACATACAATTTATTAAGAGTATAAACTAAATATAGATTACCTGCATCTCTCATAGCTGATTTATAATCTCCTTGAGATGTTGCGTTTCTAATCTTTCTACCTTGAGATAACCCAGTATTTAATTGTGATCTAACATCGGTGTAGAACCTAGTGAACATTCTCATTTGTGTAATCTTTTCTACAGCAGACTTATCAATAGTGGCACTTGTAGTTAATGCTAAATCTGATAACTGTTTAACATATTTTTTAGCAGCTACATCAATGTCGGCTTGAGACATTGAAGCTAACGTAGCGTTATCGAAATTTTTAACATCTCCATTAATAAATTGAGCATGAGCCGCAAGAGAAGTAGCAGCTTTTAAATGTAGATCGAAGGTACTTAATCCAATCATCATCTTCTCAACATACTTCTTTCTAAAATTCTTAAGTTCTCTCAATTTAGGAGGTAAGTTAGTAGTAACGTCAAGATGATCGAAAGTAGATGAGGTAAGAGTATCATCTATTCCATCTCTGTTAGTTTTTAGATCGTTATTAACTTCGATAGCTCTATTGAAATATTCACTATTATATTTACCAGTTAATAATTGTTGTATTGCTACACCTACAGCCTTAGCTAAATATCTTTTACCTTTAGGACCCATTCTAAGTGCTGCAGTACCAAGGGAAAGGGGTTGCATAGCTACAGATTTTAAGTTTCCACCTAGTGCGTTTACTGCGAAGTTCTGCTCAAAAGCTTTAAACATATCATTAATAAATTTAGTCTCTGCTCCGAATACACCATTATTATCAGTATTATCAGCCTTCCCTACAGTTTCAATAACAGCACTTACAGCAGTGTTATATTTTGCTTCACCTACTGTATCTATTATTGCCATTTTATAAGTCTTATCTTTTAATATTTTAAGAGTATCTAATCCTGCTTCACGATACGCAACATCGTGAACATGTTCTTCAAAGGATTGGAGAATCTTTCTGAAGTCTGTGTCTAGTTGACTATTCGACCCCTTACGTTGAATTAATCTACCTTGATCAGTTTGTTCAGCCGCTCTCATTTGAGCGATTATTCTACCGTCAGTCTCTCCGAAAAATGCAGCAGACTTCTCACCCATTATTTCTTGGAATTGTTTAATCCTTTGCTCAGTAGTATTGTTTAAATAATTGTTAGGTATATACCCACCTTCATAAACTTTACCTTTGAAAGTAAATGGTACACCTACAATCATTGTAGGCTCAACACCTGTACTTCTAAGATGTAAGTCCTTAGCTTCGCTCTCAAAGCTTTTAAATATGTTAGCGAAGTTCTGAACTAATAAAGCATCTTTATCATTTAGGCTTGATTCTAAGGCTTGCATGATAGTTGCACTAGATAATGTGTCACCAGTAATAGAGTGTTTGAAATTCTCCATCCTGTTAAGTGCATCAGGATCACCCATGTAAGCTAAGAGTGTCCATAAATCAGACTTAGCCATCTTACCATTACCTAGTGCCTTGTACCCTTTAAACTCTTCGATAGTTACGGTCTCATTGAAAGCCGCTTTGAAATCTTTATCACCATATTGTTCACCGATAGCTTTTATCTGATCCACTATGCCGCTTAATCTTTCTCTTTTAAATGTTTCACTCTCAACCATTCTATTTACTACAGTGTCATAGTGAACTCCATTTAAAGCTTCTTGATCTAATTCAGTGAATATGTTTTTAAAGTTAGTAAATGAAGCACCGCCAAGAGACAACTTTTCTCCTACCCACTGTCTTAAACCTTTAGAGTTAGGATTATCAACATCTTCAGCCGTCTTACTGGAGTCGTGCCTAGGATGAT
>Ga0222652_1000881_pt1 | contig 10530 bp, 10 predicted proteins | sample AntAcemetagen371_FD_179803 | JGI IMG/M metagenome (GOLD analysis project Ga0222652, IMG submission 179803) | Saline water microbial communities from Ace Lake, Antarctica - #371 | ecosystem: Environmental > Aquatic > Non-marine Saline and Alkaline > Saline | place: Antarctica: Ace Lake... | reverse complement strand
TCAACCTTGATCGATCGCGCTTCAACTGACTCCACCGCATAAAGATCGGCAACCGGCGAAACAATCACTACCTCGCCGATACCCACTCCAGGCGCACCTGCCAGACCATGAAACTCAAACTCTCCGTCCGTGCCTGCCATTGGCCGAATCAGCTGAACCAGATCGCCCGTGGATTCGGCATGGGCAATGGTGCCGGAAAGCTGTGCCGAGAGCGTAATCAGGAAGGCTTCTTCACCCTCATCAAAACGACGCTGATCAACCTGCTGCACAACCAGCACTCCAAGCACGTGCCGATGATGGATAATAGGCACGCCAAGAAAAGAACTGTAACGTTCTTCTCCAGTTTCCGGGATGTATTGATAGTTCGGGTGGGCGTCGGCTCTTTCCAGATTAATTGGCTCTTCCCTGCTGACGACCATGCCAACCAGGCCTTCTTTGGAGCCGAGAAAAACGTTGCCAACCGCTTCCTGATTAAGACCGCGAGTCGCCATCAACAGGTATCGATCAAGCAACTGGTCATGCAGATAAATTGAGCAAACACTAACATTTAGCGAGCTTTTTACGCTGCTGACAATGACCTCCAAAACTTCACTGAGATCGCCAGCAGCGCTAACGCGCTGAACTATTCGCCTAAGTTCTTCTAACATCAGTTAGCCCAAATTTTGCGATTTTCGGCTTTTATGTTGCCTCAGTCCGCGGGAATGTTCAGGGTACCGCTTTTTGGCAACAAGCAACGAATGGGCCGGGGCCAGTTCGCGCAATGCCCGGCGGTACACTTCCTGTTTAAAGCTGACAACATCGACAGTGGGGTACCAGTAACTTACCCAGCGCCAATCTATAAACTCGGCTTTATCGCCGCAATCAAACCTGATCTCTCCCGGCGCGCAATTCAACTGCATCAAAAACCAGCGCTGCTTCTGGCCGATACATCTTGGTTTCTGCCGCTTGCGTATAAGGTGTTCTGGTATGCGGTAACTGAGCCATCCTCGAGTCTGTGAAACCAATTTAACCTGATGTGATTCCAGGCCTACTTCCTCGTACAACTCACGAAAGGCAGCATCCTCAGGAGATTCTCCCTGATTTACCCCGCCCTGCGGAAACTGCCAGGAGTTGCCCGCCTGAACCCGTTTTGCCCAGAGCACATCGCCCACGCCATTGGCGATAACTATACCTACGTTGGCTCTAAAGCCTTCTGTATCTATCAAAGCTGTTTCAACCAGGCTACGCGCAGCGCGCGTTCCCGATCACCTCTAGTAGTTATTCTTCTATTTCAGCAGCGTAGCCTTCTGCATCAAGCGTATCTTCCAGCTCAGCAATATCATCCGGCCTGATTCGAAAAAACCAGCCATCTACATATGGCCCTTCATTGACAAGCTCCGGCTCATCTTCCAGCGCTTCATTTATTTCTATCACTTCACCGCTTACCGGGGCAAAAATATCAGACGCTGCTTTAACGGACTCTACAACTGCACATTCTTCACGGGCACTGATCTGTTCCCCAACTTCAGGTAATTCCACAAATACTACATCACCAAGCTGCTCCTGAGCGTGATCGGTAATACCAATGGTGATTGTGCCGTCAAGATTTTTACGCGCCCACTCATGACTGGGAAGATAACGCAAATCTTCAGGTATTTCGCTCATATTGAACTCTCTTAACTTTTTATTACGAGACTAAAGGCGCATCCCAAAGACACACCTGCTCCACAGTTGCATAGGATACTGACACCCGACCCTAAACCAGATCAACAATTTTTTTAGGCTAAATTGTGTTCTTGCTCCGACACACCAAACCACTGTGGCACAATAGTCTTTAACCCTTGGATTCGCGGCTAAATGAATCTTTTTGCGCACCCACTCTGGCCTTCCAATCTGCCATACCATCCCATCATAGGGCCTTATTGGCGGTTGCTGCGCCTGGAAAAACCGGTTGGCAGCCTGTTAATCCTCTGGCCTACGCTGGCCAGCCTGTGGATCGCGGGCCAGGGTCGACCGGAAGTTGGCCTGATCATTATTTTTACCCTGGGCACTTTTTTTATGCGATCAGCCGGGTGCGCTATCAACGACTATGCTGACCGCGATTTCGACGGCAATGTCACCCGCACCACCCAAAGACCGCTGGCGACCGGAGAGTTAAAACCAAGGCAGGCTGTTTATGCCTTTCTTATTCTCTGTGTCATTAGCTTTGGCCTGGTACTGCTGACAAACCAACTCACGATTTACCTTGCCTTTGTCGGTGCGGCGCTGGCAGCCATTTATCCTTTTATGAAACGGATCACCCACTTGCCACAGGTCTGGCTGGGTCTGGCCATGAACTGGGGAATTGTCATGGCCTACAGTGCCCAGTCCAATACCTTACACCCGGGTATAGCTGTGTTTTATGCCGCAACTATCCTCTGGACAGTCGTGTATGACTGCTTTTACGCCATGGTTGACCGGGAAGACGATCTGGAAATTGGTGTAAAATCCATTGCCATTCTTTTTGGTGAGCACGATCGGCTTTTCTGTGGCATCCTCCAGTTTATGTCTGTCTTTGCCTTCTACCTTGCCGGCCAGCGACTGGAGCTGGGAGGGCTTTACTATCTCTTGACGGTAGGTGGCGTATCCCTTCTGTTTGTTTACCAGCAATATCTCTCCAGAGAGCGGGATCGCACAGGCTGTTTTGCCGCTTTCATGAATAATCGCTGGGTTGCACTATTAATTTTTGTCGGTGTTTTTACCGACACCAGCTTCTAGGCCTGGCCTGTGCAATACCGCTTCCTAGATAGCATCTCCGAAATAGAGGCCTCGAGCTGGAACGCCTTGCTTAAGTGCCAATATCCCTTTGCACAACATCAATACCTAAGTGCGCTGGAATTATCAGGATGTGTTGGCGGTAATAGTGGCTGGACGCCTTGCCATCTGATTGTGGAAGACACTGATGGGCTGGCGGCCGCCTTGCCTCTCTATGAAAAATCCCATTCTTACGGCGAGTATGTGTTTGATTGGGCCTGGGGCGATGCTTTTCACCACCATGGCCGGCCCTACTTTCCCAAACTGGTCAGCGCCATTCCTTTCACCCCGGTTACCGGCCCAAGATTGCTGGTGCGCAAGGACATTCACCTCCAGGAAATACTGCCTCGCATTTATCAAACCATTGCGCATTTAAGCAAGGAACAGGGCTATTCCAGCTGGCATCTGTTATTTCCGGATGATTCTTTGCGGGACGCAATAGATAGCGTTGACGGTCTTATGCGTCGTGAAGCTGTGCAGTTTCACTGGATGAACCAGCATACCGCATCAGGCGACTCCTATCGGGATTTCGATCATTTTCTACAGGGGTTTCGCTCTGCAAAGCGCAAACAAATTCGCCGGGAGCGCCGCAGGGTTGAAGAGCAGGGACTCAAACTGGAAAGGCGGACGGGCTCTGATATACGCGACTCTGACTGGCAGGCATTCTACGCCTGTTACCAGGCAACCTACCTTAAGCGCAGTGGCCACTCAGGCTATTTGAATCTGGGATTTTTTCAGCACATTGCGCAAACACTCAACCACCACTGCATGCTGGTAACGGCCAGGCTCAATGACAACCCGGTGGCCTCATCGCTTTTTTTCTTTGACGAACAGCGACTCTACGGCCGTTACTGGGGGGCTTTGGCCAACTTCGACTGCCTGCACTTTGAAGCCTGTTATTATCAGGGTATCGAATTCGCCATAGAGCGCGGAATCCAGCGATTTGATCCCGGCACCCAGGGTGAACACAAACTGGTTCGAGGCTTTGAACCTATCAAGACTTATTCGTACCACTGGATTGCTGACCCTGAATTTTCTGCGGCAATCGACAGTTTTCTGGTCAGGGAACGACAACATAATGGCCGTTATCAGGAAGTTGCTGCTGCCCATTTGCCTTTTCACCGCGCCGAATAGACCCGACCACCTCAAAACATACATAAATCTGGATTAGAATGCCGGTTATGGCTGACAAAAAACCGAATGCCCTGCGCAACTACTTCCTGGCTGAACTCAAATACGTCATCGTATTGATCTTCAGTTGGACCCTGTTCGGGGCATTCTTTGGCTACCCGATTTCCGGCACCCTGTTCGGATTTGCCGTTTATATGATTTGGTCGCTGATTCAGATTTATCGACTCAATGAGTGGATCAAGCACAAGAAAAAAACCAAGGTCCCAGTCGTTCGCGGCATTTATGGCTATTTCCTTGAAGAATCACTGAACCAGAAGCGCGAGCACAAGCACGAAAACAAAAAGCTTAAGGCAGCCATGGCACGTCAACGTGACCTGATGGAGGGCGTGCGCGACGCGGCGATTCTGGTTGATGCCGCTGGCAAAATTCGATGGTTTAACCGTCAGGCCGGGCAAATGCTAGATCTAAAATCCAAAGATCGCGAAAAACCCGTTCTGGAAATAATCCATGACGATGGCTTTGTCGAATATTTCAGCAAAGGCAAGTTTGCCGAGCCGCTATCCTTGCAATTTCCCCCGAATACCAATCAATGGGTTGAAGCCAGTATCACCAAATACAAAAACGGTGATCACATTATTCTGCTGCGCGATATAACCCGGTTACGCAAACTGGAAAGCATGCGCCGCGATTTTATTGCCAATCTCTCTCACGAATTGCGCACACCGCTTACTGTATTGCGTGGTTATCTGGAAACGCTTCAGATGCATCCAGCTACGGATGATTCCCTCAAGCGTATCTTCACCCAAATGGATGAGCAGGGCTTGCGTATGGCTAACCTGGTTCAGGATTTGACGACTCTGTCGCGTCTGGAGAGCCTGGAACAGAATCGCCAGGAAGAGCCCGTCAATATCACCACGCTTATCAAGCGAATCGTAAGAGATGCCGAAGGGCTTGATGCCTATAAGGACCACAAAATCAAAACCGATATTGATGACGACTACTTTCTGATGGGTGTAGAAACTGAACTTCGCAGTGTGTTTGGCAACCTGGTTTTTAACGCCGTTCGCTATACCCCTCCGGGCAGCAAAATCACTATCAGTGTAAGCAAACCCAAGTCCGGACTGCGCGTGGCCGTGGAAGACAATGGCCCCGGCATCGAGCAAAAGCACATCCCGCGTCTGACAGAACGCTTTTACCGGGTCGACAAGAGCCGCAGCAGTGGCACCGGCGGCACCGGCCTGGGGCTCGCCATTGCCAAACACGCACTGGCCAGTCACAAAGGCCGTCTCAGCATCAAATCCAAAGTCGGTGAAGGCTCCAAATTCAGTTGTGTTTTTCCCAGGGATAAGCTCGTCAACCTGTCCAAAGACGAACCTTCACTGCGAATCGTCTCTTGACCTCTGATCATGAAGTTTAGCTATTCTTTTGCCGAGCTCGGCTCGGCTTATTCACAATCTATCCAACTGAGCCCGCTTCAGGACCCGGTTCTGGCCTCATGGAATCCGCAAGCAGCCAAACTGCTTGGCTGGGATTCGGCACCTGAACAAATCGTTGAATTGCTTAACGGCCAGATTCCCCTCGACCAACCACCGGTTGCCTCACTCTACGCCGGGCATCAATTTGGCGTTTGGGTACCTCAACTCGGTGACGGCCGCGCCGCCATACTCGGCGAAATCGGGCATGAAGATGAAAGCTGGGAATTACAACTTAAGGGAAGTGGCCCGACGCCTTTTTCGCGTGGAGGCGATGGCAGGGCTGTTTTACGCTCCAGTATTCGTGAATACCTCTGCAGCGAGGCCATGCATGGTCTGGGCATTCCAACCACCAGGGCACTCTGTCTAATTGATTCCAAAACGCCGATCTATCGGGAAGAAGTCGAATCCGGCGCGTTGATTGTACGCATGGCGCCCACGCATATCCGCTTTGGCAGCTTCGAGGTATTTTCCTCCCGCGGACAGACTGAACAAGTCAGGCAACTGGCCGATTTTGTTATCGAACGGTTTTATCCAGAGTGCCTGAAAGGCGATAAACCCTATCTGTCTTTCTACCAGACGGTGGTTGAGCGAACCGCAGAGATGATCGCCGGCTGGATGGCCCAGGGCTTTGCCCACGGCGTGATGAATACCGACAATATGTCGATTCTGGGACTAACCATCGACTATGGGCCTTTTGGATTTGTGGAAAACTACAACCCCGGCTTTATCTGCAACCACTCCGACCATACGGGCCGTTATGCATTTAACCAGCAGCCCAATATCGCCTCCTGGAATCTGGGCGCGCTGGGCAATGCCTTGCTTTCCCTGCTAAAACTTGAGGACGCACAGGCTGCACTGGATAGTTTTAAAGCGCACTATCTACATGCCTACAAAAAACGCATGTGCCTGAAACTGGGACTGACTGAAGCCACGGAAACCGGCGAAAAACTGACGGAAGATCTGCTGCATCTGATGCACGACGTAGAGGCCGACTACAGCCGGACATTTCGCCTGCTCAGTCGTGAATCTACCTGGGAACAACTGAAAATTATTTTTGGCAACGCCAACCAATTCAACCAATGGCTGGAACGCTATGCCCACCACCGGGCCGAATTCAAAGATGCCGAACAACTGGCTCTCAGCCAGAACCCCAAATATGTGCTGCGCAATTACATGGCCCAGATTGCAATCGACAAGGCACAGAAAGGCGACTATTCTGAGATCGACCGCCAGTTGCGCATTCTGCAAAACCCGTTTGAAGAGCATCCCGACGATAAAGCGTATTTCGCCGAACCACCAGACTGGGCCAGTCGTCTCTCAGTAAGTTGTTCATCCTAATCAGGTCGATAGCTTGCTATCAGTGATAGCAGGCCTGAAAATGGTCATATGAAAGAGCTTCTCCCCAACTTTGTAATCTATTGGCTGTCCAGCTATGCCGTGCTTGCCGGCCTCTATCTGGCCGGGGGCAAGTTCATCAGCTGGTTTAACCATTCGCACTTACAAAACAGTCGCATTCAGGACAAGCAATGCCCCCGTGAGCTCGTCAGGCGCGATATTCAACAAAGTCTGAAATCCCTGTTAGGTATCTCCGGCATGCTTGCACTTGGCCTGGCCATGAGATCAGTTGGTATTGGTGTGGCCGGGGTAGAGCTAAACTGGGCAAGTGGCATCGTCTGGGCAATTATCTCTGTGCTGTTATTTGACACTTGGTTCTACTGGGCGCACCGGGCGATTCATCATCCAAAGCTGTACAAAAAAATTCACCGCTGGCACCACAAGGCCATTACGCCCACTGTCTGGTCAAATAACAGCGATACTTTTCTGGACAATCTGTTCTGTCAGTCTTACTGGCTGGTGGCACCGATACTGCTGCCTGCCCCGACGCTGATTATCTGCCTGCACAAAATTTACGACCAGATCACCGGAATGCTGGGCCACGCGGGTTACGAATACGCCGCTGGCAATATGTCGGCAAGTCCTTCACCCTTAATTGGCACCAGCTTTCACGACCAGCACCACTCGGCGTTTCACTATAATTTCGCCACTCATTTTTCTATTTGGGACCGACTCATGGGCACCCTGCATCCCGAGTATGACAAGCTGATCCTTAGCTACCCAGAGCCAGAGGGGAACAAAAAAGTGGCCAAAACGGGAGACTCGGGTGAATAGCTACTTTCGAGGCAAAACTGTTTTAATAACAGGCGCATCCAGCGGCATAGGCGCGGCGCTGGCCCGATCCCTGGCCGACAAAAATGCTAATCTGATTTTGCTGGCCCGCAAGGCAGAGCCTCTTCAAGCATTGGCTGAAAAGCTGGCGCCCAAGACCCAGGTACAGACAATCAGTCTGGATATCAGCGATGAACTGGCCGTCAACCAACTAGCCAGCCGCATCAACCTGAATGCCATCGACATCCTGATCAACAATGCCGGCATCAATCATTGTGCGCGATTTGAAGATTTGTTCCAGGCGGAGTTCCGCTCAATGCTGGATGTGAACTACCTGGGCCCGGTCTGGATGACCCGGCTATTGCTTCCGGTAATGAGAGAAAATGGTGAAGGCCAGATCGTCAATATCGCTTCCATGGCCGGAGTGCTCGGCCTCGCCGGCTACACCGGCTACGGGGCCAGCAAACACGCGCTGGTTGGTTTCACTGAAGCATTGCGCAACGAGCTCTCCGGCAGCAATATCGACCTAACGCTGGTTCTGCCATCCGATGTGGATACCCCACAGCTGGAACAGGAACAAGCAACCAAGCCTGCAGCAACCCGTGCGTTATCCGGCAAAGTAAAACATCTTTCGGCTGATCAGGCCGCCAGCAAAATTGTGCAGGCCATTGCGAAACGCAAACGAGAGATTGTAGTTTCGCCACTATCCGGGCGGCTTCTGCTCAGGCTATGTCGATTGTTTCCCGGAATCAGTAAAAAAGTAATGGATACCATCACTCGACCACATAACCGTTAAATAGAAAGAGGTTTCAAAATGAACTGGAACACCCCTGGCAAAATACTGGTTTTGCTTTTGGCCATCGGCTTTAGCGCGTTATCCAACGCGGAGACCGTCTGGATAGATGTGCGCACAGCAGCAGAACACAGCGAAGACCATATTGAAGGAGATATTCTTATTCCGCACGAAGAAATCGTTGGGCATGTCAGCGATTTGTTTCCGGATAAATCCACCGAAATTCACCTGTATTGCCGCAGTGGCGGCCGTGCAGATAACGCGCTGGAAGCGCTTGAGGCGGCGGGTTATACCAATGTATCAAATGCCGGTAGCATTATGGATGCGCGCAAGGAAAGAAGCCTTGGTGATTAGCTCCGTACTCAGACAGGTAAAATTGTTTTGCCTAGCGTGAACCTTTGTTCGGGTCTTAATACCTTTCGGTTATCCAGTGCATTGGCAGGTTCTATACAGATCATATTGAGATAGCCCTGGTCATCAAAGTCGGGCATTTTTTTCGCATTCTCAGCCCAGGGGTTCCAGACCACCAGATCGGTATTGCCCAGACTCTCAATTTTCAGGTTTTGACCGCTCTGCGGATCAATTAAATGCACTTTCGCCGGCGGATCAAGAAATATCCGGTCTGTTTCTTCCGAGACAGAAAACTCCCCCTCTTGCACAAAAGTATCAAAATCCCGGACCTTGTCCTTGTAGCTCAATCCCATGAGTTCAGGGATCTGCACCCGGGTGACATCCGAAACCTGAAAATAGGTATGCAGGGCAGCACCCACTTCGACCGTCTCATCACTGGTATTGGTAGTGATCAATTCGATCCCAAGCCCATCGGATAAAACAATTTCTACTTCCAGTGCCAGCCGATTGCTCCATTCCGGATAGGGTGCGTCCGAGACCATTCTTAAGCGGGCGCGGGTAAAGATGTCGGTAGCCTCAAAATCGACCAATTCAAAATCCGCAACTCTGGCAAAACCATGCTGCGCTCGATCAGGCTCTTCGCCCCAATAACCACCAAACCAGGGCCAACAAATGGGAATGCCTCCGCGAATGGATTTGCCCGGCGCAAAGTTGGCCGTTTCGCTGAGCCAGAGCATCTCGGTAATCCCATCGGACTTCCAGGAGGCGACATGTGCGCCCTGAAGATACACCAGCGCGCTGGCGCTATCGAAGGTTAGTTCAATAGCTGGTTGGCCATTGTTTGCTGTGAGTTGCCGTACTGCGCTTTGCATAGCTAATAGTGCCTGGTTATGCCTGTTTTTCATCCATCTCGTCACGAGACAGAATCTTGGCGCGAATAAACTGGCTGTGCGCCAGGTGCAGAAGCTCGGCCAGCTTGCGGATCATGTGCTCTTCATAGCGATCGACCTGTCCATCGGCATAGGCCACCATCCACAATTGCTTGAGTAACTCGAATTTCTGATCATTGTCGTAGTGTTCATTTACGACCGAAGTGAACTGATAGAGGTCATTGGCAGACTGTTGTTTGCTGGTTGCTTCTTGCAGGATGTCTTTGGCTTCGGCATCGGTCAGGCCCAGATTGTGAACCATAAGATCAGTGATCTTTTCCCTTTCCATATCATCCCAATCGTGATCAGCAACCATTACCTCCACCATTAATGCGGCAGCGGCATGCTGAATATCGTGGGTCTCGATTTCTTCCGGTTCGTCCAGTCCGAACCATTCAATCAATTTGGCTTTCATTTTAAATTTCCTGACTACTAGATTTACTGGCCAAAACGGCTACCACCACTTGATAAATACTCGTTTTCTTCGTCTGTATTTTCGCGTCCGAGCACAGGATTGCGATGTGGAAAGCGACCAAAACGATCGATTATTTCAAAATGCTGATCAGCAAAGTCGGCATAATCGACCATAATTTCCTTCCACTCTTCGGGCGCTGCCTCAAACTGTTTCCGGTATTGCCTGATCCCTTCCTGCTGCAACTCGCGCGACTCTACATGCTGGAAAGGCATCAAGGCAAAAGCGCGCTTTGGATAACCAAGCCGATCCAGAAAATTTTGCTTAATAATGGATTGCGTCAGTTTTAATGCTTTTCCATCAGAGGCAAACGCCGCTGCCTGCCCCCGATACAGATTGCGCGGAAACTGGTCGAGTAAAACAATCAGTGCCAGGCAGTTTTCCGGGTCTGACTCCCAGTTGTCAAAACTGCCGTTACGGGCGGCACTGACCAGCTTGCCA
>Ga0222652_1000878_pt1 | contig 10539 bp, 10 predicted proteins | sample AntAcemetagen371_FD_179803 | JGI IMG/M metagenome (GOLD analysis project Ga0222652, IMG submission 179803) | Saline water microbial communities from Ace Lake, Antarctica - #371 | ecosystem: Environmental > Aquatic > Non-marine Saline and Alkaline > Saline | place: Antarctica: Ace Lake... | reverse complement strand
CAGCTGAATAAGCCTTTAGCCTTAATCACAAAAAAAGCCGCTGGAAACAGCGGTTTTTTTTATCTGAAATTTGGGAGGATCACCTTAACCATTCCATCCTGGTAATGGATGTTCGCCTACGCCTGTGCACACCACAGCAGGCTTCACCCCTGCGAGGGCAGGGATCCGTGCATTATCGGATGCCCTCTCCGAGACTGTAGTAAAGCACAGGCTTTGCGGGTATGTCGAAAGATGGAAGCATTCACTCAGAACAGTACCATCTGGATCCCTGCCCTCGCAGGAATGACGCGCGTTTCGGTGTACGCGGGGATGAGGTGGCTTAAAATTTAGAGCCTTTTATCAGCGGTGCATCGACAAGCTAATGCTGGCCTGAAATTGGTTATATAACTTGACGGGCTCTCTGGGCAGCAGCTTTTACCTGCTCGGGCGCGGTACCGCCGATATGATTTCGAGAGGCGACCGAGCCTTCAAGGGTCAAGACCTTGAATACGTCGTCACTAATTTGATCACTGAATTGCTTCAGTTCTTCAAGTGACATTTCCGAAAGATCCTTTTTATGCCTGACCCCATGGGCAACGGCATTGCCGACCACTTCATGGGCATCGCGGAAAGGCATCCCTTTGCGCACAAGATAATCAGCCAGATCGGTGGCGGTGCTAAAGCCGTGTCTGGCGGCAACGTACATGGCCTCTTTATTAGGCACAATCGCCGGTACCATATCGGCAAAGGCGCGCAGGCAGTCATGAACGGTGTCGGCGCTATCAAACAATGGCTCCTTGTCTTCCTGGTTATCCTTGTTGTAGGCCAGTGGCTGGGATTTCATTAAGGTCAACAGGGATATCAGGTTGCCGTAAACACGCCCGGTTTTGCCTCGGACCAGCTCGGGGACATCGGGATTTTTCTTCTGCGGCATAATGCTGGAACCGGTACAAAAACGGTCGGGCAGGTCAATAAACTGAAACTGGGACGAAGTCCAGAGCACCAGCTCTTCACTCATCCTCGACAGGTGCATCAGGCAGGTTGCAGAAAAAGAGCAAAACTCGATGGCAAAGTCCCTGTCGCTGACCGAATCCAGTGAGTTATTGGTAGGCGCATCAAAGCCCAGCAGTTCTGCCGTGACTTCTCGCTGTATTGGGTAGGTTGTGCCTGCCAGGGCCGCAGCGCCCAGCGGTGACTCATTAAGGCGTTTTCGGCAATCTGCCAGCCTGCCTGCATCGCGTTGTAACATTGCATTCCAGGCCAGCAAGTGATGTCCAAAGGTCACCGGCTGGGCTGTTTGCAAATGAGTGAATCCGGGCATAATGGTATCGGCGTTGGCTTCTGCCAGATCAACCAGGCCCGCCTGTAAACGCTTGAGTTCACTGGAAATGACGTCAATTTCGTCCCTGAGCCAGAGTCGCACATCGGTCGCTACCTGGTCGTTTCTGGAGCGACCCGTATGCAGCTTTTTGCCGGCAATACCGATTTTGGCAGTCAGTGCTGCCTCGATGTTCATGTGCACATCTTCCAGCGCTACTGACCACTCAAATTTGCCGGTTTCTATGTCTGACTGAATTTCCTGAAGGCCCTGAACTATGGACTGAAAGTCTTCGTCGTTGAGTACGCCGGCTTTGTTCAGCATGGTCGCGTGCGCGATTGAGCCGCGGATATCCTGCGCATAAAAGCGACGGTCAAAGGATTCCGATGCGGTAAATCGTTGAACAAAGGCGTCGGTCGGTTCCTGGAAACGGCCGCCCCACAGACTTTTATTTTTGTCAGAGTTGTTGTCAGACATGCTTATTCGTTTTGCTACTGTCAATTAAAGGGCGCGCATTATAACCCCGATATAACGACAAGTTTGCATCAGACAGCTTTCTGCAGGCAAATCACTAGGCTATCCTAGGCTAAATGATTAAAAATCATAAAACAAAAGGCGACAGGTCGATGAGAGGCAGATGAGAGGCAAGTGGTAAAATTGACAACAGATACATCAAACCGGTATTGGTTGCCCGATCTCTGCAACCCTTTGGCATTGCTGCGCCTGATACTGCTTGCAGTGCTGATTACCCTTGTGCTCATTGTACTGCGGGAAGGCACAGCCGGGGTTAGCCTCGACAGCCTGGGTGTTCTGTTTCTCTATGCTGTCTGGGTGGTGTTTATCAGTGCCGCAGGTCTGTGTTTTTTACGCAAATTTTTCGGGCGTTTATCGATGCCTGTCAGTTCTACGCTGGTGGTTTTATGGCTGGCGGTGGCGGCGACACTCTGCGCGTCAGCGGGCTATTGGATGCTGCAATATATTCTGCTGGAGCAGCAGATTTCGTTGGTGGATCTTTGGGTTGAGACAACACTTACGTCGGTGATTTTGGGTTCGCTGGTACTAAGATTTCTGTTTGTCCATCATCAACTGCAGATACAGCAAAAGCGATTGATGCAGGCCCAGTTCGATGCGCTGCAAGCGCGTATTCGCCCCCACTTTCTTTTTAACAGCCTGAATTCGATTGCAACGTTGGTGGGTATAGATCCCAGGCGTGCAGAAGATGCCATCCTGAACCTGTCCGATCTTCTCCGGGCTACTCTGGGCGAAGATACTGCGGTAAGTCTCGGCAAGGAACTGGAAACCTGTCGAAAATATCTCGATATTGAGACCTTGCGAATGGGCGACAGGCTGCAAGTGGAAATGGATATTGACCCGAATCTTTATCCATTAAAACTGCCGCCCCTCTGCCTTCAGCCGCTGATGGAAAATGCGGTACTTCACGGATTGCAAAAACGACCCGAGGGTGGGTGTCTGGAAGTAAAAATTGATCGCGACCAGATCGGTACTGTTCGCATTCTTATCGAAAATCCATTGCCCGAAGAATCTGTCGGCGGCTCCAATGGTGCCAATAGCGCATTGGTTAATATTCGCACGCGCCTGGAGAGCTTTTATCCGGACAGCCTAGAGTTTCAGTTTGGCAAGAAAGGCGATATATATCAGGTATTAATTGTTATTGGGAATGCCAATGTCTGAGTCCGTCGGTGTGCTAATTGTTGACGATGAGCCACTGGCACGCGAGCGGCTTGCATCCATGATTGAGCCTATGCCTGGCTATCAGCTTCTTGGCGAAGCTGGAGAAGGTGTCGGCGCCATGGCATTGATTAAATCCTTCCGGCCGGACCTGCTGTTGCTGGATATTGCCATGCCAGGGATGAGCGGTCTGGAGCTGGCCCGACATCTGCAAAAACAGGAAAATCCACCGGCTATTATTTTCTGTACAGCCTATGGTGACTATGGGCTTGAAGCCTTTGATGCAGCCGCCGTGGGCTATTTGTTAAAGCCCGTGCGCCAGGAGCAGTTGCAAGCGGCACTACAAAAAGCATCGCGGCCCAATCGACTACAGATTGGTCAGTTGGAAGATGCTGGCCTTGTCCGCAACCATGGAAAAACCCATTTGAGTACCCGCACACATCGCGGCATTGAGTTACTGGAAATTGGTCGAATTACCCATTTTTATTCCGAAGACAAATATGTTTTTGCCCACCATGAAGGCGGTGAAACCATTCTGGAACAGTCGCTTTCTGCACTTGAGAAAGATCTGGGAGACAGTTTTTTCCGGATTCATCGCAATGCACTTGTGGCCATAGACAAAGTCGAGGCGCTGGAACGCAGTGGCACAATCTTTCGTGTGCGTTTAAAGGGCGCAAAAGAAAAACCCCAGGTCAGCCGCAGGCATTTAAAGGAGCTAAAACAGCTTTTGGCAACTTTATAGACGGTGACCTATTTGATGGCTCCCTTAGTCAGTACAATGCGCACTCTTCTATTTCAAAGCAGGTAGTTTTTTGTGGTCGATATTCGCATCGCGACACGCAATAGTCCGCTGGCACTTTGGCAGGCTGAATTTGTCAAAGCTGAACTGATCAAACTCCATCCCGGTATTCAGGTTGAACTAATCGGTTTTAAAACCCGTGGTGATCAGTTGCTGGATTCGCCCCTGTCAAAAATTGGAGGTAAAGCGCTTTTTGTAAAAGAGCTGGAAGTCGCCATGCTCAATAACGAGGCAGATATCGCGGTGCACTCCATGAAGGATGTACCTATGGAGTTTCCCGAAGGACTTGGGCTTGCAGTGATTTGCGAGCGGGGAGATCCCCGCGATGCATTTGTTTCAAATCACTATTCCAGCCTGGATGAATTACCTGAAGGAGCTGTTTTGGGTACCTCCAGCTTGCGTCGTCAGTGCCAGATTATGGCCCGTCGTCCGGATCTGAAAATCAAAAGCCTGCGAGGGAATGTGCAGACGCGCCTGGGCAAACTCGATGCTGGCGAGTTTGATGCAATCGTTCTGGCAGCCGCCGGTTTGTTGAGGCTTGAAATGCGAGATCGTATTGCCGGGTTTATTGACCCGGTGACCAGCATTCCTGCCGGAGGACAAGGAGCCGTTGGTATTGAGTGCCGTTCAGGTGACGAACAGATCAAGAAGTTGCTCGCGCCACTTGCACACGAAGAGACCACCATTGCGGTGACCGCCGAGCGCGCACTTAACCGGAGGCTACAGGGTGGATGCCAGGTGCCGATTGCCTGTTATGCCACTCTGGATCACGATGTGGTACATATGAATGGCCTTGTGGGGAGTCTGGATGGCAGTCGAATTTTGCGGGTACAGGGGACTGATATGCTGGGAAATGCCGAAGCTCTGGGAATTCGGTTAGCCGAGGAGTTGCTGGATCAGGGTGCCAACGAGATATTAAAAGAAGTCTACGAAGACGAATAAAGCGTAGAAGAATATATGCGTATTTTAGTGACTCGCCCAGAACATCAGGCTACTCAGCTCGTCCATGACCTGCAATCAGCCGGTTACCAGACAGATTGCCTTCCGCTGCTGGATATAGTGCCTATTCAGCTTTCTGAAAAAGAGAAAACCAGAATCCGTGAGATTTTGCAGTCTGCCGACAAGCTTATTGCCGTGAGTGCCAACGCCGCGCGTTTGTCGTTGCCTCTTTTGGCTCAGACTCAAATTTCGCAACCGGTGTTCTGCATAGGCCCATCAACGGCCAGCGTGCTAAGTGAAGAAAGTTACGATGTGCGGCTTCCTGAAGGAAGCTATAACTCTGAATCCCTGTTGAAACTTCCCGAATTTGAATTGGTAAGTGGGCAGATTGTGGCGATTCTCTGTGGGCAAGGAGGACGTGACTATCTTGAAGACAGACTGGCAGGAATGGGTGGCAAAGTGCGTCGCGTTGAACTTTACTCCCGTCAGCCGTTGGAAGTTGAAAAACTGGATATAGAGCATCTGGAAATACCTGATGCCCTGACCGCCATGAGTGGAGATACAGCTGAGGCGCTCGCCAGGGCGCTGGATCTGACTGGTCGTGGGGAATGGAAGTCATTGCCTCTGGTTGTTCCCGGAAACCGTGTATTCACTATTGCAAAAAATCTCGGTTTTGACCGGATTGTCGCAGCAGATAAGCCAACTACTGAGGGGCTCATCGATGTGCTTGGAAAAATGCAGAAAAATGCAGAAAAATGCAGAAAAAGGCAGGTAATTCTTCTGGCAGCGACCCGCAAGCTGTGTAAACTGTTCTGTAGAATGTCAAATTAATTGCTTCTTCAAACCAGTCTGTACTGTCATAGAGCCTGTCAGGAAGGCTATGATAGCGGCCTGCCAAGCATACGGAGAATCGGATGTCGAAAGACAAGCAGAATCCAGAACAAACCAGTGATTCAGTGGGCGATCAGCCATCGGCAGTGATCGAACCGTCCACCAAAGAGCCTGAAACTTCCGGCAAAAACTCCAAAGACAAGCGGAAAGCAGGGGGTTTAGGCCGGGCGATTTTTCTGTTGATCTTGCTTGGTGTCACATTTTCCGGTGGCGGTTATCTCGCCTATTACTATCTCGATGAGCAGTTTAGCCAAATAGCCCAACAGCAAAATGAGCAACTGGCAGAGCTTGCCGACAGTATTGACTCTCTGCAGCAATCTGATCAGGGATTGCTAAACAATCAGAGGAATCTCCAGAGTGCTATTAACTCCGTCGCTACAGATACCGAGAATCAACTTTTAGCACTGTCCAACCGAATTTCCGAATCAGAGGCTGAGGGCAACGATGACTGGACCCTGGCTGAAGCAGAATTCCTATTACGCATAGCCAACCAGCGTCTGGTTACCAGTGGCGACCAGGGTTCAGTCATTGGAATGATGCAAGCAGCGGATAATATTTTGCGCGAGCTGGCTTACCCAGAGTTGTCGCCAGTCCGCCGACAGCTGGCTAACGACCTGAACCGTGTGCAAATGGCCAACAGCCTGGATATTGAGGGCATGTTCTTTGAGTTGGAGGCATTGGCACAACAAGTAGCCAATTTGGAGCATTTTAAGCCTGAATCTTTGCAGGCGACACAAATTGAGTCCGAAACCAGTAATGATCTGGGGCTAAGGCTCTGGAATAAAATCAAATCGACACTTGCGCGTTATGTCCGCATTGATACCAGTCCAGGCGAAGCCAGATATCTGCTGACCGAAGAACAGCAAGTTGCCCAGACGCTTAGCGTACAGTTGCAAATTCGACAGGCGCAACTTGCACTGTTATCCCAACAGCAGGATGTGTACACCAGGGCTTTGATGGCCGCCGCCGATTCCATTGATCAATTTTATATCAGTTCTGCCGCATCCAATGCGTCCCAGTCCCGTTTGCGTGAGCTCGCTGATGTTCGTCTGCAAACAGATATTGTGGATATCAGTGAGTCGATTCGCGCCCTGAGCGGTGTTGTAAATCAGCTTTCAAGGGTGGGAGTGGAATAACTGATGCGTCGTTTCCTTGTTTATTTGGCGTTCACACTGGCGGCATCGCTGGGAATTTACCTGGGGTTTGGAGCAGATGCCTATGTATTAATTCATGCCGGCGATACTGCCATCCAGATGACCATTTGGTTGGCAATTATTTTTCTCTGTCTGGCGCTGGCGGCGCTATCGATAATCTGGGTAGTGATCAGTGGCGTTTTGTTTGGTGGATGGCGCCGGGCCTGGATGCGCAAGCGGCTGGACAGGCTTACAGCCTCGGCGGTGAAAAGCTATACCGATCAAAATTGGGGCAAGGCCTATAAACAGCTGGTCAAGCTGGCAAACAGTCACCCTGAACCACAGCCTTATGTCATTATGGCGGGAGAAGCGGCGGTGGCTTCTGGCGATATAGAAAAAGGTCGGGAAACCTATCAACAGTTAATGCAGCGCTTCCCGGATAATAGCTATCAGGCCCGTTTGCGTCTGGCTTATCTGGAGTTGGGGTCAGGCAATCATGAACAGGCGTCCCAGATTTGTGAAGCCTTGCTGGTCGAGAAAAAACGTGACCCCGATACCCGGCTTTTACAGATCCTCATTGCTGAAGATCAGGGTGACTGGGAGCAAATGCACGAAAAAATTCTGGCAGCTCACAGCAAAAAAATGCTTTCATCACGGTTGCCGATTATTGAGCGCCGCTATTTGCGGGCAGTGCTTGCCGACAATCCTTCGGCTCCCCAACTGCTTCAGCTGGCAGAATTGTTTGCTTCCGCTCCAGCACTACCGATAGACAAGACCATTGACCTGGCCAGGCAGCTGGCGATGAAAGGAAGCCCTGATAAGGCAGAAAAGTTTTTACGCAACCGGATTGAGCGACAGTGGAATGAAGCTCTGGTGGAAGCCTATGGTAATATTGAAGGTAAATCTGCCAAGAGTCAGCTAAAGGTTGCGGAGTCCTGGTTAAATAAAAATCTGGACAGCAGGGTTTTGCTTGAAACACTGCTACAACTTTCCGTCAGAATCAACGATGAAAAACGCATCGAAACCTATGAAGAAAAGCTTGGAACTCTCGATTAAACCTTTATTAATATTGATTTATTCGATGTTCCATTCGCCATAAGTTGGTTAAAATTCGCACAAATAAACTTCTAAAAATTCCCACACAAATTAATGGAGAGCATTATGAAAAAGTTGGTAATTGCTGCTTTGCTAGCTGTACCTATGATGGCCCAAGCTCAGGGTGATGCTGAGGCCGGCAAAAACAAGGCGGGTGTTTGCGCATCTTGTCATGGCATGAACGGTATAGGCATTGCGCCTATGTACCCTAACCTTGCCGGGCAAAAGGCTGCGTATCTGGAAATCGCAATCAAAGCTTACCGTGATGGTCAGCGCAGTGGTGGCAGTGCAGCCATGATGGCACCAATGGTTGCCAATCTTTCCGATCAGGATATTGCAGACCTGGCTGCTTATTACGCCAACCTGGGTAATTAATTTAGAGCATTAAAAAAAAGGCGACCATTTGGTCGCCTTTTTTATGGTCCTAGAAACTGGCCGGTTTCATTCAGGTGCTACATCCAGCATGTCTTTTAAACGTCTCGATGTTAATTTGTGACCCCGGGACTGGGTTTTCTTTAACATGGTATCTATAAAAATGGATTTGTCCGGTTTGCGCGCCAATAGTGATAAGGCTTCGTTGCCATTTAAACTCCGGCTTTCGGCGAAATAATTCACCGCTTTTGCCCAGGCACCGGAAAAGCCCAATTTGGGGATTCTGAACGCTTTATCCCGGCCATCGTAAGAAACGCAAAATGCAGGACAAAAATAGGTCCGTGTTTCACCGCCGCGAACCTTGCGTTCAACCAAAATCTTGGCGCAAAAACCAGTGGCAAACTGGTATGGACTCTTGCGCTTCAGTGAGTTTAGTCGCCGGTTTTTCCGGGCAAGTTCTGACAACTCCTGATCTTTGGTCCGAGCCAAATCTTCCGCTTTGGATCCGTGGACACTTATGGAAAAGAAATACTCTTTCCGCTGGTTGTCCGAGCCCAGAGTGCGTGCCACTCTAAAGCCAACCAGGCCCTGAGGGTGTTCACCTTTTTTATATTCGATAACCGCCATAAAATAATATTACTTCTAGTGATGTAGAGGTTGAGTACATGTTATCGGTTAAGATCTGTCCTACACAAATTACTTGGTATTCATAATTGAAGCGCCTCGTTTATTTGCACGGTTTTCTCAGCTCGCCCAAGTCTCTCAAGGCGCAGCTGACCAAACTCTGGCTGGAAAGAAACCGGCCGGATATAGAGTACCGGTGCCCGGAACTTTCCTCCTACCCTGGTCAGGCGATTAAGACTATTCGAGAACTGATGGCAGAGCCTTACGAGAAAACTATGCTCGTCGGCAGCTCGTTGGGAGGCTACTGGAGTACCTGGCTGGCTGAAGAATACGGGCATCAAGCAGTGGTAGTTAACCCTGCTGTTCAGCCTTCCATGCTCAATAGAGAGGATTATCTGGGCGTCGAGTTAACAAACTACTACTCGGATGATGTCTATATTCTCGGTGAGCGGGATACTGAAGAATTGTTCTCCGTTTTTGTCGATGAAATCAAAAATCCAGAACGCCTCTGGCTGATGGCCCAGATTGGCGATGATACCTGTGATTATCGGCTGGCGATGAAGAAATATGCTGGCTGTAAACAGTTGATTGAAGAGGGTGGGGACCATGAGTTTCAGGGATACGAGAACTGGATTCCTGAAATTGTAAAGTTTTTGGAGCAAGATTGAAAAGGCCTCTTAATCCGCCTAAAGATGGCTTTTCTAATTTCGTAGCCTCTGCGTGGGGCGTTACTTTTGTTGACTCAAAGCACTCAATGCGTTCACGAGCAGCCTGCTGCACCGCATCACATAGCTGATGCGCATATAAATATTATGTTTAAATCCTGCACCACTCTGCGACATGGGAGCAGCCGAGAAGTGGAGGAAAATTCGGGTTCAAGTGAGGACTGTCTGAGCGCGGAGCGCTAGTTTACACGTGCTGCACACTCGGGAGTGCTGGTCAGTGTGGCCCGCGTTCATAGTGAGTGTTTTGGCTATTTGCCTACTTTTACCTAGACAAAAGTTGGCCGCCGAAAGGCGGAAACCTTTTCAATCTGCTCGCGAAGAAGCCCTCTTCCCGTGCAGTGCCTACAAAAAGAGAAAAAAAAGGGGCTGATTTGCCCCTTTCTTTTACTTGTTAAGCGAAGCTTACTTACGCCTCATTGCCAGGAAGAACTCTTCGTTGGACTTGAAGTCTTTCAGCTTGTCGACCAGGAATTCCGCAGCAGACAAGTCTTCCATATCGTGAAGCAAGCGGCGCAAAATTATAACGCGCTGCATTTCACCTTCGTCCATCAACAAGTCTTCCCGGCGGGTGCCGGACTGCCGCACATTAATGGCAGGAAAGACGTATTTTTCCGCAATTTTTCGGTCGAGGTGCAACTCCAGATTACCGGTGCCTTTAAACTCTTCATAGATCACTTCGTCCATTTTGGAGCCGGTGTTGACCAGAGCGGTAGCAATAATCGTTAGTGAGCCACCTTCTTCCAGGTTACGTGCAGCACCGAAAAAGCGCTTTGGCCGTTCCAGTGCATGGGCATCCACACCGCCGGTCAGTACCTTGCCCGATGAAGGCTGAACGGTATTGTAGGCGCGGGCCAGACGGGTGATGGAATCGAGCAAAATGACAACATCTTTTTTGTGCTCAACCAGGCGCTTGGCTTTTTCGATCACCATGTCAGCAACCTGAACATGTCGCGCTGGGGGCTCATCAAAGGTGGA
>Ga0222652_1000870_pt1 | contig 10630 bp, 8 predicted proteins | sample AntAcemetagen371_FD_179803 | JGI IMG/M metagenome (GOLD analysis project Ga0222652, IMG submission 179803) | Saline water microbial communities from Ace Lake, Antarctica - #371 | ecosystem: Environmental > Aquatic > Non-marine Saline and Alkaline > Saline | place: Antarctica: Ace Lake | collected... | reverse complement strand
TCATCATGTAGGCATTGGCATCCGAGCCAAAAAGCTTGCCCTTGAATGCTTCGCGCCCGTCCTTCCATCGCTGGGTGGCTTCACGCAGCAGCGAATGCCAGAGCACCCCGTCATGTCCTGGCCAGCGATCAAAACCCCAGTGTTCACGGCGCAGCCCCGGCGCTATGTCCAGAGCCATCATGGCCGCTTCAATCACAAAGGTTCCGCTGCCACACATGGGATCAAACAGGGGTTTGCTTTCAGCAGCCATGTCCGGCCAGCCTGCCCGGTACAGTAGTGCTGCCGCAAGATTTTCCCGCAAGGGCGCCTCGCCCTGCCGTGTGCGATACCCGCGCCGATGCATGCCCGAGCCGCTGAAGTCCAGTGCCACAGAGACCTGTCCACGGCTAATACGTGCACTCAGTCGTATCTCCGGGTCTTCTTTTTCCAGCTGTGGCGATTTTAAGTCCCGTGCGCTATGCCAGTCAGCAATCGCATCCTTGATTTTCAGGGCGCCAAACCGGGTATGTCGAATGTGTTTGTTTTTACCACTGAAATCGATGGCCAGCGTTGCACCTGGACGCATATGGTGCGACCAATCCTGTTCAAGGGCCGTATGGTATAGCGACTCCACATTGGCTTCCGCTTCAAATAATGGCAATAGCACCCGACTGGCCACTCGTGACCAAAGTGCAATACGGTAAGCAATTTCCAGCTCGCCATCGACCCAGATACCGGCCTTGGTTGGCTTGATTTCGCAATCAGTAATCTGGCCGATTTCATCTGCGAGAACAGGCTCCAGGCCTATGGCACAGCTAACAAATATATTCATGGGTAAGCTCGAGGGAGCGGGTTTAAATGTCGGCTAACTCTTCCGCACATTCGCGGACAAGCTTTGGGCCCCGATATATAAAGCCTGTGTAAAGCTGCACTAACGAGGCTCCGGCATCTATTTTGGCTCGTGCATCTCTTGGCGAAAGAATGCCGCCGACACCGATGATTGGCAGCGCTCCCTGCAATGCTTCATTGAGTGCAAAAATAATATCGGTAGACGCGTGGGTCAGTGGCGCGCCACTGAGCCCTCCCTGCTCGTCACCATAAGCAAGACCCGCAACAGAAGCCTTTTCTATAGTGGTATTGGTGGCAATCACTGCATCAATACCTGTCTCTACCAATATTTCAGCAACTGCCTTCAAATTGATCTCGTCCATATCGGGGGCAATTTTGACTGCCACAGGCACTTTGCGGCCGCGCTCATCTATTAATTCCTTGCGTCTTTCCGCAATTGCCTTGAGCAATTCATCCAGCTGTTGACCAAATTGCAGGTCACGCAAGCCCGGCGTATTTGGAGAGGAAATATTTACAGTAATGTAATCTGCGTGGTCGTACACCTTTTCGAGGCAATAGAGATAATCATCTTTTGCTGCATCCACCGGCGTATCAAAATTCTTGCCGATATTGATCCCCAGCACGCCGGAAAAACGCCGACGCTGGACCTGCTTTACCAGATGATCCACGCCCTTGTTGTTGAATCCCATACGATTAATGATGGCTTCCGCCTCAGGGATCCGAAACAAACGGGGTTTGGGGTTGCCCGGCTGCGCTCTCGGCGTAATCGTTCCGATTTCGACAAATCCAAAGCCCAGAGCCCCAGAGCATTAAAATAATCACCGTTCTTGTCCAGACCTGCTGCCAGGCCGACCCGATTCGGAAAGCGAAGCCCCATGACTTCAACAGGATCGAAAACCGGATCTGGCAGCAGCGCAGGCACGACCCGCAAGTGCTCTGCAGCACTCAACAGATCCAGACTCAATTCGTGTGAAATTTCTGACGGCAGAGTAAAAAGAAGATTGCGAAGGAGCGGATACATTGGCCTTGAACCGGTTCGAGTCGTGGACTTGTCTATGCCGCGCAGAATACCTGATGAAGGCCTGGCGTTCCATGAGTAGACGCCTTTGTGACAAGTATCACAACATGGATTGAACCAGTTCCCAGAATTAATCACCCGTTATTTTGTAACTGTGTTTTGACTAGGTATAAAGACAATTCAGCTATTACTATTGCCTTTGCTGGATCTGACCGTGACTACTGGATCCAAGCGACTCCATTTGCCCCCGCCCTGTGCGGGGGCTTTTTTTTATAACTTGGTGTCAGAGCTGTAATTATTTAGGCCCTTGGTAAGTTAAGCATCCCCTTTAAGTGCCAAGCTTCTGAAATGATTAATAAATAATTACAACTCTGACTCCAAATCCACTGCCAAATCCACCAAATTCAGAAAGCTTCTGCTCACTTTCTCCCTGCCAAAAGTTGAATTAGGGAATTTCTGCCCTAATTTATCGTCTTAACATTTTCTAAAAATATATCGCAGGGATACCCTGTAGAATCCGTGAAAACTTAATCATCATATTCCAGTAACAGGAGCAGGAAATTGCACTCGTCCTTTGAATCACTGTCAAACTGGCTTTCCAGCCAAATTGTCGGCCAACAAACGCTGGTAGAAAGAATATTAATTGCCCTGCTGGCTGACGGCCACTTGCTGGTCGAAGGCGCACCAGGGCTCGCCAAGACCAAAGCCATCAAGACTCTGTCAGAAGGAATCCAGGGCGACTTCCAGCGCATACAGTTCACCCCGGATCTGCTTCCTTCCGATATTACCGGCACAGAGGTTTATCGCCCCGAAACAGGGACATTCAGCTTTCAGCAGGGGCCCATTTTTCACAATCTGGTGCTGGCCGACGAAATCAACCGGGCGCCAGCCAAGGTTCAATCCGCCCTTTTGGAAGCCATGGCCGAACGCCAGGTCAGCTTTGGCAGGGAAACCATGCCGCTGCCAGATTTGTTTCTGGTCATGGCTACCCAGAACCCCATTGAACAGGAAGGTACTTACCCACTTCCCGAAGCCCAGCTTGATCGTTTTCTGATGCACGTTCGCATCGATTACCCTGAGGCCAGCGCCGAAAAGCAAATCCTTGCTTTGGCCCGCGGCGAAGCCATTGCCCGGCAGGCGCCAAAGCCTCAGACAGAAATCAGCCAGGAAGCGATTTTTGCCGCACGTAAGGAAATCATGCAAATGCACATGGCCGAAGCAGTCGATGAATACCTGGTACAGCTTATCCTTGCGACCCGCGCCCCGGAAAAATACAGTCAGGAGATCGCTGAGTGGATTGAATATGGCGCCAGCCCGCGAGCAACCATTGCCCTGGATCGATGTGCCCGGGCACACGCCTGGTTACAGCAACGCGATTTTGTCTCCCCCGATGACGTCCAAGCCGTAATTCACGACTGTTTGCGGCACCGCCTTATCCTCAACTACGAAGCCGAGGCTGACGGCAAGGATGTGGACTCAGTCATCGACGAGCTGCTTAAACATGTGCCCATCGCATAATTATCCTGATCCATGGCAAACGCAGTAACCAAAAACCAGTCGCCAAACCAGGCAGGAATATATACTGACCTGGCAACGTTACTTGGCAGCCGTCACTGGGCGCGTAATCTCAAGCTGTTCTCCCGGCAAGTTGCCAGGTCGATGCTGCTTGGGGAAACCCGCTCACGTTTCCGTGGTCGCGGCATGGAGTTCGAAGAGGTTCGTCATTACCAGCCTGGTGATGATATTCGCAACATCGACTGGCGCGTTTCCGCCCGAACCGGGGGTACCTATACCAAGCTGTTTTGCGAGGAACGCGAGCGGCCTGTACATATTTTGGTAGACCAACGCAGCAGTATGTTTTTTGGCTCGCGCGGCCGATTCAAATCGGTTTTGGCAGCGGAACTGGCGACTGCTCTGGCCTGGGCAGCCCTGGCCGGCAGTGACCGAATCGGCGGGCAGATAATCGGTGATCATTCCGAGAGTGATATCCGTGCCCGCCGCAATAAACAGGCTGTACTCAAATTTATTCACGATCTAAATGAATACAATCGGAATCTGCCATCAGTCAAATCATCGGACAAAGAAAAGAACTTCGTCGATATGGTTGACGAATGCCGTCGAATTACCCGACCCGGCACAGCGGTATTCATTCTCAGCGATTTCCACGATTTCAGTAACAAGGCGGCAAAATCCCTGGTGGCACTTGGCCGGCACACCGACATCAACCTGTTTCAGGTGCAGGACCCACTGGAAACCGACTTACCAGTCAGTGGTGCTGTCTCCATTAGCGATGGCACACACCGGAGCTCAGTTCAGTTGAGTAACTCCCTGCAAAAAGCCTTTCTCAAACAGATAAATGCGCGCACAAAACTGCTTAAGGAAGCCGCTCTGCGTTCGCGCTCTGCGTTCGTTCAGGTGTCAACGCTGGATGAGCCTCGTCAAATTCTTAATCGTATCTACGGCAAATAGCGGAGAACATGGAGCAAGATTTACAGCAATCGCTGCTAGAACAAATGCGCGACATTCACCTTCCGGCAGAAGTCAGCTGGTGGCCGCTGGCACCGGGCTGGTGGATTTTGTTGTTCCTGTTGCTCGCCGCTGCACTATTTGCAATCTGGGCGCTGATTCAAAATCACAATAAAAACCGCTATCGCAAACTTGCCTGTATAGAGCTGGATTTAGCATTTGCCCAGTGGCAGGAATCACTGGATGCCGCCGCGTTTATCCAGGCCACAAACGCCATTTTGAAAAGGACGATTGCTGCTGGTTTTGCTTCAAATAGTGCCAAAACAGCCTTGAGCCTGACCGGTGTGCGCTGGACAAACATGCTGGATCAGTACTCCGGTAACGACCTGTCCGGTAGCTCTGCCCAGGCTCTTGCGCAGTCAGGTTATGAGCCCAACCCCGACGTCGACATTCCCAAACTGCACTCCGAAGCCAAAGACTGGATTATAAATCACCGCAGTAAGTCCATAGCCCAGAAGCAGGGGGAAGCCATTAATGTCTAGCCTGGGCTGGTTACTCTCCATTCTGACCAATTTTACCTGGCAGTGGCCCTGGGTATTTGCATTGCTACCACTGCCCTTGCTTTTTCGCCTGCTTTTACCAGCGTGCGAACAGGCTCCCCAGGCTATTCGCGTTCCCTTTTACCAGGAGCTTCAAGTCCTTTATTCCCGAAGACAAGGCAAAGCCGCACCCGCCTGGATAAACGCCCTGCTTGCCGTACTTATCTGGATTTTTCTGGTTTCTGCGGCAGCCAGGCCCACCTGGATTGGCGAACCGGTTCCGCTACCTATGGAAGGTCGGGATCTGATGCTTGCCGTCGATATATCCCGATCCATGCGCGAAGAGGATATGCAGGTACAAAGTGGTTACATTCCCCGCATTACCGCAGTTAAGGCGGTGATTAGCGATTTCATTGAGCGACGGACGGGTGATCGTATCGGCCTGATTCTGTTTGGTCAGCAGGGCTACCTGCAAACACCGCTCACCTTTGATACCAAAACCGTCGAACAACAGCTGCAGGAAGCCCAGCTTGGCTTTGCCGGCAACGCCACGGCTATTGGTGATGCCATAGGTCTGGCGGTTAAGCGGCTGCGCAATCGCCCAGCCGAAAGCCGAGTGCTGATTTTGCTGACTGATGGCGCCAATACCGCAGGCACAGACCCCAGAAGGGCGGCAGAAATCGCCGCCGAAGCAAACATACGTATTCACACGATTGGCGTGGGCGCAGATTCAATGGTGGTTCAAAGCCTGCTCGGCTTTGGTCGTCGGGTAAACCCATCATCAGATCTGGACGAAGAGACCCTTACCTATATCGCCGATACAACAGGCGGCCAGTACTTTCGGGCCCGCGATCCTGGCGAGCTACTGCAAATTTACGACCGACTGGACGAACTGGAACCTATGCCCGAAGAGCGTACTTTTCGGCCATCCATGAGCCTGTTTCACTGGCCGCTGGCTATCGCCCTGATACTTAGCGCCATTATGGCCATAGGCCGTCTTGGTAGTTATCTTTGGTCACGTCGGGAGGTGTCACACCCATGATGACCAACGTCTGGACAACCCTGTCGCAATTTCACTTTATCCGACCTCAATGGTTATGGGGGCTGGCTGCGCTTCTGGCCCTGTGGTTACTTCTGGGTGTTATGCGAAAACACACCCGCTGGGAAGCCTACTTTGATCCCGGCAAGCTTGAAGCTCTAAAAGTATCCGGAGGCAAGTTCTCCAGCCACAGCCGCTGGCTATTACTCGTCGGCTGGGTACTGGCAACCCTGGCAGCAGCAGGCCCAACCTGGCAACAGGCACCTACCCCAACAGTTCGCAATCAAAGTGCCATGGTGGTCATGCTGGATTTGTCTCCCTCAATGTTGGCGGAAGACATAAGTCCCAATCGTCTGACTCGTGCCAAATTTAAACTCATTGATATTCTCCGTCAGCGCGGCGACGGTCAAACGGCATTGGTTGCCTATGCCGGTGATCCCCATACTGTCAGCCCGCTCACCGACGACGCCCGTACGATTGAGGCCCTGCTCCCGGCATTGCATCCCGGCATCATGCCTGAACCCGGCAGCAACACCGAGGCAGCCGTCGAGCTCGCCATGGCTCTATTGCGCGATGCGGGTGCTCCCCAGGGCCAGTTACTACTAATCACTGACGGCGTCGAGCCAGAAGCCCAACGCTATATCAGGGACAACCTCAGTTCGAATTATCAACTGTCCATTTTGGGGGTCGGAACCACCGAGGCTGCGCCCATTCCTCGTGAAGGCGGTGGTTTTATTCGAGATTCTCGCGGCGGTTTGGTAACCGCTCGATTAAACCGTGGTGAGCTACAGGTTCTTGCCGGCTTATTGCGCGGCAACTACGTAGAAATTCAGGCTGACGACTCGGATATCGAGTATCTGTTACAACAGGAAGATCTGCAGCCAGGCACAATGGAGGGGAGTGACAACGAAAGCCGACTCTACGACACTTGGCAGGATGCGGGCTATTGGCTGTTGTTGCTGATACTGCCTTTTTTCGCCTGGCATTTTCGCAAGGGAGCACTGTTTGCCTTGCCGCTTTTTTTGGTGATGCCCGAACAATCCCAGGCACTTACATGGAAAGAACTCTGGCAAACACCTGACCAGCAGGGCCAAGAACTTCTGGAACAGGGCAATGCGAAAGAGGCTGCAAAGGTATTTGAAAACCCTAACTGGAAAGCATCCGCCAACTTCCGCGCTGGAAATTACGATCAGGCCGCAGAGGGATTTAACGCTTCCAGCGATACCGAAAGTCTCTATAACCTGGGTAACACCTTGGCACTCCAACAGGATTTCGAAGGTGCACTCGCAGCCTACGACCAGATTTTGGAACAAAATCCCGACCATGAAGATGCTGCGTTCAACAAAGGTGTTGTCGAACAATTAATGCAACAACAAAACCAGCAGCAACAACCCGGAGATCAGGGGCAAAATCAGCAAAAGGAGCAACAAAACGAACAATCCCAAAACGAGCCGGGCCAACCTGACCAATCGGGCGAACCGGGCTCGCCGGAGCAGCAAAATTCGCAGTCGTCTTCTGAATCTGAAAACATGGAGGAACAACAGAGCAATGCAGAAGCCGAAGCGCAGGCCCAGGAAGAAGCTCGTCAGGCATTGACCCAGGCCAGTGAACAATCGCCTGAACCCGACAAGCCCGAAGAGAGCTCTGAAGAGATTTCTGAAGAAAGCGCCCTACAGGCCATACCTGGCGAAGCAGCACCTGATCAACTACAAGACTCAAGTGAGCAGTGGCTGCGCGCCATACCGGACGACCCCAGCGGCCTGTTGCGACGCAAATTTGAATACGAAACACAACAAAACCGGCTAGAGCAACGCTACAGACTGCAAACGCCCGGCAACACCAATGAAGAGCGCTATTAATATGCTTTTGAGGAATACATTGTTGAAGAGCATTGCTTTATTGCTACTTTTTTCGGCAGGGGCTATCTCGGCAGAATTAACCCGCAGTGTTGACCGGAACAGCCTGAGCATTAATGAAACCCTGACCCTGACCCTGCGCTACGATGAACGTGCCAGCAGTGACAGCCTCGACCTGGAAGCGCTGCGTCAGGATTTTGATGTGCTCTCGGTCCAGCCACAAACCAGCAACAGCGTCTCTATCGTCAATGGTAATTACAGCCAACAAACCCAGACCACCTGGACCGTCACCCTGGCGCCCAAACGCGAAGGCACCCTGGTCATCCCTTCGTTCAATATCGACGGCAACGTCAGTGATGCCATTGCCATCGAGGTTTCACAGTCCACTGGTGCCACCAGCCAGGACAAGCCCATGTTGGTGACGTTGGAAACTGAAAACTCCCGGGCATATGTCGGCCAGCAAATACTGGTGAAAGTCGAATTACTGGCGCAGGAATACGTATCCAACTTAAGCGGCGGACGATTAAGCTTGCCGAATGCTCATCTGGAAATGCTGGATCAGCAAAGTTTTCGCCGAGTGCAAAACGGCATCGCCTGGCAGGTAATCGAATGGGAATATGCCCTTATTCCTGAGCAGTCGGGAACACTTGAACTGCCACCTCAATTGTTCAGTGGCATCATTGGCGCCACAAGTAATTTTGGCTTTTCTGACCCCTTCAATCAGCGTGGACGACGAATATCTGCCCGCAGTAATACCCAGCAAATTGAAATTCTGCCGCCACCGGAAACCAATGGTCGACCCTGGTTTCCGGCAAGCAATGTGCAAGTAAACTCAAGCTGGTCGGGCGATACCGCGCGAATGCGTGTCGGTGAGCCCCTGACTCGAACCATCGAGATTGTGGCCACTGGTCAACGCGCCAGTGCTGTTCCTCCGCTACAACAACCGGACTCCCTGACTTACAAGACCTATGCTGACCAGCCCCAGCTGCAGGACCAGGCGTCGGCGTCGGGCATCATCGGCACTCGCCGCCAAGCCACAGCGATCGTCCCTTCTGCGGCGGGTGAATTGCAGTTACCTGAACGGCGCATCCTGTGGTGGAATACCAACACCGAAGCATGGGATGAAACCGTGCTACCTGCAGAAACGTTGCAAGTGCAGCCTGCCCAACAGGATTCCAGTTTTGCTCCACCTGACTTTCAGACAGTTCCGCAAGCACAGGAAGACAATACAGCCGAATCTTCATCACAGACAAACTCGGTCAGTACAGCCTGGTACTGGTATATCAGCACGCTGATTTTGGTCGTTATTGTTGCTTTACAAGCATGGATGCTGGTCCGCAGGCGCAAAGCAAGTGCCCCGAAAACAGACCCTAAACCGGATAAAAATGAAGCCCAGTGCTGGAAGATGATACAGCGGGCAATCAAATCACAAAACGCCGCAAAGCTGAGACAAGCCATTATCAACTGGACCCGCGTGAGCTTTTCGGATTCCGCTGTCACGACTCTGGGCAGTCTGGCAAATCGGTCGAATGATCCCGGCTTGCGGGAACTACTTGCCAAGCTTGATGCTGCTCTTTACGCTGATGAACAGACACCAGACCTTGACGAACTGGGCAAAGCACTTGATCGGCTACGACAACAATTGGCAAAGTCATCAAGTCCCGAATCCAGATTAAAACCACTCTATCCCAACTAAATTCCAACTGATTTCAGGGCAGTCATTATGAAAATCCTCCACACTATGTTGCGCGTCGGCGACCTTGACCGTTCCATTGCCTTTTACACTGAGGTATTGGGCATGCAATTACTCAGTCGCAAAGATTACCCGCATGGCGACTTCACTCTGGCGTTTTTAGGCTACGGACCGAAAGAAACCCATCCGACCATCGAACTGACGTACAATTGGGGCGAACATTCTTATGACCTCGGCAATGCTTACGGTCATATCGCGTTGGAAGTTGACGATCTTTACGGCACCTGTGATGAAATTCGCTCAAAAGGTGGCAAAATCACCCGGGAGCCCGGCCCGATGAAAAACTCCGACCACAGCATTGCTTTCTGTGAAGATCCGGATGGCTACAAGATCGAACTGATCGAAAAACTCTAGCAAACAGACATATTCCCTGGCTCGATAACAAAGATTAAATAGTATGAAATCGAATCCGATGGAATTGAAATACGGATTTTTGGTCTTACTATAGACAACAGACGTATTAACTACTGAACAATCGCTTACGGAGCATTTATGAACCAGTACCCATCAAATCAATCTCAAGCACGCGCCGAGGCCCAGGATGCCACGTTTTCGAACGCTGGTGCTCGTGCCGGAAGTGCCGAATCGGCCAAGGTACTGCGCAATACTTACATGCTGCTGGCCCTCACCCTGGCCTTCAGCGCTATTACTGCCGGAGCCGGTATGGCCCTGGGCATGCCCTATATGGGCCTCTGGACCCTGTTACCTTACTTCGCCCTTCTGTTCATGGTTGAGAAGAACAAAAACAACACATCAGGCATTGCCTGGGTATTCGCACTGACAGGCTGGCTTGGACTGACGCTATCGCCGATTCTCAGTGCCTATATCGGCGCTGGTGCTGGCAACCTGATTATGATCTCGCTGGCCGGTACCGCAGGCATCTTTTTTGCGACTTCCGGTTATGTGCTGGTTACCCGTAAAAACCTGAGCTTTATGACCGGCTTCCTGATGACCGGTATTATCGTCGCCTTTGTTGCCGGTATCGCCAACTTCTTCCTGCAAATTCCCGGACTGGGAATGGCAGTAAGCGCCATGTTTATGTTCCTGGCTTCCGGCCTGATCATGTGGCAAACCAGTGCGATTATTCACGGTGGCGAAACCAACTACATTAGTGCGACGGTCCTGCTCTAT